>Ga0137306_100962_pt1 | contig 33262 bp, 27 predicted proteins | sample Inofroosms_March_FD_97187 | JGI IMG/M metagenome (GOLD analysis project Ga0137306, IMG submission 97187) | Mouse cecal microbial communities from Vienna, Austria - N-Acetylneuraminic and N-Acetylglucosamine D2O microcosms_March | ecosystem: Host-associated > Mammals > Digestive system > Large...
AGCGTTTTAATGTCATTGTGGTTGACGAGGAAATACAGGAATGTGTTGATAAAATTAATATGTTCCTGGAGAGTAAGATTCCGAATAGGAATGTGTAGACATAATAATTTGATTAGGTGATGGATATTGTCCATCACTATTATTAAAAGAATAATTTTTGGAGGTGAAACGCAATTAATCAGCGTGAAAATATTGTCCCAAGTTGTCCGCTTTGGGAAAAGATGAATTTAACAATAAAGGAAGCCGCGGAATACTCAAATATTGGAGAAAACAGGATACGGGAATTACTGGATGATCCCCTGTGTACATTTGCCCTTATGGTTGGCAATAAGAAAAAATTAGTGAAGAGAAGACAGTTTGAAAAGTATATAGACAGCAAGCAGTGCATTTGAAAATATAAAAATAAATAATCATTATAAATATAACAGATTGAAGTAGAGCCTTAAGTATGGTAAGATTTTTTTATCATATTAAGGCTCTTTTTTGGAAAGGAGCTAAAAAATGTCAGATATAAAGAGAAAAGATGACAGAGGAAGATTTTTAAAGGAAGGTGAGAACCAGAGAAGTGACGGAAGATACCAGTATCAGTATACGGGACTGGACAAGAAAAGACATGTGGTTTACAGTTGGAGACTTTTACCATCGGATAAAGCTCAGACAGGTAAAAAAGCAGATAAATCACTGAGGGAAAAAGAAAAGGAAATTCAGAAAGCACTGTTAGAAGGTGAAAATGCATTCTGTGGGAATGTTACGCTGAATGAGATGTTTGATATCTATATCAAGAAGAAAAAGCGGAAGGGTAAATCATTAACACATAATACTATTAGCAATTATGCGACAATGTATAATAATCACATAAGAGAATCCTTTATAGGTAAAATGAAAATCCAGGACATTAAGAAAACAAATATTGTTAATTTATACTTTCAATTACAGGAAAAGAATTTGTCATATGGAACGATTACATTTTATCAAAAGGTACTGAGTGCAGTTTTTAACATGGCCGTGGATGAAGAATATATTGCAAGGAATCCTACCGCAAGGGCATTAGACCAGATTGAAGGAAGTCAGCAGAAAAGGGAGTCTCTGACAATAGAACAGGAGGAAGCCCTGCTGAGATATGCAAAAAAGTACAATTACAGCTTATACCGCAAGCTGGTATTTCTGATTGATACTATGTGCAGGATAGGAGAATTTACCGGGATCACATGGAACGATATTGACATGAAAGAAAAAATGATATCCATTAATCACCAGCTCCAATACAAAAAATACCTAAATGAAGATCATTGTAGATACCGCATTGCCCCAACTAAGGGGAAAGAGGTGAGGTATATTCCCATGACACAGAGGCTGTATAAGATTCTCAAAGAAATGAGGACATATTATTTTATAACCCGGACAGATATAGAAGTAGATGGTGTGAAAGATTTTGTTTTTCTCTCAAATAATGGAAAACTTGTGTATGGAGATGCTTTCAGACAAGAGCTTATAAGGCTTTTGAAGGGTTATAATAAGGATGCCAGATATAAGATAGAACATCTTACACCACACATGCTGCGCCATACCGGATGCACGAGAAATGCAGAAAATGGAATGGATCTGAAGGTCTTACAGTACCTCATGGGACATAAGTCATCCAAAATAACGAACGATGTATACAATCATGTGACGCAGGAAAGAGCGGTGAAAGAAGTGCTGAAAACCGCTAAGAATCAACAAAAACAGGCATAAATTTTTACAACAGTTGTACTATCCGGTTTCCTGCATTTTACAACAGTTTGATGTAAAAATACGTAAAGATATGTAAAGATACGTGAAATACAGAGGATGGGAAAAAGCCCGAAAACCGCGGTTTTATAAGGTTTTAACGACTTATGTGAGGTTACGTGAAATGCGGTATTTCTTACAAAACTGTAAGAACTAATCATCCGCTTGTAAAGGAATTGCAAGATACGGCAGTTATAATAAGGAACTGTAAAGAAACGTATCAGAAAAAAAGGAGCGATGACGGATGAGTATATTAGAACTTCAGCATGTTGAAAAAATATACGGAGAAAAAGAAAATCAGGTTCATGCACTGCGGGATATCAGCCTTCAGGTGGAGGAGGGAGAGTTCGCAGCCATTGTAGGAACATCCGGTTCAGGAAAGTCTACGCTGCTCAACTTAATTGGCGGGCTGGACAATCCAACGAAGGGAAAAGTTCTAGTCAAAGACAGAGAAATCGGTTCCCTGTCTGGAAAGGAACTTACCATTTTCCGCAGAAGAAATATCGGCTTTGTGTTTCAGAATTACAGTCTGATGCCTGTACTAAACGTGTATGATAACGTAGCTCTGCCAGTGACATTTGACAGGGGAAAGTATAGGAACCATAAGTATATTGAAGAACTGCTGCGGGAGCTTGGCATTTGGGAGAAGCGTAAGAAATATCCGAATGAGTTATCTGGAGGACAGCAGCAGAGGGTGGCGATTGCAAGGGCGCTTGTGAACAAACCCCATGTGCTGCTTTGCGATGAGCCCACAGGAAACCTGGATTCCGGTACAACCATTGAGGTAATGGGCTTATTAAAGGCAAGCTGCAGAAAATATAAGCAGACGATTCTCATGGTAACACATAATGAAGCCATTGCTCAGACCTGCGACAGGGTGATTCATATTGAAGACGGGCGTATCGTCACAGGAAACAGAAGGTTTCCGGCAAAAGGCGGTGATGACGTATGCTAAAACTGGCGTGGAAGTATATGAGGTATTATAAAAGCCAGACCCTGGCAATTTTTGTAAGTATTCTATTAACAGCATCACTTCTCTCTGGAATGAGTTCTCTGATTTACAGCAGCCAGAAGAGTGATCTGGAAAACGGCAGGAATATTTACGGAGACTGGCATTATTATGTGGAAACAGATCACGAGCTGCATGAGATGATTCAAAGCGGCGCGCAGGGGGAGGGATTCCATCTAAAGCAATGTGGAAGGATGGAGATCAGGGATGTGGTTTCGGATGAATTTCTCATTTATTTTATCCGCACGGATAAGACGTACCGCAATATGGCACGCAGAGATCTCCTGGAGGGGACTTTCCCGGAGAAAGAAAATGAAATTGCAGCAGACGGATATGTATTAAGCAACCTGGGCTTTTCCGGGAATCCCGGTGATTCTGTTCAGATCGGGGAACGGAACTTTGTTGTGACAGGTATCTTGAAAAGCGAGTGGGCTGCAAGTGCCAGTGAGATGGAGGTCTTTGTAAGCGATGCTTTTGCAGGCCGGGGAAGTCAGACGTTTCTATATCTTAGATTCAATGAAGACATGAAGTTATACAAACAGCTGGATGCTTTCCTGGGGACATATAAGCTGGATTCCCAGTCTGTAGTTGGAAATGAGGAAGTGATCCGGTATCTAGGCGGCGAGGAACCTGACAGTATTTATGATATTGTAAAATTTGGCCTGACGGATGAAAAAGGAAACTTTACGTACATTGTCCTGAAATTGCAGAGTGATTATAATCTGGCCTATCATGGAATGATTCTTTTTCTATGTCTGTTCAGCGTCTTCGTAGTGTACAGTGTATTCAATATTTCTGTGGCAAAGAGGATCTCTGAGTATGGAATCCTGCAGACGTTAGGAATCAGTGAAAAGCAGATTGGCGGGACACTGGTATTGGAACTCTGGATGTTGTTTATCATTGGATACCCATCGGGATGTTTCCTGGGAAATGGCATTTTGAGCCTGGTATATCAGAAATTCAACGGAGTATTCGGCGGAAAAGGCATCGGAGTAACGGGACAGAAGTTATCTGTCGCAGATCAGACATTTGCAGAAGGATCAGGCGCAGTTCAGTTTTGTTTTTCATGGGATGCTATGATATTTGGTTTTGTATTCCTGCTGACTGCACTGGCAGCGGCAGCGTTTGTAGTAGTCCGCTCCCTTAGAAAGCAATCTCTGAAAGAAGTCATGAGCGGGGATACATCATTTACAAGAAAGAGAAAAATATATGCCCGTCGTCCGGTAAACCTGGCAGGGGTAGTTGTCTGGAAATTTATGTTTGCAAACAAAAGGAAAGTGATTGGGATCCTGCTATCCTTATCTATCGGCGGCTGTATTTTCTTATGTACGACTTATATGGTGGAGAATCTGAAAATTCATGCAGAGCTTTCGCTGAAATCAGATGACGGGCTTGGCTCTGAATACCGTATTTCCCTAAAGTCAGACTCACTGAGTGACACGATTCCAAAAGAGGTTGCGGATAAGATAAAAAATATGCCGGAAATGGAGCATGTATATCCAACCAGGTATACCCTGGGTGAATTGACCCATATAGAAAGTACAGATTATGAGAACTATTGCGAAACCTATTTCGATGAGATGAACCGGTCATCAGAATTCAAAAAATATGGCGGCATCTGTATTCCACAGGAAGACGGAACGTATCGTATTAAATATGACGTGTACGGTTATGATGAAGAACTGATGGAGCAGCTTGGAGATTTTATTCTGGAGGGTGAGATTGACCCGGAAGAAATAAGAGATGGCAATCAGATTATTGTAGTGGCAAATATGGACGGCCAGGGCAATTATTATTTTTATGGAAAGAAGCCTGGAGATACCATCCTTCTTCGTGTTCCAAAGAAGGACAGCTATACAGACGAATTACTGAAATTCCAAAGCGAAGATGAATGCTATATGGAACAGGAATTTCAGATTGCCGCAATCGTAAGCCGTTCCCTGGCCCGGGAACAGGATTTTTTAAATACTGGCGCCTGGAGCCAGGTTCAGATGCCGAGTGTCATTATGACAAACGAGCAGATGGAAGAAAATTTTGCAATAAACGATTATAGCTTTATTAATGCATCCCCGAATCCGGATACAGAGGCAGAAAGTGTAAGTAATCAGATATTACAGGTTATACGTGATGTTCCGGGGGCGGTTCTGGTAGATTATAGTACTGCGATCAAGACACAGAGGAGCTATCTGAGACAGCAGCAGATTTTCTTTTCCAGTATAGCAGGGGTTCTTTTTGTGATCAGTCTGTTCCATATTGTGAATAGTATGAACCATACTGTTTTTGCAAGAAGAAGGGAGTATGGAATTATCCGTGCTATGGGTATTACGGATATTGGTTTTTATAAAATGATCCTGCAGACCGGAGTTCTGTACGGAGTGTTAACGGATGTACTGATTTATTTGGTCTATCATTGGATTCTTCGCAAAGTGATGGATTATTATATGGTGCACGTATTGCAGTTTCTACATGTTCAGACAGGGGTTCCGGATCAGGTTTTGTCTGGAATTATGATACTAAATGTGATGATTGCAGCCGCGGCAGTCATGTTTCCGGCATGGAAGCTTGTAAGAGAAAATATCATAAGAGAGATCGCATGTTAAGATGTTATACTCACAGAAAAGGGTATAAATCGTGATGATGAAATTAGAAAGTATACCGGAACTAATGATCCAAAAGAACAGGAGGAACAAATATGCAGAGTATGACCAATAGAGAAAATGAAATCCAGGTTTCTGTAACACGATATCACAAATTTATAAATCACCTGTGTGTTTTTCTGCAGGCAGGGACGTTTCTGTACCTTCTTTTTGTCTGGAATCGTCTGCCGGACAGGATTCCGACTCATTATAATGGCATCGGAGAAATTGACGGCTACGGGACTCGCTTTACGATCTGGATATGTCCCGTGACCATGATTCTGATGTATCAACTCACAGGACTTGTAGAAAGGCACCCTTCTTGGTGGAATACGGGCGTCACAGTTACAAAAACAAATGCGGCAAGGGTATACGGTATCGTGAAAAATATGATTGTAACATTAAAGTTTGTATTGGTGCTGACTTTTGCATACTTAAGTGTATGGACTACCACGGGAAGAAACCTGGGAGCATGGTTCACGCCTGTAAGTCTTTCTGCCGTATTTCTTCCTATTATCGTATCCCTTGTTCTCCTTTTCAAGGCAGCAAAGGAGTGAAGACCGGCTGATGATCACGGCACAGGAATACGTCAAACTGTGCATTCTATGAGAATAAACTTATGGACTGGACGAATTGAATGAAAAAAATGTACAAAAGAGTTGTAATGGAATGAATTTTTTAGTACAATGTATACATGACATTTTTAGTTGCTGTCGGCAAGTGGGCAGCAACAACATTACGAACGCAAGGAGGCAGCAAAAATATGAAGGTTTATAGAACTGACGAGATCAGAAATGTCGTACTCTTGGGACATGGTGGCTGTGGTAAGACCAGTCTTGCCGAGGCTATGGCTTATGTATCAGGAGCAACGAATCGTATGGGGAAGGTATCTGATAAGAATACGATTAGTGATTTTGATAAAGAGGAGCAGAAGAGGGGATTTTCCATTAGTACGACACTGATTCCGATTGAGTGGGAAAAGGCGAAGATTAACATTCTTGACACTCCGGGATATTTTGATTTCGTAGGTGAAGTAGAAGAGGCAGTGAGCGCGGCAGATGCGGCGGTAATCGTAGTATCCGGTAAGGCGGGAGTCGAGGTCGGGACCGAGAAGGCGTGGGAGCTGTGTGATAAGTATAATCTTCCAAGGATGGTGTACGTGACGGAGATGGATGTGGATGATGCAAGCTTCCGTCAGGTTGTTGAGGATCTGAATGACAGATACGGCAAGGTGATTGCGCCGCATTTCCAGCCAATCCGTGAGAATGAGAAGCTGGTGGGCTATGTCAATATCATTAAGAATGCCGGCAGACGCTACACGGGTATCGGACAGAGAGAAGAATGTGAGATCCCGGATTATTGTAAGGAAAACCTGGAGACCTATCGCGAGAAGCTCCTTGAGGCGGTGGCAGAGACAAGCGAAGAATTTATGGACCGCTATTTTGCAGGCGAAGAGTTCTCAGTAGAGGAGATCCGTGCAGCGATGCGTACAGAAGTTATGGAAGGAAGCATTGTTCCGGTAGCCATGGGCTCCAATATCCAGGCGCAGGGAGTTGCGAATCTGTTATCTGACATTGTAAGATTTTTCCCGAGTCCGGATCTCAGAGAATGTGCAGGCATCAACCGCAAGACGAATGAGATCTATGAGGCGGATTATGACTTTGCAAAGGCAAAGTCTGCTTATGTATTTAAGACAATGGTAGATCCTTTCATCGGTAAGTATTCCTTTGTGAAGGTTTGTTCAGGCGTGCTAAAGGGAGAGGATGTCCTCTATAACAGCACCTCAGAGGCAGATGAGAAGCTTGGAAAGATCTATACGATGTCAGGAAATAAGCCGCTAGAGATCAGCGAGCTCTTCGCAGGAGATATCGGGGCCATCGGTAAGCTTACAAATACGAAGACAGGGGATACTCTTTCAGCTAAGGGTACACCGGTTCTTTTTGGAAAGACAGAATATTCTAGACCATATACATATATGAGATATGCGACCAAGAACAAAGGGGATGAAGATAAGGTATCCCAGGCTCTTCAGAGAATGATGGCGGAGGATGTAACCCTCAAGTCTGTTAATGACAGTGAGAACCGCCAGACACTGATCTATGGCATGGGAGACCAGCATCTGGAGATTGTGGTAAGCAAGCTTGCAGAGAGGTACAAATGCGAGGTAATCTTAGAGACACCGAAGGTTGCCTTCAGAGAAACCATTAAGAAGAAATCAGATGTGGATACAAAGTATAAGAAGCAGTCCGGCGGACACGGACAGTACGGACATGTTAAGATGCGGTTCGAACCATCCGGTGACATGGATACCCCGTATGTGTTTGAAGAAGAGGTAGTCGGCGGAGCAGTTCCGAAGAACTATTTCCCGGCAGTGGAAAAGGGTCTTCAGGATTCTGTAATAAAGGGGCCTCTTGCCGGATATCCGGTAGTTGGCGTGAAGGCAGTGCTTTATGACGGCTCCTACCATCCGGTGGATTCCTCTGAGATGGCATTTAAGACCGCAACAGTCCAGGCATTTAAGAAGGGATTTATGGAAGCAGGCCCGGTCCTCTTAGAGCCAATCGCATCTGTAAAGGTAACGGTGCCGGATGACTATACAGGCGATGTTATGGGTGACTTGAATAAGCGGCGCGGCCGGGTGCTTGGTATGAACCCGACAGGAAATGGCAGACAGGTAATTGAGGCTGATGTTCCAATGACAGGTCTTTTCGGATACTGTACAACGCTTCGCTCTATGACAGGCGGAAGAGGTACTTATGAGTATGAGTTTGCCCGCTATGAGCAGGCGCCGTCCGATGTCCAGGAAGCAGAGATTGCCAAGAGAACAGCAGACGAATAGTTACTGGTCACTGAGTGAACAGTAACGATAAATAAAACACAAGAAAAAAAGCTCTAAAAGGGCTTTTTTTCTTGTTATAAAGGTGCTATAATCCATTGATGTGGTAACTGTTTTGTCTTTGAATAGTAGCCGGTTTCAGACAGATGCCCGTGTACAATTGTGAAGATATGGAACAGTTTCCGGCATGATACTATATACAAAAAGAGGATTATAGAAATGAGGATTGTAATTATAGGTGACGGTAAGGTGGGGCATAAGCTTACAACCCAGCTGTCCGAAGAGGATTATGATATTGTTTTAATTGATCAGAATGAGGGGAAGCTGCAGGCAGCGCTGAATCAGCTGGATATTTTCTGCATTACGGGAAATGGCGCGGATGTGGAGATACAGAGGCAGGCGGATGTACCGAATGCAGATCTTGTGATTGCATGTGCTTCTTCTGATGAGATGAATATGCTGTGCTGTCTTCTGGCAAGAAAGATTGGGGCAAAGCATACGATTGCCAGGCTCAGAAATCCCATATACTATCAGCAGATCGATCTTCTGAAAGCAGACCTGCACCTTAGTATGGCAGTAAATCCCGAGCTTGCCGCTGCAAATGAGGTGGCAAGGGTTCTCCTGTTTCCGGAGGCAAACAAGGTGGAGACCTTTATGAAGGGGAAGGTAGAACTGGTGGAGGTTCCTGTCCGTGAGGACAGCCAGCTTGCGGATTTGTCTCTGGCAGAGATATACAGGCGGTTTCAGATCAAGATGCTTGTATGTGCTGTTAAACGGGGAAACGATGTCTATATTCCAGATGGTGGTTTTGTCCTAAGGCAGGGGGATAAGCTTCACATTGCTGCTGCCCATGGAAACCTCAAGATCTTTTTTAAGTCAATGGGAAAGAAGAATGCGAAGATTAAGAATGTATTGATCTGTGGAGGCGGGCATCTGTGCTTCTATTTAACAAAGCAGCTTCTGCAGGCTGGAATGCAGGTAAAAATTATTGAGAAAAATGAAAAAAGATGTGAGGAGCTCTGTGAGCAGCTTCCCAAAGCCATGGTGATCCATGGGGATGCGGCTGACCAGGATCTGCTTCTTGAAGAGGGACTTCAGAGCGCCGATGCATTAGTTGCTCTTACCGGAATGGATGAGGAGAATATTATCATGTCTCTTTATGCAAAGACCCAGGGCGTGAAAAAGATTATTGCAAAGGTGAATAATGATACCCGTGCACAGATGGTGGAGGAGCTGGGAATCGACAGTACGGTTTCGGCGAAGGGTGCAGCCGCCAATGCAATCCTTAACTATGTAAAAGCACGTATGAATTCCTATAGCAATGCCAATGTTGAGACCATGTACCGTTTGGTAAATGGGAGGATAGAGGCTCAGGAGTATATTATCAGACAGCAGTGTGAATATACAGATATTCCGCTTAGGGATCTTACAACAAAGTCCAACCACTTGATTGCCTGTATCGGCCGGAAGCGGAATATTATTATTCCCAATGGTGATGATCACCTGGAGGTGGGAGACAGTGTGATCGTAGTTACGAAAGAGCATGCAATCAGAGAATTTAGGGATATACTTGCATAGGAGAGTCAGAAGAAAAGCCATGAATCATAAAATGATACGTTTTATATTAGCAAAGATGTTGGGAGTGGAGGCACTGCTTCTGCTGCTTCCTGCACTGACAGGAGTGATTTACGGGGAGTTTAAGGAGGCATGTGCTTTCCTGATTCCTGCAGCGGTCCTTCTGCTTATATTTGTTTTTTTTGGACGTAGAAAGCCAGAGGCACCGTCAATCTATGGGAAGGACGGTATGATTATCGTTGCAAGTGCATGGGGGCTCTGGTCCCTGTTTGGCGCACTCCCGTTTACCATATCCGGAAGCATTCCGAATTATGTGGATGCACTGTTCGAGATGGTATCCGGATTTACAACGACAGGTTCCTCTATTTTAAGAGATGTGGAGGCACTTCCCCGGTGTATGCTGTTCTGGAGGAGTTTCTCCCACTGGGTAGGCGGTATGGGAGTGCTCGTATTTGTCATGATGCTGACAACACTGGATAAGAAGAACTCTATGTATCTGATGCGTGCAGAGGTTCCGGGTCCTGAAAAGGATAAGCTTGTGCCCAAGACTATGTCTACAGCAAGAATCCTGTACGGAATTTACTTTGGCATGACTGTGCTTGAGGTGATCCTGCTGATCCTTGGAGGAATGGATCTTTTTGATAGTCTGATCCATGCCTTTGGCACCGCTGGAACCGGAGGATTTTCCAATTATACACAGAGTGTGGGACATTTTGACAGCGCATACATTGATGGAGTAATCACTCTGTTCATGATTTTATTTGGGGTGAATTTTAACCTGTATTTCTTCCTTCTGATCAAAGAGGCAAAGCAGGTATGGAAAAATGAAGAGCTGAAGGCTTACCTGGGAATTATTGCAGCAGCAGCACTGGCGATTACAATAAATACAAGCAGCCAGTATCCCAGTCCGTTTACGGCATTCCGGTATGCAATCTTCCAGGTTGCGTCCATCATTACGACTACTGGGTATGCGACTGCAGATTATAACGTGTGGCCCATGTTTTCCCAGTGCATCATTATATTTCTGATGATTGTCGGCGCATGTGCGTCTTCAACAGGAGGCGGAATCAAGGTGTCCAGGGTGCTGATTATATTTAAAACGATCAGACAGGGAATCAAACAGCTGGTACACCCACAGTCAGTGAATATTATCCGTATTAATGGGAAGAAGATGAGCCAGGATATTTTGAAAAATGTCTATGTTTACCTGATGGCATATGTCGGGATCATGGTGGTGTCTGTTCTTCTGGTTTCTTTGGATAACAAGGACTTTGCGACTACATTCAGTTCCGTCATTACAACACTGAACAATATTGGCCCAGGTATTGCAGAGGTGGGGCCGGCCGGCAGTTTTGCAGATTTTTCGATTCTGTCCAAGTTGGTGTTCTGCTTTGACATGCTTGCCGGCAGGCTGGAGATCTTCCCGTTTTTGATGCTGCTTACGTCATTTTCATGGAGAAAGAAATTTTAACATAACAATTCAGACAGGTCTGAGGGCAGCTTGTCTGAACTGTTACATTTTAACGGAGGTATAATATGAAAGGAAAGAAAAAGATACTTTTTGCGCTGGGCATATTGGTCGCAGCAGCGGTGTACTATTATGTAACACTCCCTGCTATCAATATCCATTCATCAGACACCTGGGTTATGGGGCTGTTTCTGCTGCTTGTACTGGCAGCGGCATATGTGGTAAAAAAGCGGCTTGGGAGACATGAATTTAAGGAGAATAAGGTAGTAAAATGTTTCGGCATTCTGATACTGGGTATAGGGGCAGTGTATCTGATTGGTTCTGTTCTGTCCTCACCGATTGTGAATGCAAAGAAATACCAGAGGCTGATGAAGGTGGAAGAGGGCAATTTCGCAGACGATGTGGAGGAGCTTTCTTTTGACATGATACCGCTTCTTGATAAGGATACCGCAGAGATTCTCGGCGACCGGAAAATGGGAAGTATGGTAGATATGGTTTCCCAGTTTGAGGCAGACGAAATTTATTCCCAGATCAATTACAATGATAATCCGGTGAGGGTATCTCCGCTGAAATACGCGAGTCTGATTAAGTGGTTCACGAACCGTTCCGAGGGAATTCCGGCATATATCCGTATCAATATGGCAACCCAGAGCACAGAGATCGTGAAGCTTAAAGAGGGAATGAAATATATGACATGTGAGCATTTTAACCGGAATATCTACCGGCATCTGCGATTTGCGCATCCCACATATATCTATGGACAGCTTAGCTTCGAGATTGACGATGAGGGCATTCCCTACTGGATTGCCCCGGTGAAGAAGTTCAATATCGGACTGTTTGGCGGTGAGACAGTAGGAAAGGTTGTAATCTGTAATGCGGTAACCGGTGAGATGAAGACCTATCAGGTGGATGAGGCGCCAGAGTGGATTGACCGTGCGTATTCAGCAGATCTTCTTGTGGAGCTTTTTGATTACTATGGCACTCTGAAGCATGGATTCTTTAACAGTGTGCTAAGTCAGAAAGACTGCCTTAAGACAACAGACGGATACAATTATCTGGCATTGGATGATGATGTATGGATGTATACAGGTGTTACCTCAGTAAATGGCGACCAGTCTAATGTGGGCTTCGTGCTTTCAAACCAGAGGACTTTGGAGACGAAATATTATGAGGTAGAGGGTGCAACAGAATCTTCTGCTATGTCGTCCGCAGAAGGACAGGTACAGAACCTGAAGTATATCGCTACATTCCCGCTGCTTTTGAATATTTCTGGTGAGCCTACCTATTTTATAGCCCTCAAAGATGATGCAGGACTCGTGAAAAAATATGCCATGGTAAATGTACAGAAATATCAGATCGTAGCAATCGGTGACAGTGTAAGCCAGTGTGAGGAGAATTATCTGGAGCTTCTCTTAAGCAGCGGCGTGAAGGAAGCTGAGAAGGATACGAGAGAGGTGCATACCGTGACAGGTGAGATTACTAAGATCGCCCAGGCAGTTCTTGACGGGACCTCCCACTATTATCTGATGGTGACAGGTTCTGATGATATCTTTGACATCTCGGTTGTTGACTTTATTGATGTTGTAAGATGTGAAGAGGGTCAGAAGATTACCATGGAATATAAGGAAGGCGAGCAGGCAAATACAGTCATGTCGCTGACATTTGACAGATAGAGGAAGGAATTAGGAATTGCGTGAGCAAACGGGAACGGCTTTAGCCGTTCCCGTTTGCTTCTGAGTCTTAATTAATAAAGCTTAGGTTTTCTGTATTAACATCCTTCAGATCTTCTTTTGCGCCGCTGATGCTTACAAAGAATTCAATGCCGCAGTCAGAGGAAATCTTCTTAAGTCTCTCTGTGAATTCCGGCATATTTTCTAAAGAAACATCAGCATGTTTCAGGATCCCATCGATAAATACACATTCAATATCATGGTTGGAGCTATACATTCCATATAAAAATCCGATATATTCATCAATATTGGTAATTGATGTGTAGTCATCCATACAGATGGTACGGATATCAAATGTGACGCTTGCGGTGTCTCTGTGCGTTTTTTTGATAAATACGACATTACCGTTGCAGTCTTTTACTTTTTTGTTAGCAAGTTCAATCATCTGCTGTGTCTTGCCGCTCCCTTTCGGACCTGTTAATAAATTTACCATTGGCGAACTCTCCTTTATGTATCATATTATACTGAAATGCTTTCAGTACCGTTACCTGTTTCTATTATACACGAAAGAGAGGACAGGAACAACCATAATTTCAAGTTAATCAGATTATTAAAAGATTTGTCAGAATCACTTGACTTATTTTAACATTATCCGTATAATAGTGAAGAATAGGAAAGAAACGTTGATGAGGAGTAGTAAGAGCCGATTGTTTTCAGAGAGCTGCCGGAGGGTGCGAGGCAGCAGTGCCCTGTATGAAGAAGAGTGGTACCGCGGAAGTGAAGTCTTTTCGTCTCTTTTGAGATGGAAGGACTTTTTGTTTCGTGCCTGTGGCGAGGTCTTTGACGTTATTATAGTAGGAGGAGTAAAAAGATGTCTAAAATCCCTTATAATCATAAGGCAATTGAAAAAAAGTGGCGCGAGAACTGGGAAAAGAACCCGGTGAACGTAACAGAGAATGAAGATGGAAGTAGGAGAGAAAAATATTACTGTCTGGATATGTTCCCGTATCCATCAGGGAATGGCCTGCATGTAGGCCACTGGAGAGGCTACGTGATCTCAGATGTATGGAGCAGGTATAAGCTTCAGCAGGGATACTACATCATCCATCCCATGGGGTGGGATGCATTTGGCCTTCCGGCAGAAAACTATGCAATTAAGATGGGGGTACACCCGGCGATTTCTACTGCAGAGAATGTGAAGAATATTAAAAAACAGATTAATGAGATTGCGGCTCTTTACGACTGGGACCGGGAGGTGAATACAACAGATCCAGAGTTTTATAAATGGACCCAGTGGATCTTTGTAAAGATGTTTAAGGAGGGGCTTGCTTATGAGAAGGAATTTCCTATCAACTGGTGTCCTTCCTGTAAGACAGGGCTTGCCAACGAAGAGGTGGTAAATGGTAAATGTGAGCGCTGCGGCGCGGAGGTGACGAAGAAGAATCTCCGTCAGTGGATGCTTAAGATTACCGCCTATGCAGAGCGTTTGCTGGGAGATCTGGATAAGCTTGACTGGCCGGAGAAGGTAAAGAAGATGCAGACAGACTGGATTGGAAAATCCTATGGTGCAGAGGTGGATTTCCCGGTAGACGGCAGGGACGAGAAGATTACAGTCTATACAACCAGGCCGGATACTTTATACGGCGCCACCTTTATGGTACTTGCGCCGGAGCATGAGCTTGCCGCCAGCCTTGCTACAGATGAGACGAGAGAGGCTGTTGAAAAGTATATTTATGACGCATCCATGAAGTCAAATGTAGACCGGATGCAGGATAAGGAAAAGACTGGCGTATTTACAGGAAGCTATGCGGTTAATCCACTGAATGGCGAGAAGACGCCAATCTGGCTGTCCGACTATGTACTTGCGGATTACGGTACTGGTGCTATTATGTGCGTACCGGCACATGATGACCGTGATTTTGAATTTGCTACAAAATTCGGTATTCCGATTGTACAGGTTATTGCAAAGGATGGAAAAGAAATTGAAAATATGACGGAGGCTTACACAGAGGCAAGCGGAACCATGATTAATTCCGGCGAGTGGAATGGTATGGAGTCCTCCATACTGAAAAAGGAGGCTCCCCATATGATTGAAGAGAGGGGAATCGGCCGTGCAACTGTGAACTATAAGCTGCGTGACTGGGTATTCTCCCGTCAGCGCTACTGGGGAGAGCCGATTCCGATTGTGCATTGTCCGGATTGCGGATGTGTGCCGGTGCCGGAGGAAGAGCTGCCGCTGCGTCTTCCGGAGGTAGAATCCTATGAGCCTACAGGAACAGGGGAATCACCCCTTGCAGCGATTGAGGAATGGGTAAACTGCAAGTGCCCGGTATGCGGAAAGCCTGCAAAGCGTGAGACAAATACAATGCCCCAGTGGGCAGGCTCCTCCTGGTATTTCCTGCGCTATGTGGATAACCATAATGATAAGGAGCTTGTTTCCAGGGAGAAGGCAGATGCAATGCTTCCGGTAGATATGTATATCGGCGGCGTGGAGCATGCGGTGCTTCATCTTCTGTATTCAAGATTTTATACAAAGTTCCTGTGCGATATCGGGGTCATTGATTTTGACGAGCCCTTCCACAAACTGTTTAACCAGGGAATGATTACAGGAAAGAACGGAATCAAGATGAGCAAGTCAAAAGGCAATGTGGTATCTCCGGATGACCTTGTGAGAGACTATGGGTGTGATTCCCTGCGTATGTACGAGCTTTTCGTTGGTCCGCCGGAACTGGATGCCGAGTGGGATGACCGTGGAATTGACGGTGTGAACCGTTTTCTTAAGAGATTCTGGAATCTTGTTATGGACAGCAGGGAAGCAGATGTGACTGCGACAAAAGAGATGGTCAAAGAACGTCACAGACTAATTAAGGACATTACCGTGCGTCTGGAGAGCTTCAGTCTGAACACAGCAATCTCAGGGTTTATGGAGCATAATAATAAATTGATTGAGATTGCAAAAAAGGAAGGCGGAGTTGACAAAGAGACATTATCAGCCATGACCGTGCTTCTTTCCCCGTTTGCACCCCACATTGCAGAGGAAGCATGGGAGCAGTTAGGCCATACAGGGTCTGTCTTTAAGGCGGGTTGGCCTGTTTATGACGAAGAGGCTATGAAGGATGATGAGATTGAAGTTCCAGTTCAGCTGAACGGAAAGACAAAGGCAGTCATCCAGATCCCGGTCGATATCTCGAAGGAGGAAGCAATTGCCGCCGGAAAGGAAGCTATTGCAGATAAAATTACCGGAACGGTAGTGAAGGAAATCTATGTTCCGAAGAAGATTATTAATATCGTGCAGAAAATGTAACAATTCGGTTCAGGGTTCTCGCGGAATGTGCGGTTTGTGCGCATTCCCGGGCTGTGAATGATAAAGGGTAATTAGTTTTTGGAAACGGTTCAGGCGGCCTGGGCCGTTTCTCTGTTACTATGGCGGGGTGTACGTCCCGCAAATAGTATACTGCGTACAGCCGCATAAGGGAGTATGCCGCTTTGCGGCTGCCGTGAGTATAACATAATTTTTGCTTTCAGTTAGCAAGGAGGTTATAGTATGGACAGAAATATGGAATATAAGATAAGGAAGGTAATGTCATCCTATTATAAAAGAAAATGGGCGGGAGCGGGAATCTGTGCAATTGCGATTATTTACCTGATTTATCTGGGGATCTTTAAGATGGATTACCGGATTAGTCTGGTGGTGGGAGGCTTTGCTTCACTGCTGCTGACACTGAGTGTTTTTTTTGTGTATATTACTTTGGCGGCAGTCATGATCTTTGTGCTTATGTCGGCATCAACCGTGATTTCGGAGACCTTAATGAAAGATTGTGATCCGTATCTTTTTGAGGCCTGCCTGAACCGGCTTACGATATTATTTTACAAAGACAGAATCGCATGCAATCATGCCATGGCGCAGTATTACCAGGGAAATTTTGCGCAGGCATGGGAAACGCTTCAGCGTATTAATATATATAAGTTGAAAGGAAGATTCCGATTCAATTACTATGTGATCCTGTGTGCGCTGCATTTTAGGAACGGGACAGGGGAAAGAGTGGCAGAGCTTGAGAAGACTTACCGCGCAGGAATCAGAAACAAAAAGGATCAAGAGTATTTTCGGATGCTTTGTGCGGATAATAATCTGTTCCGGGCGATGGAAAACCGGGATTATGAGTCGGCTTTCCGTTTTGTAAAGGAGCGGGAGGAACTGGCAGGGAAGGTGTCTTATCCATGGCACAGGGTGCTCTTTGATATGAAGGAGGCTCGTATTTATGCTGCAATGGGAGAAAATGAGAGCGCGAAGCTTAAGCTGCGGCATGTAGTGGAACGTGGTGGGTCGCTTTTTTGTGTGGAAGAGGCAAGGGGGCTTCTGGAGAAGATTACGGGTGTGAAAGAGGTGAGCGAGCCAGAAACTGGGCGGACCGGGGAGCCAGAGACTGTGCAGGCCGGGGAGCCAAAGCAGGAGCCAGAGACTGTGCAGATCGGGGAGACTGTGCAGATTGGAGAGCCAGAGCAGGAACAAGAGGACTGTGCAGATTGAAGAGTCTGTGTAGGTACTGGGTGATTTTTACTGTCTGGCAGCGGACGCAGGCAGGGACAATCCCATATTCCATTCAAACGGGGCAAAATTCCGGTGAACTAATTGCCAACTCCGACTAAGACGTTCGGGAGAACCCTCACGCCTAAGTCTTCGTAAGCAGTGGATTTCACCTCCATAAAAAGCGCCCTTGATTGTTTTCATTGGAATATGGGATTGTCCCTGCCTGCTGTGTATCGGGCGGCAGGAGTTTAGGTTCTGTCGTGATTGATGGAGGTATAGAACATGGAGTGTATTTCCTCCTGTTTATTCGTCTGTCCTAATATCCACATAATCTTGGCAACGAGTGATTCGGTTGTCATGTCTGCAGCCTGGAGGATTCCAGGGTGTTCACTGTATTTTTTTCCTACCTTATAAACTTCTAGATCGCAGCCTTCTTCAGGAACCTGGGTGGTTACTGCAAGGGTTTTTCCGGCATTTACCCACCCGAAAATTGCCTTTTCGAAGGAGGCATCCTCATATTCTGGTATTCCGCCAATTCCAAAGGTTTCTAATATAATTGCATCATAGTGACTGCTTAAAAGTCCGAAGATCTCTGCTTTTACTTCTGGCGTGAGTTTTAGGACGAATACCCGGTCGTTCAGTCTGCTGTAGGTTTTAAGTGCATCCAGTTCGGGCAGTGCACCGGTGTAGTGCCGGATGATGCGGTCGTCATGAATGACTGCAAGAAGTGGAAAGTTCATGCTTTCAAAGGCATCAAAACTCCGTGTGCGCTGCTTTCTGCCGCGGGTCCCGGCAACGGCTTTTCCGTTAAATACAATGCAGACGCGGCAGGACTGGTCATCCAGGGCATACAGGATGCTCTGGTAGATGTTGAGCTTTGCATCTGTGTAGGGGTTTCCCATTGGCTTTTGGGAACCGGTCAGTACGATGGGTTTCCTGCTGTCCTGTATCAGGTAGGAAAGTGCGGCGGCTGTATATGCCATCGTGTCTGTTCCATGCAGGATTACGAATCCGTCGTAAGAGCCGTAGTGTTCCATGACTGCATCACGGATTCTAAGCCAGTCCCGCGGACGCATGTTCGTGCTGTCAATATTCATAAGTTGCAGGACGGTGAGTTTACATTTGTCCTGAATTCCCGGGACATTCGCCGCCAGTTCATCCCCAGTCATGGCAGGCGCAAGTCCCTGTTCTCCGCCCTTGGAGGCAATCGTGCCTCCAGTGGCAATCATAAGTATTTTTTTCATATACATCATCCTCTCAATGTAATAAGTATAGTTGTATCTGACAACTTAATATAGTATAACACACCCTGGCCATTAGCTGCAATGAAGCACATATCGATTGGTGAAAAATTCGCGTGATAATCACGGCCTTATATGAAGCAAATAATTTGTGATTCCGGAAAAAAGGTATTGCTATCACGTTTACGTGATAGGATATGCTTTTTATGCGGAGAGAGGAAGGCCGTAATGAAAAGAACAAATGAGGTAAGTAAATTGGCTGGGGTAAGCAGGCGTACATTACAGTATTATGATGACGAGGGAATTCTTGTGACGGAAAGATCAAGAAATAATCATCGCTTATATGACAAGGAAGCGTTGGAAAAAATATGGGAAATCATGCTATATAAGGAGATGGGATTTGGGTTAAAGGAAATCAGACAATTACTACAGGCAACAGACAATAAGAAAAAAGAATATCTAAGACGGAAGATAGAAATTGTCAGAGGAGAAATTAAGAAAAGAGAAGAGCAGATAGAATTCATTTCACTGATTCTCGGACATGGAATTCCACAGATGCCGGAAGAAAGTGACGGAATGACGTATGTGAAAAGTATAGAGGAATTGAGGAGAGGGTTATGAACGAGCATGAAGTATATTCAACTGTTATGCAAATAATAAAGAGTTGTTAGGATTTAAGATGAATTGTAACTATTCATGGGGACTTGCACCTCGCTGCATGTCCCCGTGCCAATAAAAGTTTTGATTCTGGCAAGCTTCTGTAGCCTGTTGAAACAGACATGTTAATAAATATGAGGGTATATTTGAAGGAAAAGAAGGAGAATGATGGAAATGAAACGTCCGGTATGCGGTGCACCGCTGAAGGGGAAAAGATGTGATTATTGTGGGTATGAGGACAGAATGCCTGTTGAGAAGGATATAAGTCTAAATCAGATATACTGCCAAAAAGAAGAGCTGCCAGGACAACATGTTATCATGGACAATCCAGTATTCAAGAGTCCGGAAGTCGCCCCTGGAGTCAGTAGAAAAAGTAAAACAGTTGCTTTGCTGCTGTGTATATTTGGGGGAGGGCTAGGGGCGCATAAGTTTTATGTTGGGAAGTCAGGAATGGGAATTCTTTATTTGTTTACATTGGGTTTGTTTGGATTTGGCTGGATTATTGATATTATTTTGATTGCAACAGGAATGTTTAAAGATGAATTTGACTTGCCCCTGCTGTAGTGAAGGAGAGAAGTATGGATTTTTGGGATATTGTTAAAGATCAATTTCTTGATGTAATTGAATATGAAGATAAAAGCAATCGGCTTATTGTTATGAAATTCCGCCGGGAAAGCGGGAATGATGAATTAAAACAGGAGTCAAAGGTTATTGTCAGAGAGAGCCAGTGCGCTGTGTTTTTGAAAGGTGGTCAGTTGGCAGATATTCTTCCGCCAGGTACATATGAACTCAATACAGATAATTTTCCTGTTCTGACAAAACTTAAGGCATTTCCCTATTTATTTGTATCACCTGTAATTGCAGATTTATATTTTGTGAGTACCAGGCAGTTTATAGACAATAGGTGGGGGACAAAAAATCCTATTATGAAGAGAGACAAAGATTTCAATATGGTGCGGATACGTGCTTTTGGAAAATTTGCATTCAGAATTACAGATGTTGCTTATTTTATGAAAGAAATCTTTGGAACAAAAGGAATCGTAATGACTTATGACATTGTTGAATACCTTTCGTCAATGGTGACAGAAGTCTTTTCAACTACGGTTGGAGAAACAGAAATGTCAGTTTTGGAATTGGCCGCAGGATACAGAATTTTATCTTCTGCAATGCAGGAAAGATTAAACGGTCAGGTAAGAATGACAGGGATACAATTCAGCGATGTGATTATCGAAAATATTTCACTTCCTGAGGATGTTGAAAGAATGATTGATGAGCAGTCAGGAATTGGTATTGCAAAAAGTGATATGGAATCCTTTATGAAATACCAGACAGCAAGAGCTATGAGAGATGCGGCAAAGCAGAAGGGAGGGTTGGCAGGGCTGGGGGCGGGAATGGCTTTAGGAAATACCATGGCTCAAAATGTGCAGAAGAGCTCAGGGTCAGATAACCAGTCGAAAAGCAGGGCAGAACAATTGCGAGAGTTAAAGGCACTGCTAGATGAAGAAATCTTGACACAGGATGAGTTTGATGAGGAAAAGAAACGTATTTTAAGAAGTTAAGAAACTGAGGGAGGATGATAAGATGTCAGGGAAACCAAAGATGGTAATATGTAGAAACTGTAATGCACCGATTGCAAAAAATGCAAGTATTTGTCCGTCATGCGGCGCAAAGAATAAGAAACCATTTTACAAGAAAGGATGGTTTATTGTTCTTCTGGTTATTTTTGCAATTGGAATTGTTAACTCAGTTGTCAGAAATAAAGAGGATCTGAAGACCGTACGGTCTGTCGAAATCCAAAAATCAGATGAGGAAGATGAAAGTGAAGTGAAATCCGAACCTGAAGGTGAAGCGGCTAAAGAGGAAAATGAAAGTGAAGTGAAATCCGAACCTGAAGGTGAAGCGGCTAAAGAGGAAAAGGCAAAGGAAAATCCGAAAAGCCGTGACAAATCAGTAGACGGTATGCGGCCGGAATTCAAGAAAGCAATGGATAGCTACGAGGAATTTATGACGGAATATTGTGAATTTATGAAGAAGTACGGAGAATCAGATGGAACGGATCTGGGGCTGGTGGCAGATTATGCGGATTATATGAGTAAGTATGCTGAGTGGGTAAAGGATTTCGAAGGCTGGGATGATGGAGAAATGAACACGGAAGAAGCTGCATACTATCTTGACATTCAAAACCGTATTAGCAAAAAGCTTATTGAAGTTGCAAATTAGGGACGGGGCATTTTTAAAAATGCCCCGTCCCCAACTTAACATAGGACGATGATTTTCCGCGGTGTTGTCTGCGGCGGTATGCTTCTTGTTGTTTCGCTGTAATAGACTACCAGCATTTTGTTTTCAGGGCGGCAGCCATAGCTCTGTCCGTTAGAGGTCACGATTTCGGTGGTCCGGCTGAGGTTTATTTTTAGTGCATTGTCTTCTGCGGTCAGTGAGTCGTCGAAATATCCGACATAGATATTTTCGGATGGGTTTCTTCTTCCGATGATGACGGCCTGGTATCTTGGCGGGAAAATGAGCGGTACAGGCAGGGAGGCATCGTAAAATGCCGCGACGGGCATACCGGGGCGGAGACGTACTTCTCCGATTACATAGGTGTCAGGGCTTATGATGAACTGGCTGATTCCGTTATCGCTGCGGATGGTTACCTGCTGTTCGCAGCAGTCTTCACTGAAGGATGTTACATTTTGTATGATTCCTGTAACAGGCATTAATGTTGCTGGCATATGAAAATCTCCGGTTTTTGATTAATATATGCCATGTGGCTGTGGAGGGTGCGTGTCTTACCGAAGTTGTCTGTGCTATCGGATCTTTTCTGCTTCTCCGTCTGGCGGGAGGAAATGATATAGTTCTTCATATGCTTCGACCTCTTCATCTGAGGTTGGGGCAGAAGGAATCAGTCCGGTCATATCCTGGGCAGATGCCGCATTTGACAGGTAATCGTAAGAATTAATGATCTCATCGTTGGACCTTTCTTTCTTATCTGTTCTTTTATCTATATCCACGAAAAACACCTCTTTTCTTCTTTTTCTTTTAATTTCTGTAGAAATTTAAAATAATATACTGTATAATATTTCCGTGATTATTTGATGTTATATCATGAGCGTCAAAATACCTTTTGACGCTTTCATCATTATATGAAAGAAGGAATAAGATGTTTATAGAGATTGATACTCATACTCATACACTTGCCAGTGGCCACGCTTATTGTACTATGAATGAGATGGCGCAGGAAGCGGCAGCGAGAGGTCTGAAGGGGCTTGCAATTACAGAGCATGCGCCGGATATGCCGGGCGGTCCGTATATTTATCATTTTCAGAATCTGAAGGTGGTTCCAAGAAAAAGGAAGGGTATTGAACTACTTCTTGGTGTGGAATTAAATATACGGAATGAGCAGGGAGAGGTGGATCTGTCTGTAAAGGAGCTTAAGGAAATGGATATTGCGATTGCCAGTATGCATGCTCCCTGCTATAAGGGAGCCATGGACAAGGAAAGCATTACTCGTGCCTATATTCATGCAATGGAAAATCCTTATGTGGATATTATCGGGCATCCGGATGATTCGAGATTTCCTGTGGATTATGAGCGGCTTGTAAGGACGGCTAAGGAGACCGGGACACTTCTTGAGGTGAATAATTCTTCCCTGAGGCCAACCTCTTTCCGTCAGAATGCCTGGGAAAATATGTGCAGGATGCTTGAGCTTTGCAGACAGTACGGAGCAAGGATTGTTCTGGGGACAGATTCCCATGTGGATCAGACAATCGCAGATTATGCCAGGACAGAGGAGCTGTTAAAGGAGACAGGTTTCCCGGAGGAGCTGATTGCAAATACTTCTCTGGAAGGTTTGAAGGCTTTGTTAAAACGTGGAAAAAAGAGATAGACTTTACGAATTTACTGTGTTAAAATGTAATTGTGTAATTTTAAATGGAAAGGACAGTTAAAGGAGTAATATGCCATGAGTAAGAAAATCAGGACAGAGGCGGTAGACTACTTGTTTGATGCGGTATTGAGTCTTGAGAATAAGGAAGAGTGTTACACGTTTTTTGAGGATATCTGTACGATCAATGAGCTGTTGTCATTATCGCAGAGATTTGAGGTGGCAAAGATGCTGAGAGAGCACAAAACCTATCTGGAGATTGCAGATAAGACAGGAGCCTCCACGGCAACAATCAGCAGGGTAAACCGTTCTCTTAACTATGGCAATGACGGATACGACATGGTATTTGAAAGGATTAAGCACAATTAAGAAAAAATAGGGCGTGCGCCCTATTTTTTCTTCTTATCGTGATCTGGCTCGGGAAGCTCGTTAATTAGTTTTTCAATCAAAAGCTTTTTTACATAGACATCAAAGCTTAAGGAAGAGATGAAAGAAAACAGACGGAAATAATCCCGGTCCTCTTCCTTGATCCCTTCCTGCTCAAAGGATTCCATTGCCTGATGGTAGGCTTTGGCAACGTCTTTCTGCATGGCATCAATGCGGGACACTTCCTGCTTGCAGACTTCTTCGTAGATGGAAGTAATATTAAAGTTACTTCCGTTATGAAAGTATTTATCCGTTATGGGTGCAAGCAGTGTCTCAATATCCTTGATGGAAAGGATATTTTTAAAATAGTAGATAAAGATCATGACAAGAACGTGTTCCCTGGAGTATTTTTTCTTCACCGGAGGGGGGAGCAGATTGTTCTTCGTATAATTGTTGATCATGGTCTTTGTCAGGATCTTGTCATCATCGTACCGCTTGGTGGAAGCTAACTGCTCTTCCATAAAAGTAGTAACCTGATCCATATAAAGATCAATGTTCGGAATGTCATCCAGCTTGATATAGTCAATCCGTGCAATGCTCGACAGGATGCTGCCCAGCATATCCTTTGTATCAATCACCATATTTTTCACCTCGATACAGCTATTATATAGTATTAAAAACTAGATGGCAAGAGCTTTTTATAAGATATCTAAAATCTTAAAAATAGCCTTTGACATTAAAATTTTATCCATATACAATGAGTTAGTAAAGGAGGGATTTGATGCTTCGGACATTATTAAAGGAAGTAAAGGAATATAAGAGAGCGTCTGTGGTTACGCCTCTCTTTATGATTCTTGAGGTGCTGATGGAGATGGTCATCCCCTATCTCATGGCATCCATTATTGACAAGGGGGTGAATGCAGGGGACATCGGGCATATTTACCGGGTGGGCGTCCTTATGATTGCGGCGGCGCTCGTGGGGCTGTTTGCGGGGATTGGCGGCGGACGTTTTGGTGCAAAAGCCTCTGCAGGATTTGCGAAGAATCTGCGTGCTGCCATGTTCAACAATATCCAGACTTTTTCATTTTCTAATATTGACAAATACAGCACTGCCGGGCTGGTTACCCGTCTGACTACAGACGTGACCAATATTCAGAATGCTTATCAGATGACCCTGCGGATGTTCACCAGGGCGCCGGCGAGCCTGATCTGCGCCATGGTCATGGCTTTTACCATCAATGCAAGACTTTCCAGTATTTATCTGGCGGCAGTCGTGATCCTGGGGGTTCTTTTGTTCCTGATCATGAGCCGGGCTACAAGGTACTTTCAGCAGGCATTTCCGAAATACGATGATATGAATGCCTCTGTACAGGAAAATGTGTCGGCAATCCGTGTTGTGAAGGCATATGTAAGGGAGTCCCAGGAGACAGAAAAATTCAAGAGAGCCAGCGAGAACATATATCGCATTTTCTTTAAGGCTGAGAAAAATCTGGTCTACAACGGCCCGCTTATGATGTTCACTGTGTACTCCTGCATCCTTCTGATCAGCTGGATCGGGGCAAAGATGATTGTTGTGGATTCACTCACTACCGGGGAGCTTATGAGTCTTCTTACATACTGCATGAATATTCTGATGAGTCTGATGATGCTGTCCATGGTATTTGTCATGATTTCCATGAGTATGGCAAGTGCAAGGAGAATTTCAGAGGTGTTAAACGAGACCAGCGACCTTAAGAACCCGGATCATCCTCTTATGGAGGTAAAGGACGGAAGCATTGTGTTTGACAAGGTGTACTTTGCCTACAAAAAGGAGAGCAGCGAGCCGGTGCTTAAGGACATCAGCCTGACTGTGAAATCCGGAGAGACCATTGGGATTATCGGAGGAACCGGAAGTGCAAAGAGCAGTCTGGTAGGCTTGATCAGCAGGCTTTATGATGTGACAGGAGGAGAAGTGCTGGTGGGCGGCTGCAATGTAAAGGATTATGATATGGAAGTGCTGCGGGACCAGGTGTCTGTGGTGCTGCAGAACAATGTGTTATTTTCCGGAACGATTCTGGACAATTTGAGATGGGGAAACCCGGATGCCTCCGAAGAAGAATGTAAGGCGGCCTGCCGCCTTGCCTGCGCGGATGAATTTATTGAGAGGTTTCCGGGCGGCTATCAGACTCGTATCGAGCAGGGAGGAAGCAATGTGTCCGGCGGGCAGAAGCAGAGGCTCTGTATTGCAAGGGCGCTTCTTAAGAAGCCGAAGATCCTCATACTGGACGACAGCACCAGCGCGGTGGATACGGCAACAGACGGGAAGATCCGGCGGGCCTTCCGGGAGGAGATTCCAGATACCACGAAGCTTATTATTGCCCAGCGTATCTCCAGTGTGCAGGATGCGGACCGGATCATTGTTATGGAGGAGGGGCGTGTCCATGGGTTCGGTACTCATGAGGAGCTTCTTGAAAAAAATGAGATTTACCGCGAGGTCTATGATTCACAGACAAAGGGCGGCGGTGATTTTGATGAAAAGGCAGGTGAGTAGAAGATGGCAGGACCTATGAACAGAGGGCCGCGGGGAATGAAATCAGGAGTAAAAAATCCGGGAAAGCTGTTCCTGCGGCTTATGAAATATGTATTTCAGAAATATGGGCTCCATTATGTGGCAGTGATCGTTCTGATTTTGACCGGGGTTTTATGTAATGTACAGGGAACCTTATTTATGAAGAACCTGATTGATGACTATATTACGCCGTTTCTTCTTACAGAAAACCCGAATTTTACGCCTCTGCTGCATGCGATTTTCCGGGTGGCAGGCTTTTATGCAGTGGGGATTCTTGCAAGCTACGGTCATAACCGGATTATGATCAATGTAACACAGGGAACGCTGAGAGACTTAAGGGACGATCTGTTTTCCCATATGGAGAAACTTCCCGTCAAGTATTTTGACACCCATGCCCACGGTGATATTATGTCTGTGTATACCAATGATATTGACACCCTCAGACAGATGATCAGCCAGAGTATTCCACAGCTTGTGAACAGCGGATTTACCATCATCAGCGTATTTATCAGCATGTTGGTCTTAAGTGTGCCGCTGACAGGGGTTACGCTTCTGATGGTGGCGGTTATGGTATTCTGTTCGAAAAAATCTGCCGGCATGAGCGGAAAATATTTTTTGGAGCAGCAGAAAAATCTGGGCGCGGTAAATGGCTATATTGAGGAAATGATGAACGGGCAGAAGGTGGTCAAGGTATTCTGCCGGGAGGAGGCCTGCAAGACAGAATTCAGGGAAAGGAATGACAAACTGTTCGAAAGCGCGGACAAAGCTAATACCTTTGCCAATTTCCTGGGCCCCATCAATGCCCAGCTTGGAAATGTCAGCTATGTGGTCTGCGCCATTGTGGGGGGAACCCTTGCCCTGAAAGGGAGCTTTGGGCTGACACTCGGGGGTCTTGCGAGCTTTCTTACCTTTAACAAAAGCTTCAGTATGCCCATAAACCAGGTGAGCATGCAGATGAATGCCATTGTCATGGCAATGGCAGGAGCAGAGCGTATCTTCGCGCTTCTGGACGAGAAGGCGGAGACAGATAACGGATACGTGACACTCGTAAATGTGAAGGAAGAAAACGGCGTGCTTAAGGAATGTGGGGAGAGAACCGGCCGCTGGGCATGGAAGCATGTGCACCAGGCAGACCAGAGCGTGGATTATGTGGAGGTAAAAGGCGATGTTGTCTTTGACGGCGTGGACTTTGGATACACGGATGAAAAAATCGTGCTCCATGATGTAAAGCTCTTTGCAGAGCCCGGGCAGAAGATTGCGTTTGTGGGATCTACGGGAGCGGGAAAAACTACCATCACCAACCTGATCAATCGTTTTTATGACATTCAGGACGGGAAAATCCGGTATGACGGTATTAATGTGAATAAGATTAAAAAGGACGACTTGAGGCGGTCTCTTGGGATCGTGCTGCAGGATACCCATTTATTTACCGGAACCGTGCGGGAGAATATCCGGTTCGGGAAACTTAGCGCAACTGATGAAGAGGTGACGGCAGCGGCAAAGCTTGCCAACGCAGACGGTTTTATCCGAAGGCTTCCTGACGGCTATGACACCATGCTTACCGGGGACGGGGCGAACTTAAGCCAGGGGCAGCGCCAGCTCCTTGCTATCGCAAGGGCGGCGGTGGCGGATCCGCCGGTTCTGATCTTGGATGAGGCGACCAGTTCCATTGACACGAGAACAGAGCGGATCGTGCAGGACGGCATGGATAAGCTGATGAAGGGAAGAACAACATTTGTTATTGCCCACAGGCTGTCCACAGTGCGCAATTCAGACTGCATTATGGTGCTGGAGCAGGGAAGGATCATTGAACGCGGAACCCATGAACAGCTTTTAGAAGAAAAAGGAAGGTATTACCAGCTTTATACGGGAAATGCCATCAGCGCATAACGGAATGAAAAAAGACTGAGTGAAACATATGGGCGGCATCCGGTTATGCCGGGAATGCGATCAGTGCATAGGAAATGTAAAGAGCAGATGGAGGAAAAACAGGATATGATTTATCAGATATATTTCAGTCCCACTGGCGGAACAAAGAAGGTTTCAGATATACTCTGCCGTGTATGGAACGGACCAGAGAGAACGACAGACCTGATGAGGCCGGAAAATAAGAAGGACTGGAATGGTCAGGAAGAGCAGCTTTCCGCAGGGGATCTCTGCATTGTGGCAGTTCCGTCTTTCGGTGGAAGAGTACCAGAGCCTGCGGCTGACAGATTGAGGAAGATGAAGGGAAACGGGGCACGGGCAGTACTGGCCGTGGTTTACGGAAACAGAGAGTTTGATGATACGCTGGTGGAATTAAAGGATATACTGGATGCTGCAGGGTTTGTATGTGCGGCTGCGGTGGCTGCAGTAGCAGAGCATTCCATTCTCCGTCAGTTTGCAGCCGGAAGGCCGGATGCGCAGGACGAGAAGGAGCTGACAGAATATGCTTCTAAAATAAAGAAAGCGCTTGATTCCGGCAAAGGGCTGCCAGAGCTTTCGGTTCCCGGCAATCGTCCGTACCGGGAATACCATGGCGTGCCTTTTAAACCAGAGGCAGGAAGAAGCTGTAACCGCTGCGGCAAATGTGCAGAGGAATGTCCGGTGCAGGCAATCCTGGTGGAACACCCGGAGTATGTGGATAAGGGAAAATGCATTTCCTGTATGCACTGTATCTCTGCCTGTCCGGTGCAGGCGAGGAGAAACAATAGATGGATGCTCTTTATGGCAGGAAGGGGAATGAAGAAAAAGTGCGCGGGAAGAAAAGAAAATTATTTATTTCCCGAAAGATTATGACACAGAACCACGCGGCCGTGTTATACTATAATATAAGCGGCTTACCATTAATAAAAGTGGAAACGAAAGTAGAAAGGAAATAACAGTTTTGAGTATTTATGATACACTGAATGATAAACAGCAGGAGGCGGTATATAATACGGAAGGGCCCCTTCTGATTCTTGCGGGGGCAGGTTCAGGGAAGACCAGGGTTCTGACACACAGGGTTGCCTATTTGATCGAGGAGAAGGGGGTGAATCCATGGAATATCCTTGCCATTACCTTTACCAATAAGGCAGCGCGGGAAATGCGGGAGCGTGTGGACCAGCTAGTGGAGTATGGAGCGGAGAGCATCTGGGTGAGTACCTTCCATTCCTTATGCGTCAGGATTCTGCGCAGACATATCGGCCTGCTGGGATATGATACGAATTTTACCATCTATGACTCAGACGATCAGAAGACGCTGATGAAGGAAATCTGCAGGCTTCTGAATATTGACACAAAGATTTATAAGGAACGGATGCTTTTAAGTGCAGTATCCCATGCAAAGGACGAGCTGATTACCCCGGAAGAGCTGATGCTGGAAGCAGGGGGAGATTACGGAAGCAGGAAGGTGGCAGAGGTCTATGCAGAGTATGAGAAGCAGCTTCGGGCAAATAATGCACTGGATTTTGACGACCTGCTTGTGAAGACGGTCCAGCTGTTTCAGACACAGGCAGATGTACTGGAGCACTACCAGGAGCGTTTCCGGTATATCATGGTGGATGAGTACCAGGACACGAACTTCGTGCAGTTTGAACTGATCCGGCTCCTTTCCTCCAGGTACAGGAATTTGTGTGTGGTGGGGGATGACGATCAGTCCATCTATAAGTTCCGGGGGGCTGACATTAAGAACATCCTGAATTTCGAGAAGGTATTCGAGGATGCATCAGTGGTTAAGCTGGAGCAGAACTACCGTTCAACGAGCAATATTTTAAATGCGGCAAATGCGGTAATCAAGAATAATAAGGGCAGGAAGGAAAAGGCCCTGTGGACGGAAAACGGTGACGGCGAACAGATCGGGCTGCGCCAGTTTGATACGGCTTATGATGAGGCGGAATATATTGCGGACGATATTAAGGAGCGGGTGAACCAGGGCGACGGGGAATACCATGACCATGCCATCCTGTACCGTACCAATGCCCAGTCCCGTATCTTTGAGGAGAAGTTCGTGACAGCAAATATCCCGTATAAGATTATAGGCGGTATTAATTTCTACGCAAGGCGGGAAATCAAGGATCTCCTTTCCTATCTGAAAACGGTGGATAATGGAAGAGATGACCTGGCAGTCCGCAGGATTGTAAATGTGCCGAGAAGAGGCATTGGGCTTACCAGTATCAACCGGGTGCAGGAATATGCTGCAGAGCATGAGATTGGATTTTACGGAGCGCTCAGGGCAGCAGACCTGATTCCGAATATCGGAAGGGGAGCCCAGAAGCTGGAATCCTTCGTGGCACTCATTGAGCATTTCCGGACAGATGCAAAGGATCTGTCAGTTTCTGACCTGATGAAGGAGATTATAGAGGAAACCGGGTATATTGACAGTCTGGAGGCGGATGATGCGGAGGATGCAAAGGCGAGGATCGAAAATATCGATGAGCTTCTGAGCAAGATTGCGGCCTATGAGGAAGCCTGTGCGGACAGTGATATTCCGGTGACTTTAAGCGGATTTTTAGAGGAAGTGGCACTGGTGGCGGACATTGACAGCCTGGATGAAAGCAGTGACTATGTCATGCTCATGACTCTTCACAGCGCCAAAGGACTGGAATTTCCCCGGGTGTATCTGGCAGGAATGGAGGACGGAATCTTCCCAAGCTATCTGACCATCACTTCAGATGACCCGGAAGGAGTGGAGGAAGAGCGCAGGCTCTGCTACGTGGGAATTACGAGGGCAAAGGAAGAACTGATGCTTACATATGCAAGAAGGCGGGTAATCCGGGGCGAGACCCAGTATAATAAGATGTCCCGTTTTCTAAAGGAGATTCCCCAGGAGCTGGTTTCCACAGGAAATGCGTTCGAGAAAAAGGAAATGGATGATCTCCCGGTGGCAGCAAAGCTGGCGGCGTACCAACAGGCAAAGCAGGCCTTCCACTCCAAGGCATTCGCTGCCTTAAAGCCGGCACAGCAGTTCGGAAAGCCTGCAGGAGAAGGGCCGGGTTATGTGGAAGGCGACCGGGTAAGACATATGAAGTTCGGTGAAGGAACCGTGGCGGGTATTGTATCCGGCGGGCGTGATTATGAAGTGACGGTAGATTTCGACAGCGCGGGGAGGAAGAAGATGTTTGCCATGTTTGCGAAGCTTCAAAAGATATAAATTACAGTTCACACGTCAGCCACCATCCTAATAAGTTTGTGCGTGCACAAGGACTTATCAGGATGGTGGCTGACGAAGGGAGCGCCGGTTTATGAGCAAAATTAGCCGCGAAGCGGCGGAAAAGCATCGTAGATGCGTTTTTGCGAATGGCGCGGATGTGAACTGTAATGACATTATAATATTTGATGAAGATTTTGGAATAAATGAGTAGTAATCTTGGCTTGATAATGGTATAATAAGGATAGAAAAAAGAAAGGAGCGGGGGCATGAGTAGAGTAGAAGAACTTATTGCAGCGTCAAAATTAAATGAACTGGTAAATAAAAAGGAAGAGGATAAGCAGTGTAAGACTGTTCTGTGGGTACTTGCAATCGTAGGTGCAGTGGCAGCAGTGGCAGCAATCGCTTATGCGGTATACTGCTTCTTTACACCGGATTATCTGGAAGACTTTGAGGAAGATTTCGAAGATGATTTTGACGATGACTTCTTTAACGAGGAAGATCAGGTATAGAGCATGTAACTGCGAAGGTACTGAGCAGTTACAAGATGATTGTGTTAAAGGAAAAAAGCAGGCGGAATGCCTGCTTTTATCATGACAGGATTGTGGGAGTGCATTAGAGCGTGTTTGAAAATACATTCCACAGTATGAGAAATACAGGAAAGGAAATGGGACGGGTACAGTATGAGAAAGGGACAGGTCTATGAAGGGATTATAGAATCAGTAGAGTTTCCGAATAAGGGCAGAATTGTGCTGCCTGAGGAAGACAGGACGGTGATTGTAAAAAACGGGATTCCTGGACAGAGAGTGCGTTTTTCGGTAAATAAGGTAAGGAGCGGAAAGGCAGAGGGACGGATTCTTGAAGTCCTTGAGGCTTCTCCGCTTGAGAGGGAACCGGCATGTCCCCATTTCGGGGAGTGTGGGGGCTGCACTTATCAGAACCTGCCCTATGAGGAGCAGCTCAGGCTGAAGGAGGGGCAGATTAAGGCCATGATGGATGAGGCGGTTGACGGAGCATACATATGGGAGGGTGTGAAGCCGTCCCCGGCTGTGTACGGCTACCGCAATAAGATGGAGTTTTCCTTTGGAGATGAATATAAGGACGGGCCCCTGGCTCTTGGCATGCACAGACGGGGGAGCTTTCATGATATTGTAAATGTGACAGACTGCCAGATCGTAGATGAGGATTACAGGCGGATTCTTGCATGTACCCTGGAGTATGCCCGGGAGACGAAGCTTCCGTATTATCACAGGATGCGGCATACGGGCTATTTCCGTCACCTGCTTGTGAGGAAGGCAGTGAAGACGAAGGAGATTCTGATAGACCTGGTGACAACAGGGGAGAGTGCACCTGACCTTGGGGAGTGGGCGGACAGGCTCCTTAAGCTTTCTCTTGAAGGGAAAGTTGCAGGGATTCTGCATACGAGAAATGACAGTGTGGCGGATATGGTGAAGGATGAGGGAACTGAAGTCCTGTATGGGCAGGATTATTTCTATGAAGAGCTTCTGGGGCTCAAGTTTAAGATTACACCATTTTCTTTCTTCCAGACGAACTCGCTTGGAGCCGAGGTGCTGTATGAGATCGTGAGGGAGTATATTGGGGATACAAAAGATAAGGTCATTTTCGACCTTTACAGCGGAACCGGAACCATTGCGCAGATCCTGGCACCAGTGGCAAAAAAGGTTGTGGGCGTGGAGATCGTGGAGGAGGCTGTGGAAGCTGCAAGGGAGAATGCAAGGCTTAACGGGCTTTCTAATTGTACCTTCTGGGCAGGGGATGTGCTGAAGGTGATTGACGAGCTCCGGGAGGTGCCGGACCTGATTGTGCTGGATCCGCCGAGGGACGGGGTGAATCCGAAGGCACTGGAGCGGATTACAAACTTTGGGGTGGAGCGTATGGTGTATATTGCCTGTAAGCCTAGCAGCCTGGCGAGGGATCTGGAGATGCTGCAGGGGAGAGGGTACAGGGTGG
>Ga0137306_100810_pt2 | contig 33225 bp, 23 predicted proteins | sample Inofroosms_March_FD_97187 | JGI IMG/M metagenome (GOLD analysis project Ga0137306, IMG submission 97187) | Mouse cecal microbial communities from Vienna, Austria - N-Acetylneuraminic and N-Acetylglucosamine D2O microcosms_March | ecosystem: Host-associated > Mammals > Digestive system > Large...
AGACAGAGAATCGCCGTGGTGATGGAAAACACTGCCACTACCCGGGTCTCTGACCATCCACCCAGCTCAAAGTGATGATGTATAGGGGCCATACGGAATATACGTTTCCCTTTAGTAGCTTTGAAATAACTAACCTGCATGATAACTGACAATACCTCAACCAGATAAATCAACCCGACTATAGGAATAAAGAAAGGCATCCGCATCATCAGTGCGCTGGAAGCCACAAATCCCCCAAGAGCCAAAGAGCCGGTATCTCCCATAAACACTCTTGCCGGATAAACATTAAACAGCAAAAAGCCCAGCAGACTTCCTACCACTGCCCCCGTAATCGGACTAATGCCACTATCTTCCCCTAAAGCCACAATGGTCAAAAAAGTCGCCACCAATATGGTCACACTGGTACAGAGCCCATCCAGTCCATCTGTAAAATTGACTCCGTTGTCTGTTCCCAATACCACACAAAATACAAAAGGAACAAACAAAATCCCAAGATCCAAAAAGTAACCATTCTGAAAACCGCCAGTAAATGGAATCAGCGCCGTCGTCCCCGCTTCACTGGAATTCATCAAATAGTAGACGAATATCCCCGTAATGATAATCTGACCTGCCAGCTTCTGTTTCGGATTCAATCCCTCGGAGCGTTTCATCACAATCTTGATATAATCATCCAGAAATCCGATAATTCCAAAACCTACTGTCATAAATAACACAGGAATGATTCTTGGATAATCATGGATATAAAACAACGATGTAATCGTTATACTGGTCAAAATCACCAGTCCCCCCATCGTTGGGGTTCCTTGTTTTTTCAGATGTGCCTGGGGTCCGTCATTGCGGACCTGCTGCCCAAACTTAAGCTTATGAAGAAAGGGAATTACAATCGGGCAAAGAATCGCGCTGATAGCGAAAGCTATGATAATCGCTAGTATGGTTTCATTAATCATGCTGCACTCCTATATATTATGTATCTTTTGTGATTATAACTGCTTCTTTTTTCACTCTCAATAGTATACGTCTTTTTGGCAGAATAATCAACTACTGATTCGATTCACTTACAACAGATTCTTCCTTGTTTTCCTCAATTTCCAGATACGGCAAAATATTCTTAAAAATATCAGCGATCACCGGAGCTGCTATCGTGCCTCCATAATAAATCCCTTGAGGCTCGTCTATGGTAATCAATGCAATGACCTGGGGATTGTCTGCAGGTGCAAAGCCCACAAAAGAAGATATGTATTTTTTCAGACTTCGAGGCAATTTTTCTGAAGTAGCCGTTTTTCCGCCGATTCGAAATCCTGCTAAGGCGGCCCGTTTCCCACTGCCCTCTGCCACCACCTGCTCCAAAACATGACGCATAGCAGCACTGGTCTCTTCTGACAAAATCCGTTCTCCAGATGGATAGGAAAAACGGTGAATATTAGTGCCTTCACTGTTGACCACGCGAACTCCAAAATGGGGAGTTACTCGATGTCCTCCATTCACAATAGAGGCGGCTGTGGTGATTAACTGAATCGGTGTGATCTGAAAGGACTGACCAAAAGACACTGTGGCAAGCTCTACCAATCCTATATTTTCTTTTTTATGCATGATAGTTCCTGCCTCACCAGGCAGATCAATCCCCGTCTTTTTCTTTAAACCGAACTGTTCAAAATAATGATAATAGGAATCTACTCCCAGTCTCTGTCCTACGTCAATGAACACGGGATTGCAGGAATTCATCACTCCTTGTAAAAATGTTTCCCCACCATGGCCTCCTACCTTATGACATCGAATCTTCCGATCCTCCACAATGCGAAAACCCGGACACGAAAAAGTATCCTCCAACTTTACCACCCCAGCTTCCAGACCGGCAGCAGCTGTAATGATTTTAAAAGTAGATCCTGGTTCATATGTATCATTGATACTGGGATTTCTCCACATCTGATTCAAAAGTTCCTGTTTTTCCTTTGCAGAGATATCGGATGGCACTTCCTTATTTAAGGTAAACGGCTCATTTAAATTAAATTCTGGCACATTTACCATTGCCATAATCTCTCCATTCTGAGGATTCATCACAATAACCGACACGCGCTTGGCTCCTTTTTTCTCTAATGTCTCATAAGCCGCCTGTTCGGCATATTGCTGAATATTAACATCCAAGCTAATATAAAGATCATTTCCTGCAATCGGTTCCACCCGATCTTCAAAAGTATTTTCCACTTCCACACCGGCCGCATCAGTAGTGGTCAAAATCCGGCCATTCATTCCTTTCAGATAATTCTCATAAATAACCTCCAGTCCCACAATCCCTTGATTGTCGCCTCCGGTGAAGCCCAAAACCTTTGAAGCCAAAGAATCAAAGGGATAATATCGCTTATAATCTTCGTCTACCTTCACTCCCGCCAGATGATAATCCCGAATCCGATCCCCAATTTCTTTATCTACATTGGTACGAATGATTTCCCGAGAACTCCTTTTTTCTACTTTTTTCCGAACCTCCTCTTCATCCAGGCCAAGCTCCTGACATAATACTTGGATCACTCGTTCTCGTTCTTTCACCTGATTATAAATCACGGAAATCGTACAGACTGTACGATTGGTGGCAATTACTACGCCGTTGGCATCTAGAATCCGGCCACGTGCTGCCTTGATCGTTCTCTCCCGTTCATGCAGATCCTCTGCCATCTGACTGTAATGCTCGGAACAACACAACATCAGATAGCCAAGACGTACCATAAGGCCCGCCATGGCAGTCAACAATAAAAAACACAGCAGAGTAAGTTTTCTGCGATGCTGGGTCTGATTGGATCCCATCACTTTCCTCCCGCTCCGCTTATCCTTATAATATATGAATCAAATTTTCATTTAGAACAAAAGAAAAGACAGGGCTGTATGAAACATCTGCAACCCCTGTCTTTTTCTCATTTTTGTTATCCGGAAGCTTCCAAATCTTCTTCCGAAGTCTCTATCGCTTCGGATGTTTCTGTCTGTGTTTGTGACTCGCTCTCTTCTGTACTGCTTTCTTCTGGTACAACTCCAGGAAGTTGTGCTGGTATTCCTGCCTCTCCCTCCTCTCCGGATTCCACCACCTCATCAGTCTCGTAAACTTTCGTTTCTACTGGTTCGGAAGAAGACGTATTATCTGTAATCCCTTCTCGTTCTGGCAACCTTGTGCTGACATCCTCCGGATTCGCCTCCGGATCGGTTATCGGGAAAATATTCAGATAAGGAAGAATCTCTGTCATAATCTTTTGAAACACCCCGCTGGCATAGGAGCTATGGGCTTGATCTTCCACATTTGGTTCATCAATGATTACATATACCAATACTTGAGGATCTTGCGCCGGAGCAAATCCACAGAACGATACCAAATATTTTTTGTTTTTCCGAGGATATTTCTCGGATGTTCCCGTTTTGCCGGCAATCTCATATCCCTCCACTGCTGCGGCTTTCCCGGTACCTTCGGATACGGTTCGAAACAATGCCTCCCGAATAAACGCAGCTGTATTCTCAGATACCGTCTCACGTACCAATTTCGGATCGATCCGTTTTACCACTGCTCCCTGCTCATTGAGAATCTGCCGAACTACATGAGGTTCATAATAAGAACCACCATTGATAACCGAACAATAAGCAGCAGCCATCTGAATCATCGTACAATTGTAGTTCTGACCAAACGAGTTGGTCGCCAGGGAAGAAGCATTCATATTATCCTCATCATATACCAATGTTTTTGCATCTGCCTCTCCTGGCAAATCAATTCCCGTTCGGGAACCAAATCCAAACATTTTTTGGTATTTGCTAAAACGTACTTTCCCTGTCATGGCGGCAATCTGCATCATACAATCATTACAAGACTGCATGAGCGATTCTGTCACAGTCAAATTACCATGACCACTTGTTTTGACACAGGCGATCTTCCACCCGCCCACTTCCTGATATCCATCGCAGACAAAGGATTCGCTGCCGTTAATAACTCCTTCTTCCATCGCTGCGGCCACAGTAAGAATCTTTTGTGGAGAGCCTGGCTCATAAGTATCACTGATGCAATAATTCCGCCAGATTTGGTTCCACGCCACCTGTTGCCCATAGGAACGAATATCTTCATCGGAAAAATATTCTGTCACCTGTTCTATCGTTATCGGTTTATCTTCTTTGTGTTTTCGGTTGTATGTATCACGAGCTTCTTTCAAGCCAAATTCCCAGATTTCTTCCTGAGTATATTGCCCGTTAAGTTCTCGAGGATTGTTCAGATCAAATTCCCGATCGCTGGCCATGGCCAGGACTTCCCCATTATTGGGATTCATTACCACCACACCAATATGCTTTGATCCTGTCTCATTTTGCCATTGCCGGATATTTTTCTCTACCACATCCTGAATTTTCAAATCAATGGTAGACATCACGGTATTTCCGTTCGCCGCCGATTTGATCACGCGTTCCAGATTGGAATCATCATTCAGATAACCATATTCCCGTCCATTAATACCAACCAAATCGTCATTATAAGAACGTTCAATCCCAATAGCCCCATCCATGCCATCTCCGTTGACAAAACCAATGACACTAGCTCCTAAAGAATCATAAGGATAAATTCGTTTATATTCCTCTTCAAACCATACGCCTCGGATCCGATCCTTGGAATTTTGGGCAGCATTTTTTTTGTTCGTCTCTTCTTTCAAATTTTCAAATGCTTCCTTCTGTTCATAGGAAAGTTGCCTCTCATACCGGATATATTGTTTGGATGGGTTTTCCCGAATCAGATTCCGGATTGTGCTTGGATCATAGCCAAACACACTGGCTAATGCTGACACGGAAGGTTCCAGATAATTTTCTTCATTCAGTAAAATCTGTTGCGGATCCAAAATCAGATTATATACCTTCTGTGTTGTTGCCAAGTATGTCCCATTGCGATCTAAAATATCTCCCCGCCGGTAAGGAATGGTCCGGCTTTCATAATTCTGCTGGGACAATACAATCTGATTGTAATTATCCTGATTCTCCTGAATAATACTGTAAAGGACATAAATTAGTGCAAATAAAGCCAGCGTAATCACGATAACCGCAATCGCCAGCCCTTTCTGCAAATTTTTTGTAGAAGTGCGTTTCTTGCCGCTTTTCCCACCTGGATTATTGTTTCGGGATATCCTCATACTGTCTTACATACTCGCTTTCTGTCTTATCATATAAAAGTACCTGATTCCGATTGGCATATACCATGCCAAGTTCCTCTGTGGCCACTTTATATATATAATCCAGATCTATGCTGGTATTGATCCGAGTCTCCGTCGCGTCATTCTCCGCTTTCATTTGTTCTACACTTCTTTCCAGCTCTTCAATATGGGCAAGCCGGGTGCCGATCGTAGACTGGACCTGAAGATAATTCACACAAATTACAAGTACACAAAATGCTGCCATTGTAAGCAAAATGACATAAGGAAGATTCATATGAAGCGCTTTTTCCTGGTTTCGCCAGACAGTATAACTCACTACCTTTCGGCGAACTGGCTTCTGCTGATGCTTTTTTTCTTTATGAATCGGTTCCATCGCTCTCGCTGTATTACCATAAACATACTCCGGCAAACGCGTCGATGTTCCTTTTTTCAAAGCCATTTTCATCCCCCTCTCCATTTCCAATCTCTATTTATTTATCACATGTTCATTTTTGATGATACTGATTTTATTTTTGTCCTTTCTGCCGCTATATCGGCTTATGTATATCTATGTTATTTATTTTCTCCCCGCTCAAACACCCGCAATTTCGCACTCTTTGCCCGAGGATTTTCTTCTGTTTCCTTGTGGGTTGGTACAATCGGTTTGCGTGTTACAACTCTTCCTTTCCTGCGCCTGCCACATACACATACCGGAAACTCCGGCGGACATTGACAAGGATTCTCATTTTCCCGAAAACGGTTTTTAACAATCCGATCTTCCAGGGAATGAAAAGTGATAATACTTAGTCTCCCCCCTGGCGTTAAGCGCTCGATCATTCGATCTATCGATTGCTCCAGCACCGCCAGTTCTTGATTCAATTCAATCCGTAAAGCCTGAAAAGTTCGTTTGGCCGGATGACCGCCCGTAGCCTGCAGCTTCATGGGAATCGAGGTCCGGATAATCTCCACCAGTTCTCCTGCCGTTTCAATCGTTTTCTTCTGTCTGGCCTTTATGATATTAGCAGCAATCCGGCGGGAAAAACGCTCTTCGCCATATTCCCACAAAATCCGCGCAAGTTCTGCCTCATCTAAAGTATTCACCAAATCCGCTGCTGTCCGTGTAGCTCGCTGATCCATGCGCATATCCAGAGGAGCCTTAGAGTCCCGATAGGTAAAACCACGATCTACCGTGTCCAGTTGATACGAGGATACTCCCAAATCCAGATAGATCCCATCTACTTTTCCGATTCCCAGACTGTTAAGAACCTCATCCACTGCCTCATAATTGCTTCGGACAAGAATTGCTCTTTTTCCAAAAACAGCCAAACGCTCTTTGGCAGCCTGGATCGCATCCGCATCCTGATCTATTCCGATCAGCTGTCCTTCCTTTAGATGCCTTAACACTTCCCAGGCATGACCTCCTCCTCCCAGAGTACCGTCTACATAAATGCCTCCAGCACGAATATTCAGACTGTCAATGGTTTCCTCTAGCAAAACCGATTTGTGTTCAAACATCATATGCCAAGGCCTTCCATATTTTCTGCAATTTCTTCCATGTCATCATAGGTATTTGATTGATTCCAGGCGTCTTTACTCCAAATCTCAATTCGACTTCCCACCCCTACTAGCACGGCGTCTTTATCAATTCCGGCAAAATCACGCAGTACAGCCGGGAGTAATATCCGCCCTTGCTTGTCTACTTCGCAGGTGGTGGCTCCTGCCAGGAAAAAGCGGGAAAACTTTCTGGCATTGGCATTGGTCAGAGGCAAGGCATGTAGTTTTTCTTCCAAGGCTTTCCATTCACTATTCTCATAGACAAACAGGCAGCCATCAAGACCTTTCGTAACCACGAATTCATCCCCAAGCTGCTCTCTAAATTTTGAAGGAACGATCAACCGTCCCTTCGCATCTACTGTGTGATTGTATTCACCCATGAACATAAGAACCACCCGCCGCCCTATCGAACCACCTTTTTACCATTATCTACCACTTTAAACCACTTTCCACCACTTGTAGTTTTATTCTAGTACAAATGCAGGAAAATAGCAAGGTTTTTTTCAAAAAAAACAACTGGCATTTCTGCCAGTTGCCTCAATATGTACTTTTTATTTAGAATCCAGACGCAATATATTGTTCAATTAAGCGATCCAGATCCAGACTGTTCTGATAGATGGCTTCGTAGTCTTCTTTCTTCTCAATACTATTGTCCAGACGCTTTCTTGCCTGTTCTATATCTCTTACCAACTCTTCCTTTGCAATTTTCATTTTATGATTCTCCTTTTGCCTTCATTCTTATCTGTTGATGCTTCAAAAACAAAACAACACCAGCTACCAGAATCAACATTAGTGACAACGCCTGCGACACCGGAATCCCGGTATGAAAAAAGATCAACTGATCTGTCCGCAGCCCTTCAATCCAGAATCTCCCCATTCCATAACCAAACAGGTAAATCCAGAGCATCTCTCCGTCAAACCGCTTTCGGCGGCGATACCAGAGCATAAAAGCCAACACTCCGAGATTCCACACAGACTCATAAAGAAAGGTCGGATGTACCTGAATAAACTCCACACCATTTTCCATAATCCGATGTTCCAGGACATCCGGTGAAAGCATCCCCTCATTTACCAGTGACAGTTTTATTCGCATAGCAAAAAGGCTGTTTGTATATCCGCCAAATGCCTCACAGTTGAAGAAATTTCCCCATCTGCCAATAATTTGGCCCGTCACCAGCCCCAATACTCCACTGTCTGCCATGGAAAAAAATGAGATTTTCCGAACTCGCGTAAATACGATCAAGGTCAGTATTGCTGCGATCACTCCTCCATAGATTGCCAGCCCACCAGCCCGCAGATTAAAAATCTGCAGAAGATTGTCTTTGTAATTCTCCCACTGGAAAATTACATAATAAATTCTAGCGCCTATAATAGCAAAAATAATGCCATAAAGCGCAAAATCCAGATAAATTTCCGGATTTTGTCCCCTTCGCTTTGCATCTGATTGCGCTATCCAGATACCAGCCAACATTCCCAGGCCGATAATAATTCCGTAAAAAGCAATACGGAATCCGAAAATGTAAAGATCATTTCTCAGATTCTGTATCGTGATTCCTAAATGCACAAAGCTGATATCCTCACCCTTCATTCCCGATATCTCCTTTCGATGTTTTCTCTATTTTACCGCCAAAATACACGAAAATCAAACATTATCGGACGACAGATTTCTCCAGGTTTTGTCATAGTTCGACAGTTGCCATTTCTATACATCCGACAAACACTTTCGATTTTTGAAAGATATTTGGGGGTTTTCATTGTATCGATTCTATGCTACAATTAATTGACTTAAAAATCAAGTAAATTTTACCAAATAAAAACAGAACTAAGGAAGGAAGATAATATGAAACTGGGAATCGTAGGATTGCCAAATGTGGGGAAGAGCACTCTTTTTAACTCTCTGACAAAGGCAGGTGCCGAGTCGGCCAATTATCCGTTCTGTACTATTGATCCAAATGTGGGGATTGTAGCAGTTCCCGACCATCGGCTGAAGTTGCTGGGCGATTTGTATCACTCCAAAAAAGTGACCCCGGCCGTGATTGAATTTGTCGATATCGCCGGACTGGTAAAAGGCGCTTCGAAAGGGGAAGGACTGGGGAATCAGTTCCTGGCCAATATCCGAGAGGTGGATGCCGTTGTCCATGTGGTCCGCTGTTTTGAAGATCCCAATGTCATCCATGTGGAAGGCAGTGTGGATCCCGTTCGGGATATTGAAACGATCAATCTGGAGTTGATTTTTTCTGATCTGGAAATTTTGGAGAGAAGAATTGCCAAAACTGCCCGTTCTGCCAATAATGACAAATCCTTAGCTAAAGAACTGACTGTCCTCAAAGAGCTTCAGTCACTGCTAGAAGAAGGAAAATCTGCATGTACCTATGAAAATGAAGATGAAGATGTGATGACATTTGTTCGCTCCTTAAATCTGCTTACCTGCAAGCCCGTCATTTTTGCCGCAAATGTCGGAGAAGAAGATCTGGCTGACGATGGCGCTTCCAACCCCTATGTTACTGCCGTCCGGGAAAATGCTGCCGGTACTGGTTCTGGCGTCTTTGTTATCAGCGCTCAAATTGAACAGGAAATTGCCGAACTGGAAGAAGACGAAAAACAAGAGTATTTGGAAGCTCTGGGGCTTTCTGAATCTGGACTGGATAAATTAATCGCCGCCAGCTATGAACTTTTAGGACTTATCAGTTTTTTGACTTCCGGCGAAGATGAAACCCGCGCCTGGACCATTCGGATAGGAACAAAAGCACCACAAGCAGCCGGCAAGATCCACTCTGATTTTGAACGCGGTTTTATCCGGGCTGAAGTTGTCAACTATCAGGATCTTCTGGACTGTGGCACCTATGCCAAAGCCAAAGAAAAAGGATTGGTTGGACTAGAAGGCAAAGAGTATATCGTCAAAGATGGTGATGTAATCCTTTTTCGGTTTAATGTTTGAGATTTAACAAGTGGATATTGCAAAATAAATTGATGTTTTTTAGAAGATATGCCTTGGAAGAAGGAGTAAGATGGCTCTCCTTCCTCCAAGGTTAACTATTCTCAATTCCAAACAAAATAACATTAATCATCCATGAGTCGTCATATATTTTTTCATCATCTCACAACCGTCGAGAGTGGCAAAATAATCCTGAGGAGTCTCGGCCCTGCGAATAAGCTGCACCGTTCCATCCTCTCTTAGTAAAAGCTCTGCTGAGCGCAACTTGCCATTATAATTATACCCCATAGAAAATCCATGCGCTCCTGTATCATGAATCACTAACAAATCTCCGATCGCAATCTCTGGCAGCAACCGATCTACTGCAAATTTATCATTATTCTCACAAAGAGAACCCACTACGTCATATTTGTGGTCACACGGCATATTCTCTTTTCCCATCACGGTAATATGATGGTACGCTCCATACATTGCTGGTCTCATCAAATTTACTGCACAGGCATCCACACCCACATATTCTTTATGCGTATGTTTTTCATGAATCACCTTTGAAACCAAACATCCATATGGAGCCAACATAAAACGCCCCAGCTCTGTATAGATCGCCACATCACCCATGCCGGCTGGCACCAGTATCTCCTCGTATACCTTTCGTACGCCTTCGCCAATCCTCATAATATCATTCGGTTCCTGATCCGGATGATAGGCCACACCAATTCCTCCGGACAGATTAATGAATCCGATATGAACTCCTGTCTCTTCTTTTAGTCGCACTGCCACTTCAAAAAGTACCTTGGCTAACATTGGATAATAATCATTGGTCACTGTATTACTGACCAAAAATGCATGAATACCAAATTCTTTTGCCCCTTTTTCTTTCAGGATACGAAAGGCTTCAAACATTTGCTCTGTTGTCATACCATATTTGGCATCTCCTGGATTATCCATAATCCCATTACTAATTTCAAAAATTCCGCCTGGATTATAGCGACAGCTAATCGTCTCAGGAATATATCCCAGTTCCTTCTCTACACAGGCAATGTGAGTGATATCATCTAGATTAATGATAGCCCCCAAATCGTTTGCCTGTTTAAATTCTCCCTCTGGTGTATCATTCGAGGAAAACATAATCTCATGACCGGACAATCCCACCCCATCTGACAACATTAATTCCGTAGCAGAAGAACAGTCTGTGCCACATCCACACTCTTTCAAGAGCTGTAATATATAAGGATTGGGCGTCGCTTTTACAGCAAAATATTCCCGATAACCTTTATTCCAGGCAAACGCCTCCTGAAGCCTTTTTGCATTTTCACGAATCCCTTTTTCATCATACAGATGAAAAGGCGTCGGATACTGCGCTATCATCTTCTCTAACTGTTCTTTTGTCACAAATGTTTTCTTTTCCACGTCAGTTTTTCTCCTCTGTGCTTGTTTTTGATATCCTCTTAATCTACCTCGATCACCCGCATAATGTTCGTATGAGTTGCCGGTCGGTTGCGGCTGATCCGGTTTACAACACCGGCAGTCACCACTACCACATCTCCGTCCTCGATCACACCTTTTTCTTTCAAAAGATCCAAAGAAGACTCAATCAGCACATCCGTAGATTCTGCCCGCTTTGCCTGAAAAGGTTTTACCCCCCAATAAATCTGCATCTGGCGCACAGCCGTCGCACTGGGTGACAATCCAATCACGGAAACACTCGGTCTCCACTTGGACAGCTGACGAGTGGTATATCCGGTAATGCTGGGAGCAATAATCACCTTGGCATTCAAATCAAAAGCTGTCGATACCGAAGAATAACAGACTGCATTGGAAATATTGGCCTTATCCTCCTCCGATACTCTTCTCTGGCGATAAGAAGTCATATCCAGATATTTCTCAGATGCCTCACAGATCTGCACCATCATCCGGAGAGCCTCCACTGGATATTTTCCGGCTGCTGTCTCGCCAGATAACATCACCACATCTGTACCATCATAAACGGCGTTAGCCACATCCGTCACCTCCGCCCGCGTTGGACGGGGATTACGGATCATGGAATCCAACATCTGTGTAGCTGTAATCACGGTCTTACAAGCCATATTGCATTTCCGGATAATCTTTTTCTGGATATGAGGTACCTGTTCTGCTGGAATCTCGACCCCCAGATCTCCCCGAGCCACCATAATCCCATCACTCTCGGCGATGATCGCATCCAAATTCTCCAGTCCTTCTGCATTCTCAATTTTAGATATCACCTGCATGGAAGACCCTTTTTCTATCAAAATCTCTTTAATCTCTTTTACTGCTTCCGGGGTTCGCACAAAAGACGCCGCAATAAAATCAAATCCCTGCTCAATCCCGAACTGAATATCTTCTTTGTCCTTGTCTGTCAATGCGGGCAACTTAATCTTGACGTTTGGCACATTCACCCCTTTTCGCTGGCCCAATTCACCACCATTGATCACGGTACAGATAATATCCGTACCGTCCACCTGTTGCACCTCCAGCTCAATCAAGCCATCATCGATCAGAATCCGGTTTCCCGGTGCCACATCTTCATTCAGTCCGTCATAATTAATATGACCAACTTTGTCATCACCCACAATTTCCCGGGTGGTTAACGTGTACTTCTGGCCTTCTACAAGAATCACCTTATTGCCATCTTTTAAAAGTCCAGTTCGAATCTCCGGTCCTTTTGTATCCAAAAGGGCGGCCACCGGAATATCCAATTCTTCCCGAACCGATTTCAACAAATCTAACCTTGCTTTTTGCTCCTCATGTGTGCCATGAGAAAAATTGAACCGCGCTACATCCATTCCCCCTAGAACCAGTGCTTTCATCACTTCCCGGTTATCACTATTTGGTCCCATAGTACAGATAATCTTTGTTTTTTTCATGATCGTTCCTCCCTGATCGGTCCGGCCTCTGGCCGGTAATTTTTCCTATTTGTCAACGGCACCGTCTTTTTCTGTCAGCTTTTTTGCCGGCTTATACATCGGTTTTCTTTTCTTCTTTCGTCACATGTTTATGTGTGTAAAGATGATCCTGACAATATTCATAATTGCCCTCGCATTTGGAGCAATAGCGAAATTCCAACTCTGCCCCGTCTAATTCCGTTCGGCCACAAACGGCACAGCGATGACGAGTACTGCCTTTTGGCAAAATTTTTGTTTCCTTTTTGAAATTGTTTTTCCGTCGGATTTCTTTTGGTGCATAACGTCTATAATTCCTAGTCATAAGGAAAAAAATCAGAATATTAGCCAAAGAAACTACCAACTCACAACGCTCGGCAGCGCCACCGAATATAAAACTGTACAAATATACCGCGCTCTCCGCCACAGCCAACCATTTCGCTTTTACTGGCAGCACAAAAAACAACAAAAACTGAGCATCCGGAAAGTACATCGCAAAGGCAAGAAAAATCGAAGAATTCAAAAATCCTGTGGTCAACATCCACTCTTGTTTAAACACTACATATCCAATCAGACAGGCCAGTCCTTGTGTCAGAACTCCCATAAGAAAAAACACATTAAACCGAAAAGAACCCCATACATTCTCCAAAGTCTGTCCCAGACTATGATACATAAACAGAGCAATAATCCCAAAAAACACACTGGTAAACCGAAAAGAGCCAAAAGAAGGCGGAAAAATCAAAAAAGTCACCAACCGCCAAATCTGTCCATGAAGAATCGCCCTCCCGTCCAGACACAGATAACCCTTATAAATACGCCAAAAAATCACGGGATTCACCACATAAACTGCCAACCCCACCGCATATAAAATCACAATATAATACATCAGGTTGGGAATCGCATATCGATTATATTTCCGTTCCATCTCATTAAAAAACTTCATCTGCAATCCTTTCTTTCCCTTTGCTACCAATGATCAGAATAAATCTTTTTTGGAAAAAATCAACGCTACCAAAAGAGACAACACCGCTGCAAATCCTAAGACAATCCAAAACCCATAGAGACTCTGGGCATAAGGCATCCCTGCCGGATTCACATTCATGCCATAGAAACTAGCTACCATAGTAGGAATTGACATTACAATCGTGATTGTGGCCAAAAACTTCATCACAATATTCAGATTGTTGGAAATCACTGAGGCAAACGCGTCCATCGTCCCACTTAAAATACCGCTGTAAATATTAGCCATCTCTATCGCCTGTTTATTTTCAATAATGACATCTTCCAGAAGCTCGGTATCTTCCGGATATTTCTTGATTTTCTCATTCTTCAACAGTTTTTCAAAAACCACTTCATTGGAGCGCAGAGATGTCGTAAAATATACCAGGCTCTTTTCCAACTCCAGAAGTTCAATTAACTCCCGGTTTTTTTGAGATTTGTGGAGTTCCCGCTCCACCACCTCACTCTTCTTGTCAATAATCCGCAGATACTGCAAATATAACGAAGCATTTTTATACAGAATCTGCAGGATAAAACGAGTTTTCATATACGTATGAAAATCCCGCACGCGCCCGTCCATAAAAGCAGTCAGCACGGGTGTATCCTCCAGGCATACGGTTACAATCATATCCTCTGTCATAATAATGCCCATAGGAATCGTTACATACCAGTCTTTCTCATTCCGTTCTTCAATTGCCGGAATATCCACCAAAATCAGGCTGTAATGGTCTTCATTCTCAATACGGGAACGCTCTTCTTCATCCAGAGGCGCTTTCAAATGATCGGGATCGATCTCATACTTCTCCGCAATCTCGAGAATTTCTGTAGCTGTGGGATCTGTCAGCGCAATCCAGCACCCGCTCTCTGCTTCATCCTTTTGATGGATAGCTCCTTCTTCTGTTTTAAAAATTCGAATCATTTTTTCTCCTTTCCCCTGGCACAGCACAAGAAAGATGGATGGAAAATAATGGATGAAATATATTTTCCCATTTTCTTTCTTTAATGCTTAAAAAATCATCTTGTAAAACCCGCACTACACCGGGAAAAGCATGGGAATTCTTTCTAAAAGATCCCGTACCTAATTCCTGGAAACCGCAGTGCAGGTTTCCGCTTTCGTACCTTATCCGTATCTATGTGGTACGCCGAACCCTCATCCATTCCTGCCGCCTCCTTTTTTGAATTTTGGTAATGATTCAACTGTCTAAGCAGCTATCGATCCGCTCCTTGTTTCCTAAAATTTTGAATCACTTTCCTACAAACCACATTATAATTTCTGACCACCATTTTGTCAAATATATTACTGCTTGTTTTGCTATCATTTCTTAACCCTTTTTTTACGCCCCTCTAAATTGTATTTTGCTCCATTATATGATAAAGTATCGTTGCATTCTTTTTTTGATGTTTGCATAAATGTTTATCAGCGGTAAACCGCAACAGAAAGATAAGGAGGCAGGGGATTTCCCACGCATATGAATTTACATAACAATTCCAATAACACGTATACTTTAGGTATTGACATTGGCTCCACTACCGTAAAAATTGCTGTCATGCATGGAAGCCAAATCGTATTTTCCGATTACGAGCGGCATTTTGCCAATATTCAGGAGACTCTCGCTCTTTTGCTAACTCGGGCACAAGAACAGTTAGGAGAGATCTTGGTTTGTTCCGGAATCACAGGGTCTGGTGGATTGACTCTTTCAAAACATTTACAGATCCCTTTTACCCAGGAAGTAGTGGCCGTAGCTTCTGCCTTAAAAGCGGAAGCTCCCCAAACGGATGTCGCCATTGAATTAGGCGGTGAGGATGCCAAGATCATCTATTTTACTGGCGGTATTGATCAGCGCATGGAAGGAAATTGTGCCGGTGGCGCGGGTTCTTTTATTTATCAGATGGCGTCTCTTTTGCAAACCGATGCCTCAGGGTTAAATCAATATGCAGAAAATTATCAGATGATTTACCCCATTGCTGCCCGTTGCGGAGTCTTCGCCAAATCGGATATCCAACCACTGATCAACGAGGGAGCTACCAGGGAAGATTTAGCCGCGTCTATTTTTCAGGCAGTTGTCAACCAGACAATCAGCGGATTGGCCTGCGGAAAACCAATTCGGGGTACGGTTGCTTTTCTTGGCGGCCCTCTGCACTTTCTGCCCCAATTGCGCCGTGCTTTTACTCGCACCTTGAACCTGGATTCCGATCACATCATAGCGCCAGAACATTCTCATTTATTTGCCGCCATTGGCGCGGCCATGAATGCCCAAGAAAATAATGTTGTTTTTCTGAACGACATGATCCACCGCCTAAATACGGGAATCCAGATGGAAGCGGAGATTCATCGCATGGAACCGCTGTTCGCCTCTCAAGAGGATTATCGCCTCTTTTGTGACCGCCATAATTCTCACCGTGTAAAAACAAGAGAGCTTTCTACCTATGAAGGTAACTGCTACCTGGGAATTGACGCCGGCTCCACTACCACCAAAGTAGCGCTGGTAGGCGAAGACGGAAGCCTCCTTTACCGATTCTATTCCAATAATAATGGCAGTCCTCTTGCCACAGCGATTCGCGCCATAGAAGAGATCCGTACCTTATTGCCGGAAAAGGCAAATTTGGCCTGGTCTTGTTCCACCGGCTATGGAGAAGCGCTCTTAAAATCTGCATTTTTGCTGGATGAAGGTGAAGTGGAGACGATCTCTCATTATTATGCTGCCGCATTTTTTGAGCCAAATGTAGACTGTATCCTGGACATTGGTGGCCAAGATATGAAATGCATTAAGATCAAAGATGGGACTGTAGACAGCGTTCAGCTAAACGAAGCGTGCTCGTCCGGTTGTGGTTCCTTCATTGAAACCTTTGCCAAATCCTTAAACTATGGGGTGGAATCTTTTGCCCAAGAAGCTCTTTTTGCCGTCAATCCAACGGATCTGGGGACCCGTTGTACTGTATTTATGAATTCGAATGTAAAGCAGGCGCAAAAAGAAGGAGCATCCGTAGCAGATATTTCTGCAGGGTTGGCTTATTCTGTCATCAAAAATGCACTTTTTAAAGTCATCAAAATCACCAGCGCTTCGGACTTAGGAAAACATGTTGTCGTTCAGGGTGGTACCTTTTATAACGATGCCGTTCTGCGCAGCTTCGAAAAAATATCTGGCTGCCAGGCCGTCCGTCCGGACATCGCTGGCATTATGGGCGCTTTCGGCGCTGCCTTAATTGCCAGAGAACGTTATGACGGTTCTAAAAAGACCTCCATGATGGCTTTAGATAAGATCGTAGACTTGCAATATGAAACCTCCATGACCCGTTGTAAAGGCTGCACAAACCATTGTGTATTGACAGTAAACCGCTTTGAAGGAGGCCGGCAATTTGTCAGTGGCAATCGCTGTGAGCGAGGGCTAGGAAAAGAAAAATCAAGAAAAGAAATTCCCAATCTTTTCGACTATAAATACCACCGGATGTTTGATTATGAGTCCCTCACACCCGATATCGCTCCTAGAGGAACGATTGGAATTCCCCGGGTGCTTAATATGTATGAGAATTTTCCTTTCTGGGCTGTGTTTTTCCGGAAACTGGGTTTTTGCATAGTGCTCTCACCTCAATCCAATCGGAATATATATGAGTTGGGAATCGAATCCATCCCCAGTGAATCCGAATGTTATCCAGCTAAACTGGTCCATGGACATATTTCCTGGTTGATCAAGCAGGGAATCCGAGATATTTTCTATCCTTGTATTCCCTATGAGCGCAATGAGACGCCTCAAGCAGGGAATCATTTCAACTGTCCCATGGTCACCTCCTATGCGGAAAATATCAAGAACAATGTGGAGGAACTGGCCGAATTTGATATTCACTTTATGAATCCTTTCTTGGCATTTACCAATGAAGAAATTTTAACAAAACAATTGATTGTAGAGTTTGAAAACGAATACCAGATTTCTTCTATTGAAATACAAAAAGCGGCTCATGCTGGCTGGGAAGAACTGCTAAAGTCCCGCCGAGACATGGAGAAAAAAGGGGAGGAAACCATCGCTTGGTTAAAAAAACACAATTGCAATGGAATCGTATTGGCAGGACGCCCCTACCATGTGGACCCAGAAATTCATCATGGAATTCCGGAATTAATCACTTCCTATGGACTGGCTGTCCTGACGGAAGACTCGATCTCTCATCTGGCAGATGCTGAGCGACCATTGGTGGTAACCGATCAGTGGATGTATCATTCCCGGCTCTATCGGGCAGCTACTTATGTGAAACAAAACGATTTTTTGGATCTGATTCAGCTCAACTCCTTTGGCTGCGGCTTAGACGCCGTTACCACGGACCAGGTACAGGAAATTCTCACGGGTTCTGACAAAATTTATACCGTATTGAAAATTGATGAGGTGAATAACTTAGGTGCTGCCCGCATCCGTATCCGCTCGCTGATCGCCGCCTTACGGGTACGCAGTCAGAAACATTATGCACGCCATGTGGTGTCTAGTTCCTACAATCGAATAATTTTTACCAAGGAAATGAAAAAAGACTATACTCTTTTGTGTCCCCAGATGTCGCCCATTCATTTCGATCTTTTGGAACCTGCCATGCGGGCGTTCGGCTATCGGATGGAAGTACTGCAAAACGATAATCGCTCTGCCATCGATGTCGGGCTGCAATATGTCAACAATGATGCCTGTTATCCTTCGTTGATCGTCATCGGACAGGTAATGGAGGCATTGCTTTCCGGCAAATATGACTTAAATCACACAGCCGTTCTGATGAGCCAGACCGGTGGTGGCTGCCGTGCTTCCAACTACATCGGTTTCATCCGCCGCGCACTAGAAAAGGCCGGCATTTCCCAGGTTCCGGTTATCTCCGTCAATGCCAATGGTATGGAGACCAATCCTGGCTTTACCATCACTCCGGCTCTGATCACAAAAGCCATGCAGGCCATCGTATACGGAGATATCTTTATGCGTGTGTTGTATGCCACCCGCCCTTACGAGCGGGAACCCGGCTCTGCCAATGCCCTTCATGAGAAATGGAAAGCCCGCTGCATCCGCAGCCTTTCCACCAAAGCTGCCAACATGATGGTCTTTGGTCGGAATATTCGAGGTATCATTCGGGATTTTGACACGCTTCCCCGCTTATACGTCGAAAAACCAAAAGTTGGTATTGTAGGAGAGATTCTGGTGAAATTTTCGCCTTTGGCAAACAATCATATCGTAGAACTTTTGGAAGCCGAAGGCGCGGAAGCTGTCATGCCAGATTTAATGGATTTTCTGCTCTACTGCTTCTACAATAGCAACTTTAAGGCAGAACATTTAGGAGGAAAACAGTCCTCGGCCTGGCTTTGCAATCTGGGGATCTCTCTGCTGGAGTTTCTTCGCAGAACCGCCCGTCGAGAACTGGAAAAAAGTAAACATTTCACCCCGCCATCCCACATCCGTGACCTGGCTCATATGGCCAAAGATTTCGTATCTCTTGGCAATCAAACTGGTGAAGGTTGGTTCTTAACCGGAGAAATGCTGGAACTCATTCACAGTAATGTAAAAAATATTATATGTACCCAGCCGTTCGGCTGTCTGCCAAACCATATCGTTGGCAAAGGCGTAATCAAAGAATTACGACGCAGACATCCCGGCGCCAATATTATCGCTGTGGATTATGATCCTGGCGCCAGTGAAGTAAATCAGCTAAACCGAATTAAATTGATGTTGGCAACGGCACAGAAAAACATATTGGAATGTGTATAAAACAAAAAATAGAAATCATTTTCTGGATATCCCTGAAAAAAAGAGACGGGTGGAAAGGTCTTCGACCATTTCCTTTCCCGTCTCTTCCTCTACCATCATGCAAGTATACTACATTCTTATTCGGCTGCTTTCCTCTTACCCTGTTCTCCCTCTTCCGGCAGCTCAAGGATATAATAATCATAGGCATTAATTACCATCGTCTCACCGATCTGATCTACACGCTTAAATCCTGTTCCATAATTGGCATGCACATGTCCATGGACAAACAGTTTTGGTCGATAGCGTTCAATCAGTTCCCCAAAACAGACAAATCCCCGGTGAGGCAAATCCTCTAAATCATTGATCCCCGCCGCCGGCGCGTGAGCAACTAAAATGTCGAACCCCTTATTCCATTTCAGCTTCCACCACAATCGGCGAATTCGCCGACGCATTTCGCGTTCCGTATATTGATTCTCTGCCTGGGGTAGATAGCGCATGGAACCGCCCAATCCCAGGATCCGAATCCCTCGAAACACAAAAATATCATCCTCAATGCAAACACATCCACCATAGGCGTTCTTGTTGTAAGGCTCATCGTGATTTCCCATAACAAACAATACCGGCGCGCTGGACATACTGGCAAAGAAATCCAGATAATTCTGTTTCAAATCTCCACAAGCTAGGATCAAATCCACCCCAGAAATTTTCTCCGGTGTAAAATATTCATATAATGATTTTGATTCACAGTCTGCCAGCACCAGAATTTTCACTTTTTTTCTCCTCCGTACCTGTCTCCTCCGCCTTGACGCCATTCGCACGAATCATTGCCTGGGCTTCCGGTTTAAACAACTCAATCGCCGGAATTTGGCCAACCACATTGTCGCACAACCAGCCCATACGAATGATCTCTTCTGGTGTCAAACCACGTCCTTCCCCGCCGATAATCTGCCCCTTTTGGGCATAAATCTTTCCGTCAAACGGGTGAAAAGAACCACAGCGAATCGACCACCGAAGAAAATCAATCAGGCGCTGAGTACTAGAAGGAAGGTTCTTTGAGCAAATTACATCGATCACATCGGCAGACATTCCCCACCAGTAATTGATTGCCTTCTTTCCCTTCAGGTTTTTATCCTCCTGATCTCCCCGGCAAATCTGATTCACAATCTGTTCATAGAATCCCCCCCAGTTTACCAGTGAGGTGGCAAGGTTCTCAACCGTCCCATCTGGCGCCTTACAGTATAGACCAAACTCTCGAGATGCTTTACTCGGCGCGATCAGATCTTCACCAGAAATATGAGTAATTCCTTCCTCTTCTAACTCCTTCCGGCAGTGATGTTCACTGAGACCTGTCCATTTCAGATAGATCTTTGCCCGTGGATTGATCATCCGTGCTCCCATGGCAAAAGCATTGATGTTGGATACCATGCCATAGATCGGATAATCCGCCAGATAACCCAATTTCTCTTGTTCGCTCATCGCTGCTGCCAGTGCACCCATCAAAAACTTCGGCTCATACATGCGAGCATAATAAGTACGGATAGAAGAATAAGACATATTAACCGAGCAGTTAAAAATTCTCAGCTTTGGATACTTGATGGCCGCCTTGACACTGCCTGCCGCCATCTGTGGAGCCACGGTAAAGATCACATTGCATCCCTCAGCCACCGCCGCATCGATAGTCTGCAAAAGCATCTCTTCGGTATCCACATCCTCATAAGATCGAGTCTCCATCCTCCCTCCAAAGCGTTGCTCCAAATCCATCCGTCCCAATTCATGAGCATAAACCCAGCTAGAACTCTCCTTACGCTTCAGATAGATGAAAGCGGGCTTTAACATCTCTGGTTCCACAATTGTACCTGGAATGAGCCAATTCAAAAGCTTCGGGGACGAGCTTTCCTTCACCTCTGGCTTTTCTACCAAAGCAATCTCACTACCACGGGAGATCAAAAGCAATTCATCCCAAATCCGGAGCAAATCCCTTTTCATCTGATCGGCAGTCCGTTCCTTCGCCACCTCATAACTAAAAAATTCCACATATTTTAGAAAGGCATCCGATGCCGTCAATTCCATTTCTTCGGTACGCTCATGATAAAAAACTTTAGAAAACCGGTCATAAGCAGCCTTAAAATATTGCCTCTCATCCTCGGACCAGACTTCATCTGTCCTCTTTCCCATAGCTTCTAAAAGCCGTTTATAACTCCCCTCTCTGCTGAACCAGACATCACAATTAAAGGAAACCTGATAAAAGTCCAGAAATTCGTAGTACAGTTTGGTATCCCGATCATCGCTGCGCCGTGGAATCAATCGTATCACAGATGCTGCAATGCTGTAAGCGTGCACATATTTCAATACACTAACCCGCTTATTCCCTTCCTGAACATAGAAACGATTCATAAACTCATAAGCGAGGATCGGATCGTGAATCCCTTCTTCAATCTGATGGTCATAAAGATATGCCCACTTAGCCCCAAACTCCGACCGTTCTCCCAAAAGAGGCATAAAATTGCTGGCAAATGCCTGTGTCCGCCCCTGCGTTTTTGTTCCCACCACCCGCTCTAGCGGAATATCGATCACTCCTAGATTCACCTCTGACACAATATCTGTATTTGCCAGGATATCATCTAACACCGGCAAGTAAGGATACTGCCCCTTGGATACTGCTTCCTGATACCGCTTCCGCCCTTGCCGCAGAGCACCGCTATAATCGTATAAAGCCATCAAAATGCTCCTTTCACCTGCTATTGTTTACATTCGCTCCGGTGCATCAAATCCCAAAATATGAATTCCTGCCACTAACACATCCCGAACCAGCGTAATCAACTGAATCCAGCTCGCCTGCTTACTCTTATCTTCTTGTGTAAGAATTTTATTATCCCGATAAAAACCATTGAAAGCGTTTGCCAACTCATAGACATACTGACAGATTTTATGAGGTGCCAGCTCTGCAAATGCCATCTCCATCACTTCATTATATCGCGTCAACACAAGCATTAACGATCGCTCGGCAGCCCCTGTTGCCGGCAGAATTTTTGCGCTGCCAGCGCTGCCGCCAGTCTCCTGATAGTTCTTGAGGATTGATCGGATCCGTACAATGGTGTAGAGAAGATACGGTCCCGTATTCCCGGTAAAAGAGGTGAATCGCTCCAGATCAAATATATAATCTTTAGCCGCCTGATTCGAAAGATCTCCATATTTGAGTGCTGCCAGTGCTATCATTTTTGCTGTTGCCCGGGCCTCCTCTTCCGTCATTTGCTCTGCCTTTATCCCTTCTTCCGCCTCGTTCTCTGACATTTCTAAGACTTCCCGATTCTCCCGTATCCTGCCATAAACTGCCGCCTCAATATCAGCAATCAGCTGCTCCAAACGCATGACTCCGCCATCCCGGGTCTTAAAAGGCTTTCCATCCTTACCGTTCATTGTTCCAAAACCAATATAATCCATCGGAGTCTTTTCCGAAACATAACCAGCTTTCTTTGCCACCCGAAAAATTTGAGTATAATGCAACTCCTGCCGTTTGTCTGCAATGTAAATATAGCGCTTTGGCGCATACAGTTTTTCCCGCTCCAGCATAGTTCCCAAATCGGTAGTGGCATACAAAGCCGCACCGTCTGATTTCTGCACAATACAAGGCGGCAGCTCTTTCGAATCGCTGTCTTCTGTGATATCTACCACTAACGCTCCCTGACTCTCCTGGGCCAACCCCTTTTTTTGCAGATCCTGAATCAACCAGGGAATGTAAGGCCCCGCATCACTCTCACCTTTCCACAAGTCAAAATGCACATCCAAGTTCCCGTAATTTTTCTTAAGATCCGCCAGAGAAACCGCCATAATGTGCTTCCAAATCGCGACATACGGCGCATAACCGCCTTGCAGCTTAAGCGTCGCCTGTTGTGCTCGCTCTTTGAAGCTTTCTTCTTTCTTTGATTTTGCACTGGCGCTAGGATAAATATCTTCCAGCTCTCCGATCGTAAAGGGTGCCTTATCCGGATATTCTCCCTCATAATTTTCCTGAAAATACCCCAACTCCGGCTTCCTCTCCCGCAGTTCTTCGATGATCAACCCCATCTGCAAACCCCAGTCTCCCAGATGCACATCTCCGATCATGTGATAACCCAAATATTCTCCCATCCGTCGGATGCTTTCACCAATTACGGCCGATCGCAAATGTCCGACATGTAACGGTTTGGCCACATTAGCCCCGCCATAATCCACGATCACCGTCTCCCCCTGCCCGGGTTCCTCAAGCCCCAGTTTATTCTCCTTCTGCATTCCGTTCAGATAATCTGCCAAAAATCTGCCCGCCAGACACAAGTTGATAAATCCTGGCATTACCGCATGGATTTCTGAGAATATATGTTTTGTCTCAGCCATTTCGTTTAAAGCTGTCACCACCTCATTGGCAATATCGATCGGTTTTTTTCGATAAACCTTGGCGGCGGCCATCGCTCCATTACACTGGTACTCACACAGATCGGGCCGATTAGAAATCACCACCTTCGCATAACGCGTCTCATAACCACATGCCAAAAATGCTTCTTCCATTTGAGCCGAAATCAAATCAAGAATTTTCTTCACGTTCATTTCTCCTTCTATCCTGTTTGTTACTGATTTTTCATTTCTCCATAGACGCTTCTGTTATCACTCCGTTTCCTTCCTGACCGCCCTCCATCTCGTTCCATTTCTGAACTAATTCTTCACAAATCTCGATTACCGTTTTGCCGTCGGTAGCAATCACAATGTCGGCCGCTTCCTCATATTTTTTTCTACGCTTTTCCATTAACTCCGCAATATATTCCACATTCATATGGCCGTTTAAAATCGGTCGCTCATTTGAATCCTTTACTCTCTCTAGTATCGTCTTTGGAGTAGCCGTCAGCAGCACAATCCGGCTGCTCCTTTTTAAATTTTCTACATTTTCATCCCGCATCACGGCGCCTCCCCCACAGGAGATAATCACCTGTCGGCGATCTTGCAGCCCAATAATAGCCTTGCTCTCACAATTGCGAAAATACGGTTCTCCATATTTGGCAAAAATGTCAGTGATCGCCATTCCCTCTGCCTCAACAATCATCGTATCTGTCTCTACCTCTTCCATCGCCAGCATATCCTTCAGACAATGCGATACGGTGCTCTTGCCCGCCCCCATGAACCCAATTAACGCAATATTCTGGGCAAACAATGCCTTGGCCTGCACTTTTTTACTCATTTGTAAAATACACTCAAATACTTCCAATTGCTCCTCTTCATAAAGATTTCCATCCAAAATACCTTCCCACAACTTTCTCTGTCTGGCTTCTTGTTCTGGCTGCAAAATCGGCATTCCGTTTAACTTTTTATAATCAATGATCTCTCCGATACAATCCATGCGCCTGGCCAGAAGTCTGGCCAACTCTTTGTCACAAGAAGCGATATCCTCTCGAATCTCTGTAATTGCTCTCATAATTTCTCCTCCATTCCCTGCGATCCTCTACTCTCTTCTAAAAGAAAAACCAGACACTACAAGGTCTGGCTTTTACTCGCTCTTTCTTCATTCCTTTTCAAAGCCATTCTGCAGCTATCCTGGCTCTGCCACCACACCGCTCTTTGGACTTTGTCGTGTTCTTATGCTCTGGACAGATACTCACCCGTACGAGTATCAATCTTAATTTTATCACCATTATCTACAAACAGCGGAACATATACCGTGGCCCCGGTTTCCACGGTAGCCGGCTTCGTTGCGCCTTGAGCCGTATCACCTTTAAATCCTGGCTCGGTATTGGTGATCTCCAGTTCCACAAACAGTGGCGGCTCTACAGAAAACACCTTTCCATTATAAGAACAAACTTTCACCGTCTCATTTTCTTTTACAAACTTCAGCGCATCACCGATCACATCTTGTGCCAGTGCCACCTGCTCATAGTTATCCATATTCATGAAATTGAACAAATCTCCGTCCGCATACAGATATTGCATGTCCACACGATCAATCCTTGCTGCCGGAAACTTCTCGGTCGGACGGAAAGTCCGTTCCACAACGGAACCTGTCATAACATTCTTAATTTTTGTCCGGACAAAAGCGGCTCCCTTACCTGGCTTTACATGCTGAAACTCAACAATTTGATATACGGAACCGTCAATCTCCAAAGTAATACCGTTTCTAAAATCACCTGCTGAAATCATGTGATATTCCTCCTTGCATTCGCATACTCACGCTTAATCTTCTATATTCTATAATAAATATACTGTTTTTTCAACCATTTTTTCTATAGCAGAACAAAAAATGAAATGCCGTGTAATCCCCGCGGAGCGTTTTTGTTTCATAGGATGCACTTTCCTAATAAAACAAATAAAAAATGACCGGTTGGGGAACCGGCCATTTTAAGGAGAAGGTATTTCGTTTTTATGGGATGTAGCAAAAACTATATAATGTATTGGGGGTACGTTCAATATAATAACATAGAACATTCCAAAAGTGTTCACAAAATTCACAAAATTACAATTATTTTTTTATGTAATATTACCAAGTATTTTTCGTTATTCTGCACAACAGCTAAATAGTACCGCTATTTTCCACTTTTCACAGGCATAAAACTTCTGCAAAAACAAAAAATAGTCTTAGAACAAAGAAAGGATGCCACACTTATGAAAGATATTACTGCCAGTCTGTTTGCCGATAACAACACCCGCAAAACTCCCAGTGTAAGTCAGATCACACGTTTAAGCATGATTCAAAACCGCCTGAAAAAACTGGAAGAACGGCTAGATCTCAACCAGCCCATCCTCTCGCTTGTCATCACACAAGATCGAAAATTGGTGCAAAAGGAGATCGGGGGCATTCATCTTACAGAAGAATTGATTGGTTATTACAATGAAACTCACGTAATTAACCTTACTGTTCAGCCTAGTCACAATGCGGTCGTCATCTGTTTGAAAAAACGCCTTTATGAAAAACGAGATTAGGTTTTCCCTAGCTGTCTTCCATACTCCCAAAGTTCTTTAAGCTCCGGATAAAGCTCTCCGCCTAGCTCTGGTTTCAAAGCACAAATAATCTCCCGACATCCTGTCATCAGTTCCTTCGCCCGAGCCACTGATGATTCCCGAATCCGGTAAAAAGCCGGTTCTGCCACCACCTCAACTGCCAGCTGTCTTGCTACAGGATAATCCTGATCATTTTCCCATAAAATTCCAGTAACAAAAGGGATTCCTTGCCGCTGTAGCCTTCGATATACCGGTGTTCCCCGGCCATTTCCTGCAAGTACAAATACCTCTGGAATTCCCTTCACCGACGGCAATTCTGGTGTTCCACCACATGTTTTCTCGACACCAGTATGAATTTGGTAAAGCTGTTGGATATATCCTGATACAAAAATTTCCTCCGGCGTTCCCAAACGGTCTATTCGATCTTTTTGAATACAAACCAGCTTATCAGAAACCCGCTCCGCTAGTTCCAACTCATGCAAAGATAAAATCACCGACAAATTGCGTTTTCGCGACAATTCCTGAAGTAAGGACAAAAATTCCAGCTTATGACGAATATCTAGAAAAGACGTCGGCTCATCCAGCACAATCAATTCCGGTTCCTGACTGAGCGCACGTGCCAGCATCACTCGCTGCCGTTGTCCGTCACTGATTCGGGTAAAATCTTCCCCGGCTAATTCCGTTACATGAACCAGTTCCATCGCCTCCTGCACAATCCGCCGATCCTCTGCTGAAAGTCTCCCCAATCTTCCTGTATAGGGATATCTCCCAGTCTCCACCACTTCACAACAGGTCATCCGCTCTGGTCGAACACGATCCGTCAAGACAATGGATAGATTGCGGGCTAGCTCCCTGCCGCTCTGTATCGCCATGTTTTTTCCATCCAAATATACCACTCCTGTTAAGGGCTTTAGCTGTCGAATCAAACTGCGTAAAATCGTCGTCTTCCCAGAGCCATTCGGCCCGATCAACGTCAAAATTTCTCCCCGTCTTATCCGAATCTCGATATCTTTAATCAGAGGAACGCCCCCATATCCCACTGTCAGGCCCTTCGTATAAAAGAAAAACTCTTCTGACATCCTTCCTCCTGTCCACCATTGTTTCCTGCAAAAACAGTTCAAACATCTCTACGTCGCTGCACCATCATCACAAGAACCACTGGCGCGCCGAACACTGCTGTCACAGTACTGATGCTCAATTCTGTGGGCGCTAACAACATTCTGGCCAGCAAGTCGCAAAAAAGGCAAAAAACAGCGCCTCCCAGAAAGCAAGCCGGAATCATTACCATCGATCGTGTGGTCCCCAACAAATATTTTACAAGCTGTGGCACAGCTATACCCACGAAAGAAACCGGACCTGCAAATGCTGTTACACAGGCAGAAAGTAAACTTGAAAATACTACCAAAGCCACTCGAAGCCAGCGGATGTTTACCCCAAGGTTCCGTGCATAATTTTCACCCAGCTGATATGCCTGAATCGGTTTCGACAACAAAAACACACCCGCAGAAACCGTCAACACCACAATCGCTATCACTGCCACCTGCTCCCAGTCAGTCCCTGAAAAACTTCCCTTCGACCAATTATGCAGATTCACAATATCTGCGTCATCTGCAAATGCCACCACAAAATCCGTCACTGCCGAACAAATATATCCTATCATCACCCCACTGACAATCAACATCGACATTCGATCCAAGATACCAGACATCAAGATAATAAAAACCATGGAAAGCATCGCTCCCACAAATGCCGCTCCAATCAGCAGACCAGCCCCTGGCTGTCTCAACATTTCCAACGATACCACCATCGTCAATGCCACGAAAAGTTTAGCTCCGGAAGAAATACCCAAAATAAACGGACCTGCAATCGGATTATGAAAAAAGGTCTGCATTAGATAGCCGGATAATGCCAGTGCCCCACCCAGAATAGCAGCAGCTAGTGCCCGTGGAAAACGGATAACGAATAAAATATCTCTATGCACAGTATTTTCTCCTTTTTCCTTCAGAAGAGATAGTACCTCTCTCAGAGGAATATTCACACTTCCCACGCAAAGATTTGCTGTCAACAATCCTGCCAACAAGAAAATCAACAACAAAAACACCGCTTCATAACTGATCCTCTTCATAATTATCTATCACTCCAATTTATAAAAATATGTCAAATTCCCTTCCCGCCCTGCCAGTATCTCATGAAGATCATGAGTGATAGTCCCCAAAGACATCGTAGATTGGTACAATTTTCTGGAGGTACAGAATACATTTCCCTCCTGCACAGCCTTAAAATTCTTCAGCAATCCACTTTTTGCCAGAAGCTCATCCACGGAATTCAGTTCCCCATCCACAGTACTGTTGTATATCAGACAGTCAGCGTCCTTAGCGGCTGCATAGAACTCCTCCCACTGCAGCATCATGGTAGAGGAACTGCTCTCTTCCTCTGAATTCTGAAAAACATAACATCCACCCGCCAATTCAATCATTTTTGGCAGATAATCCGAAGGAGTTCGAACATGGATCTCACCATTGTTGGTAATATAAAAAAATGCTACTTTTTTTCCAGTGGAATCGTCCCCTTTCACTGACTCAAAGACTGCCTGCTCAGCAGCAAATAACATTTCCGCCTGTGCTTCTCTGCCTGTCAGCAGGCCATACAACCGTACCCACTCCGTTCTGCCAAGCGGCTCTTTCTCATAACTAGAATAATCCACTAGTACCGGAATACCAAAACGTTCCAATTGCTCCTTCACTTGGGGAGTATGATAAATCATTGTATTCTCCACTGCCAGCCCACAGTTCTCCTCTAAAATCTTTTCATAGTCCGGAGCTGCATATTTTCCGGCATAAAGGATAGTTCCCGCTTCCATAGCTTCTCTGGCTTCCCGAATATACCATCCCTCCGCCTTTAAGGAGCTGAACCGAATCCGTGGCAGTGCATCTAAAGCCACAAACATATCCATGGCCGCTGAAGCCGCCAGATATAGATTTTTTAATGGCTGCTGTAACACTGTGATATCCGTTTCCAAATCCTCAGGAACCGCCTTATCTTCCGGAACTAGTAAATAACGTTCTGAATCGGCAAGGGTAATCAAAGCGTAACCGCCTTCATAATAATCAACGGAAAATTCCCTAGCATAATGCAATTCCATACTGTGAGAATAGGTAAGGAAACTACTGACAACCGGCGTTTGTGGCTGTTGTCTGCCACAAGCCATCAGATTCCATACCAAAACCATACCACACAAAATGGAAATCATCCAATTTTTCATTTTTCCGGCTCCTTTTTTGGATTCCAAACCATTCGAACTACCCGAACGGTTCCCTATTTTCTCCTCAAAAATGTTATTTGCCACATCCTGTCTGGAAATTGGCGTTATTCTCTTGTTCATTTCTGTTTATTGACAGCAATTCTAACATGATCGACATAAATCTGCTGAATCGCTTCCAGCTCTCCCAATCCTTGCAACAAACACTCCACTTCATAGCCGTCAGCAGCAAAAATCGTTTTCCAGGAATCCTCCTCATCTCCAGCCATATCATTGTTGGCATGATCTCCAGCCACCACCATCAATGGTACCAACACTACTTTTTTATACCCTCCTTTTTCTTTCAATGCTTTCCTCACATCTTCCAGCGTCGGCTCTGCTTCTACTGTACCTATATAATAATTTTCAAAACCGGCTTGCCTCAGTGTCTCCTGCATTTTTCCATAGATCTGGTTAGATTCTGCCTCTGTCCCATGCCCCATGTAAACTATGGCAGTTTCTCCATTATCGTAATCTTTTGTATCCATTGTGATTGCTTTGACCACCGCTTTAAAATCTTCATCACTGGTAAGTAACGGTTCTCCTACTACAATTGTATCAAAATATTCGTCATATTCTTCCAGTGTCGCCACCATATCCTCATATTCCAATCCATTCATCAGATGAGTCGGCTGTACCACCAACCTGCGAAAACCATCTGCCACAGCGCGATCTAGCGCCTCTGTTACATTATCAATCGCTAATCCATCCCGTTTCTTTAAGATATCAATAATCATCTGAGAGGTAAAGGCCCTTCTCACCTCATATTCCGGATACTCCTTGGCTATTGCCTTTTCAACTGCTCCAATGGTGTTCTCACGATTGTCATTAAAACTGGTTCCAAAACTTACCGCTAAAATCACCATATCCGATTCGCTTCCCTGTTCTGCCTTTCTTTTCTCATCGTCGGTTTCTGGCTTTTCCTTTTCCGTCACCTCGTTAACCACCGCCTCTGGCAATACCATTGTCTCTTTCTCCAGATTTCCTGTTCCTACACTCCCTCCACAACCAGACAGACCCCAAACTGCCGTCATAACCGCCGCCCATAATACCATTCCTGTTTTCTTCATGTTGCTTCCTCCTTATGATTTCGATGAATTCGCCGGAGTCTCCGGCTCCGGCCCTTGCCATACGCATTCTGGAAAACTCTGCATCGCAAAAAGAAGCAAACACAAAAAGAAGGCTCCCAAGGAACCTTCCTGCATTTCTTTGTTGAACAGACTTTCACAGGAAGCGCCAACATATACCGATCAAGCAGGTTTCCTGGCTTACGGATCGCTGCTCTTCTGCGCCTTCTCATGCGACTGCACAATGGCACTTGCAGAATCACTCCCCGCTCACAGTGACCGGATCGCCCGGGATTTTCACCCGGTTCTCTTTTACCCGACTTCGTAAAGCCGGCACTTGATCTTCTATGAAGTTACCCTTAGTGGACAAGGGCATGTTTTCTGTCTTATTGTAATCATTCAAAAACAAAATGTCAATGTCTTATCCTTAAGAATACCATTCTATTCAAAATTACTCTTCCTGAATGTCAATGACATCTCCAGCCTTCAGCGCCTGCTGAAACATCCCTGACATTCCATTTACTCTCAGCTTTACCGTCCCTTTGGGGTTTTTGAGATCAATCCCGGAATATTCCAACAGATCCATCAGATAATATGGTTGTCCATCTTCCTTGATGGGAAGACGCAACGATTCTCCATTCAACCGAAAAACAATTTCTCTTTTTGGCTTCGGCTTTGCTGTTATTATGGATTCCCCAGACTCTCTGATTTCCATCCTTTCCGGTTTCCTGCTCTCTGTCATTGCATTCATATTTTCTGCTTCCGCAATTTCTTCCACATTCGTCTCTCTTGTCGATTTTTCTTCCGCAATTCTTACTTCTTCTGTCTCAATCGCTCCTGCTTGAAACTCCACGAAAGAAACAACTTCCTTCGCCGCCGTCGTTTCTCCTGACTTTCCCGATCTCTCCGGTTCCGTCTTTACCATCTTGTTTCGCTCTTTCCCAGCTCCTGGCGTCTCTAACAAGGGTGTCTCTCTTTGAATCCCCTCTTGTCTTGTTTCCCTCTTAGATCGTGACTGGTCTCCTTCTTCTGATGCTACCTTTGCTAGTTCTTTCATTCCTGAATTCTTCTCTGCCTCTTTATCCTTTTCCACTTCCTCTCCGGGTAACAGCATCTCTATCACATCGCCATTCTTTAATGGTGTTTCCAAAAAAGCATACGTGCCATTCAGCCGAATCTCACGACAGGCGGCGGCACCCTCGATATCCCCTAAACAAGCCTCTGCCGGAGCACCTGCAATCGCTGGCTGGAAATGAATAATATCCCCCGCATGAATCAATTCTGAAAGCTTTCCTTCTCTGCCATTAATCTGTAAAGAGGCTGGCTGTGACGCCATGCCATAAAACACTTTTCTGTTTCCATTGACCGTTACTGTGAGATTCACTCCCGGATGTCCCATAATATCTCGAAACCCATATCCATTCATCATCAGCAGGTTCAAAGCCGTAAAACTACCACTGCGAAACAGCTTTGCTGGCCGGTCATTTAAAATAACCCGGAAACTGTCATTGATCATATTCAACCCGGAAGATACCACAATTCCCAATGGTGTGGCATATTCTGGATTGTTTAAATCGTAATCCTCGGAAAATGCGCTCGCCTGGAAATAATTTCCCGCAATCGCCACCCGTTTCTCATCCATTCCCAACGCTTTTGCCAATCCTTCTTGTAGACGAACCAGTTTGCTACCGCCACCTGCCAGAAAAAGCGCAGACGGAGCACTGCCATTCACTTCTACAATCTTCTCCGCAATCTCCCGGCAGAGAACCTCTGAAGTTCCCTGAATACACTGAAACACCTCTTCCTGAGAAAGCTTCTGTTCAAATCCCAGAATATCCGCGAAAGTAATCTCCCCGCCTTGATCCATCTGCACCTTAATCTTTTCCGCAGTCTCAAAATCCACCAAATATGCCTTCATAATTGCCTCTGTGATCTCATCCCCAGCCACAGTTGCCATTGTATAACCGGTAACACTTCCTCCGGTACAAGCAGCGATATCGGAGGTTCCTGCACCGATATCCACCATAACCAAATTCAAAAGCCGCAAATTCTCTGGAATGGCAGCGTTGATAGCCGCAATTGGCTCCAACGTGATGCTAGCGACTTCCAATCCGATTTTATTCATTGTTGTATAGAGACTTTCTACTACCTCACTTGGCAAAAAAGTAGCAATCAAATCCACTTTAATCTCACGTCCCCGATGATCTTTTAGACTGGACATGGTATACTGATCCAAATAATACTGACATACCGTATATCCCACCAGATAAAACCGCCGAGAATCTCCGGCTGCTTCATTTTCTGCATCAAAAGCTTCTTCCGCCCTGCTGATCGCCCCCGCCTCCAGACGACTGATCACTTCATCATCAATAATCTGTGCTCCTGACAGCTTCATTTCAAAATCTGCACGCCGGGTTCTCAATGCCCGACCAGCCGCTGCCACGCAAACGCGGGTCAGTTGGATATCCAACTGCTCCTCCAGACGTTTCTTTACCTTTTCTGCCAGCCGTGATACTTTCTCTATATTCTCAATCTGCCCGTCAATCATCGCTCTTTCTGTGTGCTCTACCTTCTCAATGGCGAGGATTCTTACTTTTCCCTCTTCCACCACACCCACCATTCCGATGATGCTTCTAGTCCCGATATCCAGTGCAAATACTGTCTCATTTGCCTGTACT
>Ga0137306_100965_pt1 | contig 33208 bp, 26 predicted proteins | sample Inofroosms_March_FD_97187 | JGI IMG/M metagenome (GOLD analysis project Ga0137306, IMG submission 97187) | Mouse cecal microbial communities from Vienna, Austria - N-Acetylneuraminic and N-Acetylglucosamine D2O microcosms_March | ecosystem: Host-associated > Mammals > Digestive system > Large...
CCGAAAAGGGACAGCCCTTTTGTTTTGACACTGTTTTGTGCGCAGTATATAATGGAATGTAATGTAAATTCAGAAACGGAGATAACGATTATGTCATATCCAATGGTGCACTTAAAAGTTGCATATGAGTTGTTTGTGCGGTATGGCGACGGGTGGATAGAGCGTCCGGAAGATTTTCTGCTCGGTTCCGTCGCGCCGGATGCGGTGCATTTTCACGACAGATATGATGTATCTTTGAAAGAGAAAAGTCATTTGTGGGAATTTGGACCGCGCTGGGGTATAACGGTTGACAGTGAGGGCTGGCTGGAAGCGATCCGCAAGTTCTGGAAAGAAAATCAAAGCGTCGGAAACCGGGACTTTATGGCGGGTTACTGCACGCACCTTTTGACGGACTGGGAGAACGACAGATGTATCTGGACGCCCTTTCGGGAAAAGATGATGCAGGGCGCAGACCTTGACGAAGTATACGGGCAGTATGCGGCGGAAGCTTACGGTATCGACCAGTGGTTATATCAGAATGATAGGGAGTCGCCGGAAATCTGGCGGCTTTTGGAGCAGGGACAGATTTGCGGGGTAGAAGGCTGTATTTTGAAGGAGGATCTTGCACGGCAGAAACAGTCTCTTTTGTATGAGCAGTTTGTCGGGAAAACGGTAGCAGATGTGAGCAGGTATCGGTTTTGCACGAAGGGGATTATGGAGAGATTTATGGAAACGTGCGTGGAGAAGATTTGCAGAGAAATAGGGGATTTTTACGAATAAAATACGTTTGAATTATAATAGCATTTATATAAGGGGTAGATTATGAACACACAGGAAAGCACAAGAAACTACAAATCCGGGGAATTACTGAAACGGTTTCTTCCTTATTATAAAAAGTATTGGAAAATTGTTGTGATTGACCTGCTCTGTGCGGGACTTACGACGATCTGTGAGCTGGTGCTGCCGATGATTATCCGCTTTATCACCAATGCGGGGATGAACGATCTGGCATCGTTGACTATATCAGTCATCGCCCGGCTGGGCATATTGTACTTGTGTCTGCGCATTGTTGACACGGTGGCGAATTTTTATATGGCTTACACGGGGCATGTGATGGGCACGCGCATTGAGACGGACATGCGGCGGGATGCTTATGCCCATCTGCAGAAGCTGTCGGACACCTATTATAATAATACGAAAGTCGGTCAGATCATGGGACGCATCACCAATGACCTCTTTGACGTGACGGAGTTTTCCCACCATTGCCCGGAGGAATTTTTCATTGCGGGCATCAAGGCGGTCATTTCCTTTGTTATTCTGGCGCAGATCAGTCTGGGACTGACGCTTATTATTTTCATCGTGGTGCCGATTATGGCTGTGACCTGTACGGCGATCAATTTGCGGATGCGGGAGGCGTTTCGGAAACAGCGCGTGCAGATCGGCGAGCTGAACGCACGCATTGAGGACAGTCTTCTCGGGCAGAAAGTGGTGAAGGCATTCACCAACGAGGAGAAGGAAAAGGAGAAATTCGAGCAGGACAATCAGAACTTTTTCCGCATTAAAAAAGAGACATACAAGTTTATGGCGGCGTTTCAGACGACCACGAGGGCTTTCGACGGTCTGATGTATCTGGTGCTTCTTACGGCGGGCGGCATTTTTATGGTGAAAGGGAAAATCGAGCCCGGCGATCTGGTGGCGTATGTGATGTATGTGACAACGCTGATTGCGACCATCCGCCGCATTATTGAGTTCGCGGAGCAGTTTCAGCGGGGCATGACGGGAATTGAGCGCTTCGTGCAGATTATGGACAGCGATATCGAAATTTTTGACGAGCCGGGCGCGGTGGCGTGTGTGAACCCGAAAGGTAATATTTCTTTCCGCAATGTCAGCTTTGCGTACCCCGACGACCACAATGTAGTGTTCCGGGGGTTAAATCTGGAAATTCAACAGGGCGAGAAGATTGCGATTGTAGGTCCTTCCGGCGGCGGAAAAACTACGCTGTGTAATCTGATTCCCCGGTTTTATGATATTGATCAGGGGGAAATCCTGTTAGACGGGAAAAACATCCACGGGTATACGATCAAGAGCCTGCGGCAGAATATCGGTATGGTACAGCAGGATGTTTATCTCTTTTCCGGCACGGTTTATGAAAATATCGCTTACGGAAGGGAGAATGCCACGAGAGAGGAAGTGGTGGAGGCGGCGAAGCAGGCGGGCGCGCATGAGTTTATCACAGCTTTGAAGGACGGGTATGACACCTATGTGGGAGAGCGCGGCGTGAAGCTCTCCGGCGGACAGAAACAGCGCATCAGCATTGCACGGGTATTTTTGAAAAATCCGCCTATTTTGATCATGGATGAAGCCACTTCTGCGCTGGACAATGAGAGTGAGTTTCAAGTGGCGAAATCTTTGGAGGCGTTAGCGAAGGGGAGGACGACTATCACCATCGCGCACAGACTGTCAAGCATTCGCAATTCAGATCGGATTCTGGTATTGACGGAGGAGGGCATCGTGGAGGAGGGAACCCACGAGAGCCTGCTTGCGCAGAATGGCATTTACCATCATTTTTATGTGACGGCGAATGAGTTGAAGTAGGGGAAAACAGCATGGGTGTAGATAGAAAACAACGGATTTTAATTGTGGAGGACGATCATCCGCTTGCGGGCGGTCTGTGCCGCGCCCTGCAAAATGAGAAGACGGAGACAGTGAGCTGTCATACCCTGCAGGAAGCGGAGAAGCTGCTTGACGGGGGAGAAAGTGCATCGGCGGCACTGAATCAAGGAGCAGTAGGAGAAATTGCGCGGACAGCTTTTGACCTCGTGGTGCTGGATGTGAACCTTCCCGACGGAAACGGCTTTGACTTTTTGCAGCAGATAAAGGCGAAATATGACATGTGCGTGATCATGCTGACGGCAAACGACATGGAAACCGATATCGTGGCAGGTCTGGAAGCCGGGGCGGACGATTATATTACGAAACCTTTTAGTCTGGCGGTACTCCGGGCGCGGGTGGCGACCCAGCTTCGACGGGCAGAGTCCCGGGATCGAAACGGTTCGCCGGTAGATACGGAAGGCATATCGGGGGCAGATGCCGGACATATGGCGGCGATATCGGACAACACGGGGGATGACAATGCGGTGGGCGGCATGACGGGTCGTGATGTGACAGAGAGCGGTGCAGGAAAGCACGGCGAGGGCTGGATTGCCGACGGCGACTATCGGTTTCATTTTGCGAAGATGTTGTTTTGCCATGGGGAGGAGCAGATTGAACTCAGCAAGAGCGAACAGAAACTGCTCCGGGTTCTCATAGAAAATCGGGGGATTACTCTGACCAGAGACCGACTTTTGGATTGTATCTGGTCGGTGGACGCGGCGTTTGTGGATGAAAACACATTGTCCGTCACGGTGAAACGTCTGCGGGACAAGCTGGGCGCGCAGGAGCGGATTAAAACGGTGTATGGTATTGGGTATCGGTGGGAGTAGATGCAAGGGGGTGCTTTCGTGACAGTAGATGAACTGAGAGAATTGATTCATTCGGGGGAGAAAACGGATGTTGAATTTAAAAAATCAGAGAATGGACTAAATAAGGATATTTATGAATCGGTCTGTTCTTTCAACAATAGAAATGGAGGGCATTTGATTCTGGGGATTGCAGACACGACAAAGGAAATTGTCGGGGTTAACCCACAGAAAGTTGATAAAATGCTGAAAGATTTTACCACATCCGTAAATAATGCGAATAAGATTAACCCTTCTATGTATCTTGTGCCGGAAGTTTATGAAATTGATGGGAAAAAAATTATTTATATATGGGTTCCGGAAGGAATGCAGGTCAGGCGTCTGAACGGGCGTATTTTAGATAGAACGTATGAGGGGGATATTGATATCACGGATAATGCGGAGCTGGTGTACAAAATGTATGCCAGAAAGCAGAGCACATATTTTGTAAATAAAGTGTATTCCAAACTTGGAATGGAGTTTTTGGATTATGATGTGATCCGAAGGGCAAAGAAAATGGCGGTATCGCGAGTAGACAGCCATGCATGGGAAAATATGAATGAGGAAGAAATTCTCAGAAGTTCTGGCCTTATATTGACGGATCCCGATACGGGCCGGGAAGGCATTACGCTTGCGGCTATACTGCTGTTTGGCAAAGACAGCACCATTATGTCAGTGCTGCCACAGTATAAAACTGATGCCATATATCGGGTGAAAAATATGGACCGCTATGACGACAGAGAAGTGATTATCACGAATTTGATTGACAGTTACCGCAGACTGATGGATTTTGGCAAGAAACATTTAAATGATACTTTTGTGCTTGATGGCGACCAGAGTGTCAGTGCAAGAGATAAGATTTTGAGGGAAGTTATTTCTAATATTTTGGCGCACAGAGATTACGCAAACGCATATACGGCACAGTTTGTTATTGAAAAGGAAAGGGTATTTACGAAGAACAGCAACCTGCCGCACGGACATGGAGAGTTGCAGCTCAATAAATTTGAACCGTTTCCAAAGAATCCGCCTATTTCAAAAGTGTTTCGGGAGATTGGCTATGCGGATGAATTAGGGTCAGGTATGCGTAATACCTATAAATACACGAAATTGTATTCCGGTGAAACACCTCTTTTTATAGAAGGAGAAGTTTTTGAAATCTTGATTCCGATGGGAAAAGTTGCAGGATTACAGACAGGACCGAAAGAAAACAGCAAAGAAAACAGCAAAGAAAACAGCAAAGAAAACAGCAAAGAAAACAGCAAAGAAAACAGCAATCTGGAGATGGGAAATATAATTATAGATATTTTGCAGGCGGAACCAGAATTGTCTATTGAGAAAGTTGCAAAAAGACTGCATGTGACAAACGGAACGGTAAGATATTATGTTGAGATACTGAAGCGGACCGGAATATTGGAACATGTCGGTCCTACCAAAAAGGGCAAATGGGTTATTCGCCGTGGAAACTAAATGAATTTTAGGCTATTTTAAGGGGTGCATGAAAATAAATATAGACAATGATGAACAGCTTCATATAAAAGGACTCAGTATAGACTGGGATAAAATAGAACGATACAGTTATTTGAGGGATATTGAATCTTTAGCCGGATTAAATCATCTTGCGTTTCACAAGCCAATTACTTTCTTTGTGGGGGAGAACGGTAGTGGAAAATCAACACTACTGGAGGCTATTGCGGTGGCTTATGGATTTAATCCGGAAGGGGGAACAAGGAATTACCGGTTTTCAACGTATGATTCCCATTCGGAACTGTGTGAAGCAATTCGGCTGATCAAGGGTATCCATAGACCGGGATGGGGATATTTTTTGCGCGCCGAGAGCTTCTATAATGTTGCGACTGCGGAGAATGAATACAGCAGGGGCTTTGGAGAGCGTTTCCATGAGAAATCGCATGGCGAAAGCTTTCTGGCAATGGCGCAGACGAACTTTAGGGCGAATGGCGTTTATCTTTTGGACGAGCCGGAGGCGGCGCTTTCGCCGCAAAGACAGCTCACCTTATTGCTTGAAATTGTGGGATGCGCCCGGGCAGAATCACAGTTTATCATTGTGACGCATTCGCCGATTCTGCTGGGGATTCCGAATGCGGAAATACTGAGTTTTGATGGCGGACAAATTCATGCGTGCAGTTACGAGGACACGGAAAGTTATCAGGTGACGGAAATGTTTATCAACAACAGAGAACAGATACTGCATCAGCTTTTGGAAGCGTAGAGCAATTATTTGCATCAAAGTATAAATTGTATCTGCCGACTGAAGAAGAACTGCGCAATGAAATGGAAACCCAGAAAACATTGTTTTACTTACAGCAGCAGGAAAAATCCATGTAGAAGGCTGGTACAGCGAAAATTAAGTAACTGACATATTCACTGTACTAGAAAGAAATAGCGGGAGAGACAGCTATGCCCACAGATAACACAACGGTCATTATTCTGCTTCTAAGCATATTTTTTCTATTCGCGGCAGCCGTGATTGCGTTCCTTGACCTTTATTCCAGAAGGCGGAGTCTGCGCCGTATGCGCGATATGATTCAGTCCGCCATCGACGGAACTTTCCGGGCGGATACTTTTGACGAGTCCCTGACGGCATCGGTGGAAAATAAACTGGCAGAGTATCTGGCGGCATCGGAGACACAGCTTGGAAAAACAGCGGCGGAGCAGGAAAAGACCAAGACGCTGATTGCGGACATTTCCCATCAGACCAAGACGCCGATCGCCAATCTCCTGCTCTATACGGAACTTTTAAAAGAGGAAGGCGGAAGGGACAGCGAGACGGTTGCATTGTTGGGAAGTCAGGTGAGGAAGCTTGATTTTCTGATCCAGTCGCTGGTGAAGCTGTCGAGGCTGGAGACGGGAATCCTCTTGCTGCATCCGTGCAAAAACACGTTGTTACAGCTCTTGGAAGAGGCGCGGGAACAGTATATGGCTCCGGCGCGGGAAAAGGGGCTGTATCTGCACGTGATTACAGAAGGGGCGGAGGACGTTACGGCATGTTTTGATCACAAATGGACGTTGGAGGCATTGGGCAATCTCATGGACAACGCCATCAAATACACGCAGACTGGCGGTGTTACGGTGCGTGTCAGACCTTACGAACTTTTTGTCAGCGTTGAGGTGGAGGACACAGGAATCGGCATTTCGGAGGAGGAGTACGCCAAAGTGTTTGGGCGTTTTTACCGTTCCGTGTCGGTTTCCGACGAACAGGGCGTGGGAATCGGGCTTTATCTGGCAAGGGAGATTTTAAAGCAGGAGTCGGGCTATATTCAGCTTGCGTCTGACATGGGAAATGGCACGGTTTTTTCCATGTATCTGCCTGCGGATTGAAATGATGTTTTCGACAAAGATACCGACGGAAAAGCCGCCGGGTGTAGGATGCAATTCTTACAAAACTGTCATATTTTATTTTTTCCATGAAAGAATGTGGAAAGAATGCTATGAGATAATCTGTATAGTGGAGGACGGTGTACGGCGTGTTTCACAATGCAGATTATTTTTGATAAAAGTAAAGTCAGGCGTATGAGAATGTGCGGCGCGGAACAGGCAGCTTTTATCACACAAAAAGGAGGAAGACCATGACGATTCTGTCAACAAAGGATTTAAAAAAGGTATATGGCTCGGGAGAGAACGAGGTACACGCTCTTGACGGGGTAAATTTTCAGGTGGAAAAGGGTGAGTTTGTGGCTGTCGTGGGCACATCCGGCAGCGGGAAGAGCACACTCCTCCACATGCTGGGCGGGCTGGACCGCCCGACGTCCGGCGGCGTTACGGTGGACGGCAAGGAGATTTTTACGTTGAAGGACGAGGAACTGACAATCTTCCGTCGCAGGAAGATCGGCTTTGTATTTCAGAATTATAATCTGGTGCCGGTGCTAAATGTCTATGAGAATATTCTTCTCCCGGTGCAGCTTGACGGGGGCAGCCCCGACCAGAATTATATCAAAGAAATAATAGATACATTGGGACTCTCTTCAAAACTCGGCAATCTGCCAAACAATCTCTCCGGCGGACAGCAGCAGAGGGTGGCGATCGCACGCGCGCTGGCTTCCAAGCCCGCCATTATTCTGGCGGATGAGCCGACGGGCAATCTGGATTCCAAAACCAGTCAGGACGTCTTAAGCCTTTTGAAGGTGACAGGACAGAAATTCTCGCAGACGATTGTTATGATCACGCACAATGAGGCGATCGCGCAGATGGCGGACCGGGTGATCCGCATTGAGGATGGAAAGATCACGGTGTGAAGCGTGTGAAAAGAAAGTTTAATGCTCGCAGCAGAGGCTGCTTCGCAAAGAATTTCTATGTTTCGCACCAGAGAGGAGAGTAAAAATATGAACGTTTCAAATCGAAAAATCATCCGCCGCCTCGGCATTGCCAGTTTCAAGGCGGCGAAAATCAGAAATATGATCACGGTGGCGGCGATTGCGCTGACTACGATACTGTTTACGGTACTTTTTACGGTGGGCATGTCCATGAAGCACGGCTTTGAGCAGTCAAATTTCCGGCAGGCGGGCGGTTACAGCCATGGCGGGTTTAAGTATCTGACAAAGGAACAGTTTGATGAATTAAAAGATGATCCGCTGATTAAAGAATACGGAAATCGGATATTTTGTGGTATGCCGGAGAAGGAGCCTTTCCATAAAAGCCATGTGGAGGTCAGTTACTGTGACGAAAACACGGCAAAATGGATGTTTTTGGAACCAATCGAAGGGCGGTTCCCCAAAGAGGGCACAGGCGAGGCGGCTACGGATTTGAGAGTCCTCTCCCTGTTGGGGGTGGAGCCTGTCATCGGCAATGAGTTCACCATGACGTTTCTGGTGGACGGCGAGGAAACAACGGAAACTTTTACCCTGTGCGGTTATTGGGATTATGATGAAATAACTGTGGCAAATCATGTACTCATTCCCGAAAGCCGGACGCAGGAGATTTTTGAGAAGCTGGGTACGCAGGGTGAGGACGGCATGACCAGTTTTAGGAATTTGAACGTGATGTTCAAAAACGCCTCCAACATAGAGGAAAATATGAACACCATTCTGGAGCGACATGGCTATCAGTCGGAAGGGTTGGATCAAGGGGATAACTATATCCGAACTGGTGTCAACTGGGGTTATATGTCGGCACAGTTTGAGGATTCCCTTGATATTTCTACGGTGCTTGCTCTGGCTGCGGTGATGCTGCTGATTATTTTTACGGGCTATCTGATTATCTACAATATTTTTCAGATATCGGTGTCAAACGACGTGCGGTTTTACGGGCTGTTAAAGACCATCGGTACCACGGGGCGGCAGATTAAGCGGATTATTTCCATGCAGGCGTTTCTGCTTTCGGCGCTGGGGATTCCGATCGGTCTGGCGCTGGGCTATGGTGTGGGCGTATTTATGACGGGCGTTGTGGTGTCCCGGCTGGATGGTATAGAGTTGACTTATTCGGTCAGTCCCGTCATCTTTCTGGGCGCAGCAGTCTTTTCGCTGGTGACGGTCTGGCTCTCCTGCCGGAAGCCCCGCAGGATGGCGGCGAAGATTTCCCCTGTGGAGGCGATGCGCTACACGGAAGGAGCCGGAACGAAAAAGAAGAGCAGGAAAGGGGAGAAGGGTGCGTCCATCCTGCGCATGGCGATGGCGAACCTTGGCAGAAATAAGAGTAAGACCGTGATTACGGTCATTTCCATGTCCTTTGCGGTGGTGATTCTGAATATTACTTTTATTCTGGCAAACGGCTTTGATATGGATAAATACTTAAACCGGGTGGTAGCAGATTTTATCATTGCACAAGCGCCTTATTTTCAGGCGTCTACCTTTGACAAGACAGGAATTTTGCCGGAGGAAGTTGTTTCGCAGATTGAGGCGCTTGACGGGGTGAAAGGCGGCAGGACTTATCAGAAAACATTTGATGCGCAGGAGTTTGTCTCAGAGGAGTGGGTACGGAAGCAGAATGGAAAATATGGAAGCCCGGAGCAGGTGGACGGCTATGTGGAGATGCTGGAAAAGGTAGGCGACATGCGTGCCGACCGGGTGCAGCTTTACGGGATGGAAGACTTTGTGCTGGATAAGCTTCCTGTGATTGAAGGCGACCTCAGTAAGTTAAAAGAGGGCGGCAATTATGTGGCTGCTGTTTACAGTGACGATGACTACGGCAATCTCCATGAGGATTCCCACTGGGCGAAGCTGGGGGACAAAATAACCATCCGCTATGTGAAGGAGTATGAGTATTTTAACCCGGAAACCGGAGAGATTTACGGGGAGGACGAGGACCTAAGTGAAAGCAATAAGCCGTATCGGACGAGAGCCAAGATATATGAGGATAAGGCATATGAGGTAGCGGCTCTGGTGACTGTGCCGGGAAAGATTTCTTACCGCTATTATGGGGCGGATGAGTTCGTGATGGGCGCGGACACTTTTAAACGGGATTCCGGCACATCGGATATTCTCTATTACGCCTTTGACTGCGAGGACGACAAGGTGGCGCAGGTGGAACAGTGGATGCAGGACTTTGCGGGCGGGGACGACTCCATGTACGACTATGAGAGCAGGAAGAGTGAGGAGGAAGAGTTTTACGGTTTCCGCAATATGTTTGTGATGGTGGGCAGCGGCGCGGCGCTGATTGTCGGCATGGTGGGCATCTTAAATTTCCTGAACGCAATCCTCACGGGCATTATGGCGAGAAAGCGGGAGTTTGCGGTGCTGCAGTCCGTCGGCATGACAGGAAAACAGCTCAACCAGATGCTGATTACGGAGGGCATGGTGTTCGCGGGAAGCTCCGTGGTGATTACGTTGATTTTGACGCTTGTCATGGGACCGCTGGCCAGCGATGTGCTGGAGGGGATGTTCTGGTTTTTCAGCTATCATCTGACTGTGATGCCGATCCTTGTGGTAGCGCCTGTGTTCCTCGCGATCGGAGCGGTGATTCCCTTATTTTCCTATTATTATGTGGCAAAACGGTCCGTGGTGGAGAGACTTAGGGAGGCGGAATAAAAATAGATATTATTTTTCCCTACATTTTCTAAATAAGAGGTTGCACTAAGGGATAAAAATGAGGTATAGTATAGTAGAACGACTAGCATCAGGATAGTGCGACTATTTATGAGAAGGATGTAGCAGACGTATGGGACAACTGGCACCATTAGATCAGGATAAAATGGCTGAGGCAGCGCATATTTGCATGTCTCATTCCGCGACCTCATTAAATACATTGACGAGACAGGTTATCAAGGTCAGTCCGCCTTCAGTGAAGGTGGTAAACAGCGCGGATATTAAAAATATTCTGTCGGCGTTTGGTATGGGTAGTGTCACGGTTCAGATTGACTACAAGGACGATTTTCATGGCAATAATCTTTTAATGTTCAAGGAAAACGACGTTAAGGTAATCATGGATCTGATGATGGGCGGACCGGGAACTGCGGCTCCCGGCGAGCTCAATGAAATGCACCTGTCCTGTGTGTCTGAGGTTATGAATCAGATGATGGGTTCTTCCGCGATCTCTCTTACGGAGATGATTAACAAAACCGTGGATATCAATCCGCCAAAGGCAACCTTGGTAAACGCGAAAGAGGACGTAGATTCCATAGATATTCTTCCTTTTCCCGGGGATCAGATGGTGATTATCCTTTCCCGCTTTGAGGCGGTGAAGATGTTCAAGGGGATTATGATCCGTATTTTCCCGATGGAAGAGACGAGATTTATCTGTGATAATTTTAAAACGCGTTAATATAAGGCGCAGAATCATCAATGTTTGTGTGAGAGGAAACTATAATTTTGTAAGGGGTATTTTTAGGAATCGCTTTTTCAGACATCTTTTATTAGCAAATTTTCACAACAGAAGAGACGGCTTACGTCATAAAATGTGCCGAAAATGGTTTTCCATTCCGAAATGTACTTACGAGGAAGTTTTTGAAGTGTTACAATGAGAGTAGGGGTACTGCGGATTGGCGCATTGTAATTATGGACGAGCCGCCGCAATTGGAGCTGTCAACAGACAAGGGTCAGAAAATTTGGAGGGTGCTATGTTTGAGAAGGGCGAACTGATCATGTGTGGCGGACACGGTGTCTGTCGCGTTATTGACATTACCGGGAATCCGATTGACCGGTCGGATTTAAAGAAAAAGTATTATGTGCTGGAGCCGGTATTTGAGAAAGCCAGCACGATTTACACGCCTGTGGACAACGAAAAGATCGTCATGCGCAGGATTATGAACAGGGAAGAAGCGGAGAAACTGATTGCGCAGATCGAGGAAATTGATACCATGTGGATTCAGGAGGAGAAGCGCAGGGAGCAGACCTATAAGGAAGCGATCCGCACTTACGATTCCCGGAGTCTGGTGCAGATTATAAAGACGCTTTATAAGCGGAAGAGGAGCCGAATTAACGAAGGAAAGAAGGTTCTTTCCTCCGATGAGCAGTATCTGCACAAGGCGGAAGAACTGCTTTACAGTGAAATGTCTCTGGCGCTCTCCATACCGAAGGACGAGGTGGAGTCCTATATAGCCAAGGCGGTGGACAAGCAGAAAGTTACCGTATAAAGATAAGAAGCAGAAGGGCAGAAGACGAAAGTTTTCTGTCCTTTATTTTATGTGCAGTCCGTGCCTGATTTCGTTGAGAAAGTGCGAGACCGCGAAGCCGGTCTCGGAAGATAATTTTGCAGGAATTTACTCCGTGGCACCTTTTGGGAGACTGCAGCGTGTTATAAGTAGAGGACTTAAAAAACGATCCATGGATTGGGAAAGGTGAAAATTTATGACAACAGAGGAAGTGGTGACAACATATAGTCCCATGCTCTACAGAATCTGCGTGGTTATGCTGGGAAACGAGGCGGACGCGCAGGACGCGGTGCAGGATACGATATGCAGATATCTGGAGCGCAGGAAGGAATTCCGGGACCGGGAACATGAGAAGGCATGGCTGATTAAAGTGGCGCAGAACCGCTGCCGCGATATGCGCCGGTTCCAGATGCGGCATCCGAAGGTATCGCTTGAGGAGGTCACGGCAAGCTATGAAGACCCGGAGTACAGTCAGGTGCTTGTGGAACTGATCAGCCTGCCTCTCCCCGTAAAGGAGGCGGTGTACCTGTATTATATAGAAGGATACAAAACGACAGAAGTGTCGGAAATACTCGGGATTTCCGTCAATGCGGTGAAAAAGCGCCTGCAGAGAGGGCGGAAACTACTGCGCCTGCGGCTGGAGGAGGAGTGATGTGCGCTGATGTGGGAAAGAGACAGAGGCAAGTGCAGAGAAAGGATGAGAGCATATGAATATAACAGATTTGAGGAACGCGGTGAACGGGATAGATTTTGACAAACAGAAACAGGAGCAGATGATTCTGGAAATACGAGCGAAGAAAAAAGCGCACAGATATACGGGAATCCTGCGGATGGCTGCTGCCGTGGCTGTCTGCATTGTGACAGTAGGGATTCTAAGCGTGCCTGTGCGGGCGGTGGTAACTTCTCTGGTGCGGGAGCGGATGGAGAGCCTGCCTGAGGAGGAGGTTGCACAGATTGCGGAACAGATACAGAATCAGCAGGCCGAAGCAAACAGTTCCACAAGGGAGTACACGGAGGGGGAAAAGACGCGCCGGGGAGAACTCTATGCGCAGTATATGAACGGTCTTTTTCCGACAGGAGAGCTGACAATGGTGGACAGTGAGGGGGAGGCGAAAGAGCATGAGTTTTGTTTTCTTACGACCACGGGTGTATTTTACCTGCCGGTGGACAGGGAACTGACGGACGAAGAGATCCTTCAGAAAATTGATTTTGAGAGAAAGCAGGATTACGCCCTGCAGGAGCAGCGCGCCGAGGAACTTGCCAAGAGAGAGGCGGCGGAGCGGGAACAGGTCAAAGAGGTGGTTGCGTCCGGCGGCATCACGGAAGAACAGGCGGTGGAGACTGCGACAGGATATTTGCAGCAGGTGTTCGGGCTTGACGGGAGCGGTATGGAGTTAAATCATTATTATAATGAGTCCGATGTGGAACCGGTAATCGTTGCAGACACATACTGCGTGAACTGGAGCGATTATGGAAATTACCGATATTATTATTTCCATATAAACGCGTCGGACGGCACATTGCGTTCCCTGTCGTACAGCCACGATATCCAGGAAGCCGAGGCGGTCAGACCCACTGTTTCAGAGGCACCTGGAAAAATTGCTGATATCAAGAGGCAGGCGCGGGACTTTTTGGAGGAAAAGCTGAAAATCCGGGGAAGCTATAAAGAAGTGAAGAGTTATTACAGGGTGAACGTTACGGATGAGACGGTGAGCAGGCTGGTTGATGTACTGTTTGTCGGGGAGGATGGCGCGTCGTATCTGGTGGCGTGCAGATGGAACGGGGAAGCGGACGATTTCTCAGTGACGACGAAGGAGGACTATGAGAAGCAGCTTCGGGAAGAGGTGGAACTAAATATTTATTATTATGAAACAAGGGAAGAAAGAGAAGTAGAGATTGAGATCGTGGAGGACTAAAAATAGATGGCATGAAAAAAACCGGGTGCACATGCATCCGGTTTTGCGTCATAAACTAATAAAATCAATTATGCTGGGGATGTGAACCGATCTTGTTAATCGCGGACATCACGGTAGCGAGAATTTCCACCTCAGCCTGTGGCTGGTAATTGTTTAATTTCTGAAAAAGCGCGCCGGTATCTGTGCGGACATACTGGGGTGACAGTCTGTTCAACGCATAAGACATCATGTCCAATTTGCAATTATCGCAGGAACAAACCTCGGGCATCGTGGGCAGCAGCTTATTGAGCTGATATTCCACGGCATCCTCCATGATATTTTTTAAGCCTTCCATTCCGAACCTCCCTCATAAAAGCTACACAATTCTATATTAGTACATTTTTCCCAAGGAATCAATCATTATTTCGCAGAATTTTGGTGAAAAGAGAAGAATCGGCTCTTTTTGTGCAAAATTACCACCGCTTGCTTTTTTTTCAAAGAATGGTATCATAGATTGGTAACTTTCGCTGTGTCCCGGAACCGGGGCACAAACAGTATGGAGGAAAGTATGGATATCATTTTGGATGTGATACATGATACGTATATAGACAGCCTCAGGATTCTGCCGTTTCTTTTTCTGGCTTATCTTGTCATGGAATGTCTGGAGCACTGGACGGGCGGGAAGATGCAGGCGGTTGTCCAAAAATCGGGAAAAGCAGGGCCTGCGATCGGCGGTATTCTGGGTATCTTTCCACAGTGCGGCTTTTCCGCGGCGGCGGCAAACCTCTATGCGGGTAGAATCATTACAATGGGAACGCTGGTGGCGGTGTTTTTGTCTACTTCCGATGAAATGCTGCCCATTATGGTTTCCGAAAATGTGGGGATTTCCATGATCGGAAAGATTCTTCTGGCCAAAGTGCTTTTTGCGCTTGTGGCGGGATTTCTCGTGGATGTGCTGTTCCGGAAGAAGGAAGAGCCGCAGATCGAGCATCTGTGCGAGCGGCAGCACTGTCATTGTGAGAGGGGCATCTGGCGGTCGGCTTTCAGCCACACGTGGAAAATATTCTTATATATAATAGTAGTTTCCCTGATTTTGAACTTTGGAATTGCGCTGGTCGGCGAGGACACGCTGGCAGCGGTGGTGTTAAATAAGCCTGCGCTCAGCCTGTTTGTGTCGGCTCTTGTGGGTATGATCCCCAACTGCGCGTCCTCCGTCATACTGACCCAGCTCTATCTGGGCGGTGTGCTCGGCGCAGGCGCGTTGATGGCGGGTCTTTTGTCGGGCTCCGGCGTGGGCTTTCTGGTGCTTCTCCGGGTAAATGAGGATAAGAAGGAAAACCTGCGGATCTTCGGGCTTCTGTATGCGCTTGGCGTGGCTGGCGGCGCGCTGATAGAGTTGCTGGGGGTGGGGTTCTGACCCCGGTATCTTGGCCCGTCAGGAAAGTCCTGCGTGGGCAGGCTGCCAAAATGCGCCGTGTCCGCGCACGGTTTTGTGCAACATGATGCCCGGCTGCTTTATACACATCGGTTCTCTGTGCAATATTTCAGAATTTATTCTTTTTTCTTTTCAAAAACATGAAAATTACATAAAAATCCCCCCATAAAACGAAAATTCCCCACCCTTTTGCAAAAATGGGATTCTGCTATACTGAAAATATAGAAGGGAACAGGGGGTCAGAACATGAATGAAGTAATCGTCTCCATGGAAAATATCTGTAAAACATTTCCAGGCGTAAAGGCGCTGGATCATGTTAATTTTGAGTTACGGTCCGGCGAAGTTATGGCGCTTCTGGGAGAAAACGGGGCTGGCAAATCCACGCTGATGAAAGTTTTGAGCGGCGTTTATACGAGGGACGACGGTTCTTTGAAGATATTTGGAAAGGAATACGGGGATCTGATGCCGAAACAGGCGCAGGAAGTGGGTGTGGCGATTATTCATCAGGAATTGAATATGTGCCGGCATCTTTCGGTAGCCGAAAATATGTTTCTGGGGCGTGAGATCAGAGGACGCTTTGCCTTGAACAATGCAAAGATGGAGCAGGAGGCAAAGCGCATTCTGGATGATCTGAAGATTGATATTGATCCGAAGGAAACAGTCGGTGAACTGCCGGTATCGAAACAGCAGATGGTGGAGATCGCGAAAGCGCTTTCAATCAACGCAAAGATACTGATTATGGATGAGCCGACTTCTTCGCTGACGGCGAGGGAGATTGAAGATCTTTTTCGTATTATCAGGAAGTTAAAATCCGAGGGAAAAGGCATCGTATACATATCGCACCGGCTGGAAGAGCTGCAGCATATTGTGGACAGGGTGACAATCATGCGGGACGGTCAGTATATTACCAGCATGAATTTCGGGGATGTCACCATGGAGCAGATCATCAGCCATATGGTGGGGCGTGAGATCAAGGAAAAGTTTCCGCGTGTAGAGTGCCAAAAGGGGAAAAAAGTATTTGAGGTGAAAAACTTGAACGCCGGAAAGATGGTGCGGAACATCAATTTCTCGGTCTATGCGGGCGAAATTGTAGGCTTTGCCGGACTGATGGGCGCAGGGCGGACGGAGACAACCCGTGCCATTTTCGGGGTGGATCCGAAAGAAAGCGGCGAAATCTATGTGGATGATAGGAAGATTGAGATCAAGTGCCCGGTGGACGCGATCAGAAACGGCGTCGTACTCGCGCCGGAAGACCGGAAGAAAGACGGTCTGTGCACCAAACTCAGCATCCGGCATAATCTGACACTTCCAAATCTGGATATTGTCTGCAATAAACTGGGTGTGGTGGACAGTAAAAAGGAGGATGCGCTGTGTGAAAAGGCTGTGGCGGATCTGAAAATAAAGACGCCGGACGTGGAGGTGGACTCCGGGAACCTTTCGGGCGGTAATCAGCAGAAAGTAGTAGTCGGGAAGTGGCTGGCGAGAGATTCCAGGGTGGTTATTTTCGATGAGCCGACGCGGGGTATCGACGTGGGAGCCAAGGTAGAAATTTATAATCTGATGAATGAGCTGAAAAAGCAGGGAATTGCCGTAATGTTCGTCTCCTCAGAAATGCCCGAGGTCATGGGGATCGCGGATCGGATCATTGTCATGTGTGATGGCAGGATTACGGGGGAGGTTATGGCGAGGGATACGACACAGAACGAAATTCTGACGCTGGCAACTACCTTTGAGGATAAGAAAATTAACGCCCAGAGCGGCAAGGAGGAAATATAAGATGAATAACAAAAGTCCTATCAAAAAACTTCTGGCGGTTAAGGGCATGGGGGCGGCGCTCACTGGCTTTGCCGGACTGATTATTATTTACATAGCGTTCGGACTGATCAACCCCGCCGTTTTTTCCAGCAACAATATTCTGAATCTGCTGCGTTCCATGTCAAAGTATCTGCTGATCGGTATCGCGCAGAGCTATGTATTGATTACGGGAAATATCGATCTTTCTATCGGTTCCATGGTGGCGATGAGCGCGATGATCTCGGCGACGCTTATGACGCTTGGCACCAACCCGTTTCTCGCAGTTACGGTGGCGCTGCTGTGCTGTCTGGTAATCGGTGTGATCAACGGTATTCTGGTAGGGAAGTTTAAACTGCCGCCTTTTATCGCCACTCTCAGTACAATGTTTGTAGGCCGCGGCATCGCCTACATGGTGAACAATAACCGCAACACAGATGCGATTGCCACGGGCGTAGGAAAAGAGACGGGCGATGCGTTCCAGAATTTCTTTTATTACGGAACTACCGCAGGTATATATAATACGTTCTGGATCGCCATTATCATGTTTATCATTTTCTTCTTCCTGCTTTCCAAGACAAGGACGGGGAGACATATATACGCGATCGGTTCCAACATTGATGCGGCGAAACTTTCCGGCGTCAACGTGGTGGCGACCACCACGAAAACCTATCTGGTCAGCGCGGTGTGTTCATGGGTGGTTGGACTGATCCTGTGTGCACAGGCGGGCATGGGCAATATGGAAGCGGGAAATATGTATGAGATGTACGGTGTTGCCGCAGGCGTAATCGGCGGCGTGTCTCCTCTTGGCGGTACGGGTATCCTGCTCGGCACGCTGGCTGGCGCTGCGGTATGGCAGACGTTGGAGAACGGTCTCAACATGATCGGCGCGCAGGTAGGTATCCAGCGTCTGGTGATCGGCATCATTGTAGTAGTGGCGGTACTTCTGGATATTGTGCTCAGAAGCGGGCAGTTTTCAAAAAAGAAAAAGGGCTGATACCGCGTAAGCGGATAGCGATAGATCAAAAAGGAGGACAAAGTATGAAAAAGAAATTATTAGCTATGCTCTGCTGCCTGACATTGGCGGCAACATCTTTAGCGGGATGCGGCAACAAAGCGGCAGAGACAGGTGCGGGTGCAAGCACGGATGCCACGGATGCGCAGACACCGGCTGCTTCCGGCGGCGACATGAAAATCGCGCTGATTACCATGGATTCCATTGACCAGCACTGGGTGACACTGAATGAGGGCGCGCAGCAGGCGGCATCGGAACTTGGCGTTACGGTAGATTTCCTTGCTCCCAACACAAAGGACGACGCGCAGCAGATCGAGTGCGTGAACAATGCGGTGGCAGGCGGTTACAAGGCAATTATTGTGGCGGCAAATGGTCCTGACGCGATTTCCTCCGCTTTGAAGGAAGCGGATTCCGCGGGTGTGAAGATTGTGTATGTGGACTCTCCGGCGAATGTGGACGCGGAGGCGACTTTCTCTACGGATAACAAGGCGGCAGGTACGACAGCGGGACAGGAGATGATTAAAGCTCTGGAGGCAGCGGGCGTTACTTCCGGCGACATCGGTATTGTCAATGTAAATGCGGCGACGGATTCCTGCGTCATGCGGGAGGAAGGTTTCCGTGCGGCGTTTGACGGCAGCGGATATAATCTTCTGGAGACCCAGTATGGCGAGGGTGACGCGGCGAAATCCCAGAGCATTGCGGAGAATTATATCACGCAGGGCGTAGTCGGCATCTTCGGCTGTAACGAGGGTTCCACGACTGGTACGGGCAATGCGATCAAAGCGGCAGGCAATTCGGGCATCGTTGGGGTGGGCTTTGATAAGTCCGACGCGATCCAGAATCTGATCAAAGACGGTCATCTGCTCTGCACCATGGCACAGAACCCGGATGTGATGGGTTATGAGGGCGTAAAAGCGGCAGTAGCGGCAGTAAACGGCGAGAGCCTTGGCGGCAAGGTGACAGATACGGGCGTATCGGTAATTGACGCGGCAGGTCTCGGCGGAGGCGCGGCAGAGCCGGCAATGAATAGCGCGGCAGCGAGTCAGGAGTGGAAGATTGCGTTGATTACCATGGATTCCATCGACCAGCACTGGGTAACCTTAAATGAGGGCGCGCAGGCGAAAGCGGAGGAGCTGGGCGTGAGCGTGACCTTTATGGCTCCTAATACAAAAGATGATGCACAGCAGATTGAGTGTGTGAACAATGCGGTAGCGGGCGGCTACAATGCAATTATGGTAGCGGCAAACGGTCCCGATGCGATTTCTTCCGCACTGAATGAGGCGGTGGCAGCAGGGGTAAAGATTGTATATGTGGACTCTCCGGCAAATGTGGATGCAGAGGCGACTTTCTCCACAGACAATAAGGCGGCAGGCAAAACTGCAGGCGAAGAAATGATCAAGGCGCTTGAAGCAGCGGGCACTACCTCCGGCGATATCGGTATCATCAACGTAAACGCGGCGACAGATTCCTGCGTGATGCGCGAAGAAGGTTTCCGCTCCGCATTTGAGGGAACAGGATTTAACCTTCTGGAGACACAGTACGGCGAAGGTGATGCGGCGAAATCCCAGAGTATTGCGGAGAACTATATTACGCAGGGCGTTGTGGGTATCTTTGGCTGTAACGAAGGTTCCACCACGGGCGCGGGCAATGCCATCAAGGCAGGCGGCAATGCGGATATCGTCGGCGTGGGCTTTGATAAGTCTGATGCGATTATGAACCTGATCGGCGATGGGTATCTGCTCTGCACCATGGCGCAGAATCCCGACCAGATGGGTTCCATGGGCGTAGAAGCCTGTGTGAAAGCGCTGGAAGGCGAAAGCCTCGGCGGTGTAGTGCAGGACACAGGAGTTTCTGTGCTGACAAAGTAAAAACATCCGTGCACGGGTTTGCGGGCATGAAGAGATGTGATACAATATAACAGAGAAAGCCGTCGGATTTTCCGGCGGTTTTCTTGGCAGTTGAAATGATATGGATTCCGGGACGGGGGTTGTGGATTGAAAGAATATGGGGAAAAGTTAAAGGTGATGATTGCGGACGACGAGGAGCGCATCTGTCAGTTGATCGAGGCATTGATTGACTGTGACGCGCTTCAGATGGAAGTTGTGGGGATCGCCCATAACGGATTGGAGGCATGTGAACTGGTGGAGAATTTACGCCCCGATATTCTGATCACAGATATCAGAATGCCGGGCTACAGCGGTTTGGAACTGATTGAGAAGGTAAAGGAAAAAGAGGAGAATCTGGAAATTATAATTATAAGCGGGTATGCTCATTTTGCCTATGCACAGACAGCGATTAAATTCGGTGTGGGGAATTATCTGCTAAAGCCGATTAACAAAGAGGAACTGACGGGCACGCTGCAAAAACTGGGAGAACGGATACGCGACAGGAGAAGGCTTGCGGAGGATCAGCAGCGGATACGGCAGAAAAGTGAAGCAGATATCCGTCTTTTTCGTATGAACCTGCTAAACAGGCTGACAGAGGATGCTGTATGGAAACCTTCTGCAGAGGAATTGCGGGAGAAGTATTACCTTCATGTGGAGGATGGGGTTTTTCAGGGGTATCTGCTGAAGGTTGACTGTGACGGGGAGATTGGACGGGCGGGCATTGATCTTATTCTGGGTAAGGTGCAGAGTCTTCTGGAGAACAGTTTCCGTCCCCGGTGCAGAGAATTTGTGTCGGGAGTAAAGGGGTCGTGCTGTGTTGGATTTTTAAATTATGGGAGTGAAAAGACGGAAGAAATCCGCCGCATATTCCGGGACTGCATGAATCAACTGGAGAGTGAAAAAGGTATTTTCGGTCCCGTCATGTTTACGGCGGCCCTGGGAAGCGCGGCAAAAGACGCGGAGGGACTGCCGGAGTCTGTCGCGCAGGCTGCCATTATTATAGAAGACAGACTGTTAAAAGGGACAGGTAAGCTTTTGGAGCGTGTGCCGGCTGCATCTGCTATCCATGAACAGAATATTCTGGAACGATATGTGAGGCAGATCGTTCACGCCATCGAGGTGATGAGTGTGGAGGAGACTGAGGACGCTGTGGCACAGATGCGGCAGACAATATTGGAAGTGCGTGATGTGAAGGGTTTTGAGGTGAGGGAGCTGATCTATTCGGCGGCACGCCTTTTCTTAAGTCAGGTGGAGATTAAAAACAGGGGGGAGACTCTCAGGGAATTTGAGGATCGGTGTTCTTTGTGCGGTAGTATGGATGAACTGCTTGACAGGCTTGCCGCATTGCAGAAAGCTTACGTGGAGGAAATGTGCCGGAGACATGAAGCGGACACGGTACGCCCGATCCGTATGGCGAAACAGTATATCCAGAATCACTACAGCGAGCCGATTACGCAGGAGGAGGTAAGCGGCGCGGTTGGCTTAAGCGCGGCATATTTCAGCGTACTGTTCAAGAAAGTGGAGGGGGAGGGATTCGCCAAATATCTGATCGGTGTCCGTATGGAGCAGGCAAAAATCCTGTTGCGGGAATCAAATACTCCGGTATCTAAAATCTGCCAGCAGGTGGGTTACAATGATTTGAAGCATTTTACGCACACTTTTGAGAAGGCGACCGGGGTAAAACCCACGGTTTACCGGAAGATGTACGGATAGGAGAGGCGCCGTATGCGGGAAGAATATCGGTTAAAGTATATATCAAACAGGGTTTTTTTAATTGCGGTTATCATGTTCCTGTATTTTGCAGAGGAGGCGGTTCGGAACGTGCTTCTCGGTCTGCACGGTGAGGAAACGATGTTCCGGGCGGGAATCCACGTATTGATTGCGCTGCTGTATTTTCTGGCGGTATGGTTTGGTGTGGTCCTGCCTTACAGACGTTCGGAACTTCTGGTACAGCGTTTTCTGGAAGGGTATCTGACGGAAAGCAGGGACTTTGAGGAAGTGTTTCAAAGTCCGTCCATGAAGATGCAGATGGATGAGATTGAAAAAATTCTGCGGTCCCCTAAAATGATCGACCTGAATAAAAGACAGGCGCAGTATCTGGCTCTGCAAAATCAGATCAATCCGCATTTTTTGTATAATACACTGGAGAGTATCAGAGGGGAAGCCCTGATTGCGGGACTTTCCAGCGTGGCGGATATGACGGAGGCGCTTGCCAAATTTTTCCGCTATACCATTACCAATGTGGAAAATCTGGTGACGGTACAAGATGAACTGGATAACTGTGAAACATATTTTCTGATTCAGAAATATCGGTTTGGCGACAGGCTGCAGCTTCATGTCGATTATGAGGCGGAGGACTGGGAGGACATTATGAGCTGTAAGATTCCCAAACTGACTTTACAGCCCATTTTGGAAAATAGTATTATTCACGGAACGGAACTTAAGATCGGAACGGGTAATCTAAGTATTCGCTTTGACAGGACACAGGACAGACTTTTGATCCGCATTTCTGATGACGGGGTGGGAATGGATGAGGAGACACTGGCAAAATTGAACAGAAAGCTGGGGCGCGACGGGAATGAACTGATCCGGGGAGAAGAGAGAAAGGGTGGTATTGCGCTTGCAAATGTCAACAGCAGAATCCATTTGCTCTTTGGGGAAGAGTACGGGCTTCATGTGTATTCCGTTCCACAGAAAGGAACGGATGTGGAAGTGACGATTCCGTTTCAGCGGGATTGAGAGTGGCTGGGGGATTGCGTATGAGACAGGAAGTATTCCGCATGGAGCGGGTAACCTATCTGGATAAAGGGAGCAAGCAGCTTGAGGATTTCAACCTGCAGATTTACAGGGGCGAGATTATGGGGATGATTCCCATAAGTGCACATGGTCTGCAGGCGCTTTTACAACTTATGCAGACCAATATGCCGCTCTATGACGGGCATGTATACTATTGCGGCGAGCGTGTCAATTCATGGAAAAGTACGCGCAGGTCTGTGAACAGGATTGGTGTGATCGACGCCCACAGCAGGCTGGTGGAGCATATGACAGTTTCTGACAACATATTTGTGCTCCGGCAGGGCTTTCGTCAGAATGTGATAAAGAACAGGCTTTTGCAGAGACAGCTTGCGCCTTTTATGCAGGATATCGGCGTGCAGATTCCAGCGGACGCTTACGTGGATAAGCTCTCCGCCTTTGAACGCGTGACGGTGGAGCTTTTGCGGGCAGCGGTGGCAGGCTATCGTCTGATTGTGCTGCATGAGATCGGCACGGTAATAAACGGGGAGGAACTGGCGAAGCTCTACGAAATCATGCAGCACTATGCCGGACAGGGATTTTCTTTCCTCTATATCAGTCTGCATCTGGAGGAAATCATGGAGGTCTGCGACAGGGTGGCGCTTTTTTCCAACGGGCGGATTCAGAAAGTGGCACAGCGGGTGGAGATGAAGAGCGAAATTGTGCAGAGCTATACGATCGAGTTTGACAAGATGGTACGGTACCATATGGGACAGCGCAATGCCGGCGGACGGGAAGAAAAGACGGTCTTATCCCTCTCGCATATCTCGGGTGAAGTGCTCACGGATTTCACGATGGATGTCTATGAGGGAGAGTGTCTGGTTGTACAAAATCTGGATGAACAGGTGCTCAGGGATATTTTGTCCGTGCTTTGCGGAGACAGGAAACCCGGGAAGGGGGAAATCTGCATGGAGGGGCGGCAGATTCATCCGCCTTCCTGTAAAGACCTCGCGTTGATTGCGGCTGATCCTACCAAGACAATGGTGTTTCAGGGGATGAGTTATCTGGATAATCTCTGTATGGGATTGTCCCGACGGGTGCCGGGCATATGGAAAAATACCAGTATGAAGAACAGTGTCAAAAAGGAGTATGCAAAGAGGCTTGGAGAAGATGTTTTTGAAAAGCCGGTGGAAACGCTTGGGGAAAAGGAGAAATACCAGCTTGTGTATACGAGGGTTTTGCTGCAGAAGCCGAAAGTAGTGGTGTGTGTGCAGCCTTTTAGGGGGGCGGATCTGACGCACCGCGTATTTATCTGGAAAATGATGGAAATGCTTCTGGATAAAGGGCTGGCGGTGGTGATTCTGACAATTAATCTGGCGGATTCCATGTCGTTGGCGGACAGGCTGATCCGTGTAAGTAAAGAAGGAATTGTGCAGGAAGTGGAGAAGGGGAAGTTCGGGGCGCTCTCGATTGCGGCACCGTGGATGGATTTATACAGATGAAAAAAGAACCGTCCCCAGAGCGCTTACGTCTCCAAAAACAGTTCTTCCAAATGCACCGCCAGGGGCTCGAACCCTGGACACCCTGATTAAGAGTCAGGTGCTCTACCAACTGAGCTAGCGGTGCAACGCAAGAGTTATTATAGTATAATGTTTACCGTAATGCAAGTATTTTTTTAAAGTTTTTTAAGAATATTACAAAATTTTTTAGTATTTGCATTTGCAGGATCAAAATGGTACATTATTCACAGATTGAAACGACTGGCTTATGCGGCGCTAATAACCACGGGATATGAGCGGCGGAAGGGAGAGATTATATGATCTTTGAGAGTCATGCGCACTATGATGACGAGGATTTTGATGCGGACAGGGAGGAGCTGCTTTCTTCACTGGCGGCGCACGGGATCGGCACGGTAGTCAATATCGGCGCCAGTCTGGCGGGGAGCGAGGCGACGGTGAAGCTGGCGGAGCAGTACCCTTTTATATATGGGGCGGTGGGTGTGCATCCCAGCGAGGTGGAGGAGCTTTCGGAGGAAGGCATGGAGCGGCTGCGCGCGTGGTGCAGCCATGAAAAGATTGTTGCGGTAGGCGAGACGGGACTGGATTACCATTATCCCGAGCCGGCGGTATCCGTGCAGAAGGAGTGGTTTGCCAGACAGCTTGTGCTGGCGAGGGAAGTAAAGCTTCCCGTGATCATCCATTCCAGAGAGGCGGCGAAGGATACGCTGGACATCATGCAGGCGCATCGCGCGGGGGAGATCGGCGGCGTGGTGCACTGTTTTTCTTATGCGAAGGAGATGGCGCGGGAATATCTGAACATGGATTTCTATTTCGGTATCGGCGGCGTCATTACTTTTAAGAATGCGAAGAAGCTGAAAGAGGCGGTGCAGTATATTCCTCTGGAAAAGATTCTTCTGGAGACGGACAGTCCGTATCTTGCGCCGGAGCCGTACCGGGGAGGGCGCAATTCCTCGCTGAATCTGCCCTTTGTGGCGGAAGCGATCGCGGAACTTAAGGGGATTCCCTGCGAGGAAGTGGTGGAAATCACGGAGCGGAACGCGAGAAAACTCTTCGGGTTATGAGGGCGTTGGGGGCGGCACAGAAAGGCGGGTTATGGCTGACTTAGGTAATTTTACAAACACATCGGAGATACTTAGGAAACATCAGTTCCGTATGCAGAAGAAATACGGGCAGAATTTTCTGATCGACGCCAACATTCTCGCAAAGATCGTGGAGGCGGCGCAGATTACGAAGGATGACTGCGTTCTGGAGATCGGTCCGGGAATCGGCACTATGACGCAGTACCTTGCGGAGGCGGCAGAACGGGTCGTGGCAGTAGAAATTGACAGGGAACTTATACCGATTCTGGAAGAGACATTGTCTCCTTATGACAATGTCACAGTGATGTGCGCGGATATCTTGAAGGTGGATCTTGGCGCGCTGGCAGAGGAGAACGGCGGACATCCCTTCAAGGTGGTGGCGAATCTTCCCTATTATATAACGACGCCGATTATTATGGCGCTTTTTGAGAGCCGGATACCGCTTGCGAGCATCACGGTCATGGTGCAGAGCGAGGTGGCGGACCGTATGCAGACGGGACCGGGTTCCAAGGATTACGGGGCGTTGTCGCTGGCGGTGCAGTATTACGCGAAGCCGGAGATTGTTGCGAGAGTGCCGGCGTCCTGCTTTCTGCCCCGTCCCAACGTGGACAGCACGGTGGTGCGGCTGACAAGATATGAGAAACCGCCGGTGGAAACGGCTGACGAGGCGTTTCTGTTTGCCGTCATCCGGGCGTCTTTTAACCAGAGACGGAAAACGCTGGCAAACGGGCTTGCCAATGCGGGGGGATTAAGCGTGACAAGAGGGCAGGTGGAGGCGGCGCTGGAAGAGATGGGTCTCTCCCCAATGGTGCGCGGGGAAACGTTTACTTTGGAACAGTTTGCAGAATTATCCGACCGCCTTCTGCGGATGGGAAAGTGAGAGGTGGATTCCATATAAATACAAGATAAGGTGATTTTTCCGGGATACAGTTCCATATATTGGGAGAAGAGGTGCTTTTTTTCGACGGATTTTGTTTACATTGATAAGGGACTATGGTAAACTGAAACAGATAATAGGGTCATTGTGTAAACGGATAAAACAGTGAAAGTACGTTGATGAGGTGGGTACCTTGGATAAGTTTGAGTACAAAGCAAGCGCAGATGAGATCAAAGCGCTGATTGCAGAGGGAGAGTACGCGGAGGCGGCAAAGATCGCTGATAAGATTGACTGGCGCAGGGTCAGAAGCGTGATGATGCTCTGTACGATCAGCGATCTGTATAAGATTAACAGACGGTTTCAGGAGAGCAAGGACATTCTTCTCCTCGCCTATGAAAAACACCCTACGGGCAGGCTGATCATCTACTCCCTGTGCGAGCTTTGCATCAAGATGGGAGAGTACGATCAGGCAAGCGAATACTATAAGGAATTTGTGCAGATCGCGCCGAGAGACACGGGGCGCTATGTTTTGCAGTACCGCCTTTATGAGGCGCTGGACGTCAGTATAGAAGAGCGGATCGCGATTCTGGAGGAGTTTAAGAAACGGGAGCCGAGAGAGAAGTGGGTGTATGAGCTGGCTTATCTGTACCACCGCATCGGTCTGACCACGAAATGCGTGGAGGAATGTGACGAGATGTTCCTCTGGTTTGGCGAGGGACGATATGTGATCAAGGCGCTTGAGCTTAAGGCGCTGCATCAGCCGCTTGACCCGGAGCAGCAGGAAAAATATGACGCCTACATAGAGGGAAGAAGCGCGGGAGAAAATGTGGACGAGGAGCCGGAGGTGGAGGAAGAATCCGACGGGATTTCGGGGGACACACAGGTGGCGGAAGAGATCAGCCACGGCGAAACCGGGCTCTACGGGGATGAGGAGGACGTGCTGGCGGCGCCCACCACGGAATTGCCCGAGGTCAAGACGGTGGATGTGGGGCAGTATAATACCATAAATCTGCAGATGGCGCTGGCGGAGAGCATGAAAGAGGTTCTGGACGACGGGGAGGACGTACCCCGCGGTGTGCAGGAGCCGGATGACATGTCAGTGGACATGGATGATTTTGAGGAGACTTCGGACTTTTCGGAGGATGTGGAAGAGGCCGCGCCGGAGGAGGCATATGAAGCCGGGGAAGTTTTTGAGGAGCCGGAGGTTTCTGCAAAAAAGGAGCCGATACCTTTCGGGAAGCCGGGAGAGCGGAAGCCCGAGCCGTCTATCACGGATACGATCATTGCGCCGCTTCTGGAGGAAACGGCGAAACTGCCTAATATAAATGCCTTGAATGAAGAAGAACTGCAGACGGCAAGCGAAGAGATCGTGCGGGATGACACGGTGGCGTTTGACGCACAGAAAATCATAGAGGAAATGACGAGAGAGGCGGAGCGGCTGCAGGCAAGAGCGCTCAGGGAGCAGGCGCTGGCAGCATCCAAGCCCACAGAATACGATAAATATCTGGCGCAGGAGTACGACGGACAGATCAGTTTTGTACTGCCCGACGCGGAAAAGGTGGAGAAACAGATCACTGGCCAGCTCAGCATCGACGATATTATGGCTGAGTGGGAACAGATGAAAAAGGATAATCAGGAAAAGAGGATGGAGGACGTCCGCCAGCATATTATGGCGCAGACGGGCAGTCTGTTTGCAAGCTTTGACGAGGCGACTAAGAACGGTCTTCTGGAAGAACTGGAAAAAGCCTTTATGGCGGCAATTATGAAGGAATCCAGTAAAAATCCGCACGTGAAGAAAGTGGTTTTCCCGGATGATGTGCCGGACCGGGATGTTCCGGCGAAGAAGGCGGAAGCGGCTCCGGCGCGGGAGGAAGAGCAGGAAACGGTTCCGGAATCGGAAGATACGGATGTTTTGGACGATGCGGAAACTGCTGAGGCAGACGCACAGAAGCCGGCGGAAAAGCCGGCGAGGGAAGCGGCTCCGGCACAGGAGGCAGGAGAGGCGGATTCCGAGGAGGAAATCGCGAAGGACAGGGAACTCAGCCCGGAAGAACAGGAGCTTTTCGGAAAGTTTGTGCATCAGCGCAAGTCGAGGAAACAGCTGATCCATGTGCTGGATAATATGAGTCTGGCGTCCTGCACGGGGAATATCATTATCACCGGCGAAGAAGAGCTTACGACAATGTCGCTGGCGAAAGCGCTGATCCGGGAAATGCAGTACAATGACAGCAATTTTTCCGGGAAGGTGGCAAAGATCGAGGGACACATCTTAAATAAGAAGGATGTGGAGGCGACTTTCTCCAAAATGGATAACGGCGCATTGATTATTGTGGAGGCGGCAAAGCTGAAGGCGGCTACCGTGGCGTCCGTGATCAAGGTGCTTGAGAAGGAGAATATGGGTCTTCTGGCGCTGCTTGTGGGCACGAAGGCGGAAGTGAATGAGCTGCTTTCCAAAAACAGCGCGCTCACAAACAGTTTTAACCTGCGTGTGGACATTGAACCGCTGGACAATGAGTCGTTGGTGGCATACGCGAAGCAGTATGCGGAAGACATGGAGTATTCCATTGACGAATTTGGTATCCTCGCGCTTCATACGAGGATTGCGGACAGGCAGACGAGCGACCATGAAGTGACGATCTCCGAGGTGAAAGATCTGGTGGACGAGGCGATCGAGTACGCCAATAAAAAAACACCGAAACATTTTATGGATATTTTACTCGCAAAGAGGTATGATGAAGAGGACATGATTATACTGCGGGAGAAGGACTTCATGCATTACTAAAATAAAGCAGTTTATTCTAGTCTCTCATGCAATAAAAAACAGGGGGTTAGGTTATGGCAGTAAAGAAAGCGGCTAAGCCGTCGGGAGTGCAGAAAAAGCAGGGGAAACAGGAAAAGGCGGTTCCCCAGAAAGCAGAGAAGGAAACGATGGAGGAGGTATTTATCTCCGAGGCTGACCAGTATGTGTTCGCACAGGGAACGCACTATGACATTTATAAAAAGCTGGGGGCACATCCTTCCGTGGAAAACGGCGTGAAGGGTATGTTTTTCGCAGTATGGGCGCCCAACGCGGCAAGCGTTCATGTGATAGGAACCTTTAACGGCTGGGATGAAGAAAAACATGCGATGGAGAAACTGGGTCCCGGCGGGATCTATAAGCTTTTTATCCCGGATGTGGGCGAGAATGAGCTTTACAAGTATCTGATCCGCACACCCGCGGGCGAAAAGCTTTATAAGGCGGATCCCTTTGCAAACTATGCGGAGATGCGTCCGGGCAATGCCTCCAAAACCTTTGATATCAGTAAGTTTAAATGGTCGGACAGCGCATGGATGGCGGCAAGAGACGGCAAGGACTATAATCAGGAGCCTATGGCGATCTATGAGTGCCACATCGGTTCGTGGATGAAACATCCCGACGGCACGGAGGAGGGCTTCTATAATTACCGTGAGTTCGCAGACAGAATTGTGGATTATCTGAAGGAGATGCACTATACACATATAGAGCTTATGGGTATTGCGGAATATCCGTTTGACGGTTCATGGGGATATCAGGTGACAGGTTATTACGCACCCACTTCCAGACATGGTGATCCCTCCGATTTCATGTATCTGATCAACAAGCTGCACAAGAATAAAATAGGCGTTATCCTTGACTGGGTTCCGGCGCATTTTGCGACTGACGCGCACGGGCTTGGGCGTTTTGACGGACAGTGTATTTTTGAGCATCCCGATCCGAGGATCGGCGAGCACCCCGACTGGGGCACGAAGATATTTAATTATGCGAAGAATGAGGTCAGGAATTTCCTGATTGCGAACGTTCTCTACTGGATCAGGGAGTATCATATCGACGGCATCCGGATTGACGCCGTGGCATCCATGCTCTATCTGGATTACAGCAAGCAGGAAGGTCAGTGGGTACCGAATAAGTACGGCGGCAATGAAAATCTGGACGCCATAGAGTTCTTCAAGCACTTAAACTCCGTGGTGCACGGCGCATACCCCGGCTTCCTTACCATTGCGGAGGAGTCCACGGCGTGGCCGAAAGTGACGGGCAAGGTGGAAGAGGATGGTCTTGGATTCAGCTTCAAATGGAACATGGGGTGGATGCATGATTTCTGCGAATATATGAAGCTTGACCCGTATTTCCGCAAGAACAACCACTATGCCATGACCTTTGCCATGAGCTACAACAGCAGCGAAAATTATATCCTGCCGCTCTCCCATGACGAGGTGGTGCATCTGAAGTGCTCCATGGTCAACAAGATGCCCGGTTATCCTGTAGATAAGTACGCGAATCTGCGTGTGGGCTACGGCTATATGATAGGGCATTCCGGCAAGAAGCTGCTCTTTATGGGACAGGATTTCGGGCAGGAGAGAGAGTGGAGCGAGACGAGGGAGTTAGACTGGAATCTGCTCGGCGAGGAGCAGAATAAGGGGATGCACGAGTACGTGAAGGAACTGCTCGCCCTCTACAACAAGTATCCGGCAATGTACACGATCGACAATGACTGGGCAGGCTTCGAGTGGCTGAATGCTGACGACGCGGACCGCAGTACATACAGTTTCTACCGCAAGGACAAAACCGGCAAGAACAATATCATGTTTGTCCTCAACATGACCCCTATGAAGTGGGAGAACTATAAGATCGGGGTGCCGAAGAAGAAAAAGTATAAACTGCTCTTGAACAGCGACGACAAGCGTTTTGGTGGAAACGGGAACGTGATTCCCGCTGAGATTGCGGCGGTGAAAGAGCCGTGTAATTTTAAGGATTACAGTATTTCGTTTGACCTGCCGCCTTATACGGCTGCCATATTTGTATTTTAAAAGAATGATAGTGACGGACGACCGGGTGACTGGTCGTCCGTTTTTGCGTGTTCTTTATCATCTCGCATTGACAGGGATACAGACGTGTAGTACCATGAGGAAGAAAGGAGGAGAAGACTATGAATGAAGTACTACTTTCTGACTCCGAAAAAGAAATTCTGGAGTGGATGTGGAAGGAAGACAAGGAGTATTCCTACAGGGACGTTGCGGCACAGTTTGGAGAAGACTCGGAAAAGGGGTGGAAAAAGCAGACATTATCTACATTTTTAACACGGATGGAACAAAAAGGTGTCATATCTGTCCGGTGTGAAGGGGAAGAGCGTTTTAAGAAAAGGCGGTATTTTAAGGCGTTAAACAGGCAGGAGTATGAGAAAGCAAGGGCAAGGCATCTTCTGGATTCCTATTTTGACGGATCTTTGAATCTGTTTATGTCGGCATTCAGCGGAGGCGAAAAACTGAGCGGGAAAGAGGCGGACGAACTGAGAAAGTTTCTGGAGGACATATAATGCTTATTCTGGCAATGTCACTTAGCGGAAGTCTGGTATTCCTTGCCATTGTGCTGTGCGCTGTTTTTGGGAAAAGAGTGATTTCTCCTGGATGGGTGTACGGTATGCTTAGGCTTGACCTGCTTTTCTTCTGTCTGCCGTTTCCCAAGTACAACAGTGGGTATAAATATGGACTGTCCCGTATACTGGGCATTCGGCGGCAGTGGGACATGAATGACATTGCGACAATGAATTTCATTGGAATAGAAGAGGGCGGGAGACTTCATATAAACTTTCAGGCATACATAATTGCCATGTGGTTTGTCTGGGTGTGCGGGCTGCTGCTGGCAGGTGCCAAAAATTTGTGGAAATATCGCGAAGCGAAGGTGGCAGTTGGAAACCCGCAGGTGAGCCAGCCGAATTATCTGGAGATATTTGAAAGGGTTAAAAAGGAAGCTGGCATCAAAAAGAGGATCGTATTACTGTGTGCCGATGAAGTTGAAACGGTCTGTACAATGGGAGTTTTCCGAAAATATGTCATCATACCAGAAAGAGGACTGTCAGAGGAAGAGATTTATTACAGCCTTAAACATGAACTGATCCATGTAAAGAGGGCAGATGTAGCATGGCGGTATCTTAGTCTGCTTGCTATTCTTCTGCATTGGTTTAACCCGTTGGTGTATCTTTGTTTTTATGCAATGTCTGTTTACTGTGAACAGAGCTGCGATGCCATTGTGGTACGGGATCTTGATAAAGCGGCACGAAAGAGGTATGGAAACTTGATTATTAATATGGCGCAGGATGATGGACTTGACAAAGTAAAATATCGGACATACTTAAGCGGAAGCAAAAAAATGATTAAATGGAGGTTGATTAATATGATGGAGAGCAGAAAAAGAAATAGAATGGAGAAAGTGGTGTCCCTGTTATTGGGAGTGGCTATTTTGTTTGGGGGATCTTTGACCGTTTGTGCATATGAGAATCCGCAGGTGATAAGGGATGCAGATGCTGTTATGTTTGAGGCACTGCAGGATGAGAAAGGAACATGGGGAGTTACCACGGAGGAGATACAGTTTTCGGAAGAAGAGGTATTGGATTTTGTGGAATTTTTGGGAGATGACGGTATATCTTATAACTTGTCAGAGTTGCAGAATGGTGGAACGGAAAGAGCGGGTTGCATACATTCTTATGTGAAGGGATATGTTACATATCATTATAAGTATTCTAGTGGAGGCTGTAAAATAGATTATTATTCCGCAGATGTGTGTGAAAGATGTGGAGAGGTGATAATGAAAGATTATTCCCATACGGTAACATCAACGAAATGCACACATTAAAACCAAAATTATACGATATGAATAGTTGGAAAGTAAGAGGGTAATTTGCAACAATAAAATCAAGAATTGAAATATTTTGTGATATTTTCACAATAAAACAGGCTGTATATGATCCCGATCCGGGGGTATACAGCCTGTCTGTTTTGTGTATTTTTACTAAAGCCTTATTTTGTGGTATAGAAAATAAAGGTACTTCGTGTACCATTCCGTCACTAACCCAACCCTTCCTACCCCCACTAGGCGGCGTGAAATACCCCCGCCAAGTGCCCTCCGTAGGAAGGGCTATTATGTTGTGATTACCCCTAACTGTTCCCTA
>Ga0137306_100966_pt1 | contig 33190 bp, 28 predicted proteins | sample Inofroosms_March_FD_97187 | JGI IMG/M metagenome (GOLD analysis project Ga0137306, IMG submission 97187) | Mouse cecal microbial communities from Vienna, Austria - N-Acetylneuraminic and N-Acetylglucosamine D2O microcosms_March | ecosystem: Host-associated > Mammals > Digestive system > Large...
GTTACCGAAATCGTTACCAGTTCTGTTACCAACGGTATATAGGTAACTAAAAACTCACATGGCGACTTCCTTGTAAATCTTTTCGATGCCGACAAATTTCTTGTCAAGCCCCTGCATATCGCTGCCTATCTTGCTGTTGGTGATGCGGGCGTAGATTTGTGTCGTTTCGATATTGGTGTGTCCCAGCATCTTGGACACCGTTTCAATGGGTACGCCCTTTGACAGCGTGGTAGTCGTTGCGAACGTGTGCCGGGCGAGATGAAATGTCAAATTCTTTTTAATTCCACAAATATCGGCAATCTCTTTCAAGTAGGCGTTTAGCTTCTGATTGCTGATTACGGGAAGTATCTTGCCGTCCGGCAACTTGCCCTTGTACTTCTTCAAAATCATCTTGGGAATATCCAGCAGGGGGACATTCACGTCCGTGTTGGTCTTTACCCGCTTAGTGATTATCCAAAGGTTGCCGTCAAAGGACTTTTGGATATTCTCCTGCCGCAAGTTGGCGACATCGCTGTAAGCAAGACCGCAGAAACAGGAAAAGACGAACAAGTCCCTGACGTGTTCCAGCCGTTCGGAAACCATTTTCTTTTTGAGGATAATTTTTATCTCGTCCTCTGTCAGATAACCCCTGTCCACTTTCTCCAGCCGGATTTTGTAGCTGGCGAAAGGGTCGCCCACCAGTATGCCGTTGTTGCGGGCAATGATGATGATGCGCTTGAAGAACTGCATGAACTTGGCGGTGGTGTTATAGCCGCACTTGCAGGCGGTACGCAGGTATAATTCAAAATCGGTAATGAACATCGGGCTTATCTCCTTTATGGATATGTCCGATACGTTGTACTTGCTGCGGATGAACTCGGCGAGGTGGCGGCGGGTCACTTCATACTTGCGGTAGGTCGCTATCGTCTTGGATATGCCCACAAGCTGCTTCACATCGTCATTGTGCTTTTGGAACAATGAAAGGATTGTTTCGTGGCTCTCGCTGTGTCCCAAGAACTCGTTCTTCACTTTCTCGGCGGTCACGTAGTTGTCACGCCGCTGCATTTCGTGGTAAATGGTATTCAGGGAAGAACGTATGTCGTCCAAAAGGGCGTTTATCCTCCCGGCATCCCTGCCTTTGGCTTTGCCCGCAGCCGTGTTCCAGTTGTCGGACTGGATGCTCTGTTTCGTACTGAACTGGCAAAGTTTGCCGTCTATGGTGATGCGTGCCATAATCATAACCTCGCCGTTTTTCTTTTCAGAACCTTTCTTCAAATAAAAAAGAACCTTGAATGTCGATTTCATAACTCACTTTTTTAGTTGCAAAATTAATTTTTACCTCTCGTTTTCGAGTTATGCAGACTATGGACTAATCAGGTCATTTTCAGGTCATTTAAGGACAAATCGTTACCGTTTTTGTCCGGCAGGGAATAGGTAACGATTTAGTAACGAAACTTTGTCTTTTACCGTACTTTTGGAGTCTTGGAAGCTGGACTTTCGGGCAATAAAAAAAGCCACAAATCATTGATTTGTAGCTTTTTGTCCGTTTGCTGACCATTTCTGTCCAGCACGTTCAGCGGAGAGAGAGGGATTCGAACCCCCGGAAAGTTGCCCTTCAACGGTTTTCAAGACCGCCGCATTCGACCACTCTGCCATCTCTCCAATTGCGAGTGCAAATATAGAGGGATTTTTGGTAATTGCAAAGAATTTTTGGAAATTAATTAGAATGTTTTCCGGATGATTATTTGACGGGTGGTTGTTTCAGGACTTGTTTCAGGACAAGGAAGCCACAGATGCCGGCAAATACGGAGCCGGAAATGACACCCAATTTTGCTTGGTTCAGGAGTTGATCGCCGGAACCGGGGAGACTGGCATAGGATAGGTTGGCGATAAATAGAGATACTGTGAAACCGATGCCTCCCAATAAGGATATGCCGAATAGAATTTTGTTATTCATGCGGTCGGGCATGGACAGAAAGCCGCTTTGGATTGCCAGCCAGGTAAACGTGAAAATGCCTGTGAGTTTGCCGATTACCAGAGCAAAAAACAGGGTCAGTGTGACACCTTTGAGGGAGGACAATCCGATGCCGTTGAAATTTATGCTGGCGTTGGCGAAGGCAAAAAGGGGCATGACGATATAGTTGACCAAGGGACGAAGGTTGTCGTCGAAGGATTGTAGGGGACTGATGGCCTTGTCTGAGGAAGATTCGATATGTTTGAGTATGGAGAGTTCGGAGTTGCTCAGAATGCGGTTTTCGTGGCTATTTTTATTCGGGAGGTGGGTGAGACTGTTTCGGATGTCGACGGTGTATTGTGCCAGGTCGAATTTTGGGCGGGCGGGGACGGTAAATGCCACCATCACTCCGGCGATGGTAGGGTGTATGCCGGAGTTCAGAAACAGATACCATACGGCGATGCCGAAGAGGGTATAAAACAGTTTGCTGGTAATGTGGAAGTGCCCGCCTAAATAGAGAATACCCAGGAATAGGAGAGCCCAGAGAAGGTATTGCGGAATCAGGTCGCTGCTATAAAACAGACCGATAATGATGATGCCTCCGATGTCGTCTACGACGGCAAAAGCGGTCAGAAATATTTTCAGGCTCAGAGGAACTCTTTTGCCTAATAGGGAGAGCACTCCGAGAGAGAAAGCGATGTCAGTTGCCATAGGAATGGCTGCTCCTTTGGTTGCCTCACCGTCTGGACAAACCAGTAAAAATAAAAGTACCGGGACGAGCATGCCTCCGCAGGCGGCAATAACTGGTAACAAGGCTTTCCGGGGAGACGAAAGTTCACCCACCAGGATTTCCCGTTTGATTTCCAAGCCTACTGAAAAGAAAAAAATAGCCATCAGTGCGTCATTGATGAGTGCCAGGAAGCTCATGTTTTGGCCGTGGCTGCGGAAAAAACTGAACTCACCGAATTGCAGGACAACTTCCTTGGCAAACCAGGCGTTGTAGTGCTCCCGGAAAGGTGAGTTGGCTATAATCATGGCAATCACGGCCACAATCAGCAAAATGGCCCCTCCGTTGATCTGTCCTTTAATAAAGCGGCGTATCGGAGCTTTGAAAACGGCTTTGTTCATTCTTCAGAAGGAATTGGACGTTGTGTCGGTTAATAAAACTGTTGAAACCAGGAGGCAAATTGCTCTATCCCTTTTTCCAGAGAGGTAGAGGGAGTATAATGGAAATCCTGTTCTAATTTACGGGTATCGGCCCAGGTTTGGTATACGTCGCCCGGTTGCATGCCCACATATTCTTTACGGGCTTCTTTTCCTAAGTTTTTTTCCAGGATACGGATAAAATCCATCAGTTGGACAGGAGAGCCGTGGCCGATGTTGTACACGACTGCCGGGACGTTTGGTGTATCCTGAGAGGCTTGTTCCGGGTGTTCGGTAATTTTTACGATACCTTCAACAATATCATCAATGTACGTAAAATCGCGAGACAGGTTGCCGTTGTTAAAAATGCGGATGGGCTGGTTGTTGCGTATTGCCTTGGCAAACAGTATCGGTGCCATATCAGGACGGCCATAGGGACCGTATACGGTAAAGAAACGGAGGCCTGTAGTTTGGATATGGTATAGATGTGAATAGGTATAAGCCATGAGTTCGTTGCTCTTTTTGGTGGCGGCGTACAGGCTCACCGGATGGTCAACCCGTTCATTTTCATTAAAAGGGGCTTGTGCTGAGTTGCCGTACACGGAGGAAGAGGAGGCATATATAAAACGGGGGCATTGGTGTTGGCGGCAGTGCTCCAGCAGGTGAAGAAAGCCGACGATATTGCTTTGGATGTAGGCCTCCGGATTTTGTAGACTGTAGCGTACTCCCGCTTGGGCTGCCAGGTTAATGATACAGTCAAAGCGGTGGTTTTGAAAGATAGTGTCCAGCTCTTTTGGGGCGCTCAGGTCCATTTGCCGGAATCGGTAGTTGGGCAGGGTGTCCGAAATTACCTCCTTGCCGTAAGAGGGAGCATGAATCCCGCCTTTTTCCAGACGTGTTTTTTTTAGGTTGACGTCGTAATAATCGTTGATGGAGTCTATTCCGTAGATTTGGTGTCCGCGTTTGGCTAAGGCTTCTGCGAGAAAAGAACCGATGAAACCTGCGGTGCCGGTGATCAGTATATGCATGATGGTAAACTAAGAATTTATATCGTGTAAAAATACGATAAATTTGTTCCAACGGCAAAAGTTTTGAGGGGCAGATTCATTTCTGTTGGCTGGTGTTGGGGAATAAAAATAAGTCGCCGGATTTCCAGCGACTTACACTACTAACCCTAAACAGAAACAAACTATGAAAAAATTTCCGATACAAATATAACGGTTTGCTTTTTCTTTTTGAATTAAATTTCGTTAAATAGATAAAACAAACGTCGGAATGTAATGGATTGATTGTTAATATTTTATACATCCAGTTCGAAGGGGAGTGAAAAAGCTCAATCCTGGCTCAGTAAATCGGAGACAAGGGTTATGGGGCGGATTTGGTTTGCCCAGGCCGGGTTGAAGGGAACTTCAATCCGGATGTAATTGTCTGTGAAGCCTCCCATTTTGCCGTTGGAATTATTGTCTTCAAATAATACATTCCGGGTTTTGCCGATGAATTGATGGTAGAAATTGTGCAGTTTCTGTTCTGATATTTGCAGGAGGGCTTCCACCCGGCGGTGTTTTTCTTCCGGTGAAACGCTTTCCCGGATTTCTAAGGCTTTTGTGCCTTGGCGTTCGGAGTAGGGGAATACGTGGAGCCGGGAGATATTCAGTTGGGAGATAAAAGTCAGTGTGTCTTCAAAATGCTGTTCATTTTCTCCCCGCATCCCGGCTATGACATCGACTCCGATGAAGGCGTCGGGAATCAGCGTCTTGATGGTGCGGACCTTTTCGGCAAATAATTCCCGGGTGTAGCGGCGTTTCATGAGGTGTAGCACGTCATTGCTTCCCGATTGCAGGGGAATGTGGAAGTGGGGCATAAATCGGGAAGAGGTGGCCACGAACCGGATGATTTCATCCGTCAGTAGATTCGGTTCAATCGAGGAGATGCGGAAACGGTTGATTTCTTCTACCTTGTCCAGCGCTTGGATGAGATCGGAAAAGGTTTCTTCGCTTCCCTTGCCGAAGTCGCCGGTATTGACGCCTGTCAGAATAATTTCCTTGATTCCCTTGTCAGCTACCGACCGGGCTGTGTCGACAACCTGGCTGATGGTGGCGCTTCGGCTTTTGCCCCGGGCAAATGGGATGGTACAGTAGCTGCAAAAGTAATCGCAGCCATCCTGTATTTTGAGGAAACACCGTGTCCGGTCACCGAAAGAGCATGCGAGATCGAAATCCCCTAATTTAAAAATATCGCATGAGTGGGGTTCCTGCTTCTGCCTTTCATCGCAGAAACGCAGGTATTCTTCCACTTTAAACTTATCTTGTGCCCCCAACACCAGGTTGACACCCTCTATTTGCATTAGTTCTTTGGCTCGGAGCTGGGCATAACACCCCACAACTACAATATAGGCGTCCGGATTATGGTGGATGATTTTCCGGATGATCTGGCGTCCTTTGCGTTCTGCGACGTCGGTTACACTGCATGTGTTGATGATGAAAATGTCAGCACCCTGTTTTTCGTCCACTGTTGTTACGCCTGCATTTTCCAGGCTATGCCGGATAGTTGAGGTTTCAGAAAAATTTAGTTTACACCCGAGGGTGATGTATGCTGCTTTTTTTCCTGCCAGAATCATAAGAGGTTCTCTGTGTTTGTTGTGAATGAGTGAAATGAAATGGGGTCCGCGGACTTAATTCGGATGCAAAAGTAATTATTTTGGGGGTATTTTTTATCTTTGCGGAGAAAGATGTAGGAGGAGGGGAACAGGCACGTATGTTTTTCTAACCGGGATTTATTATGAAATATTATATCATAGCGGGGGAAGCTTCGGGTGATTTGCATGCTTCCAATTTGATAAAAGGTTTGAAAGAGGAAGATCCGCAGGCTGTTGTCCGGGGGTGGGGCGGTGATTTGATGCAGCAGGCGGGGTGTGAGATTGTACGCCATTACAAGGATACGGCGATTATGGGTTTTTTGACTGTATTGAAAAATCTGGGTAAGATTCAGACAAATATCCGGTTGTGCAGCGAGGATGTGGTATGTTGGAAGCCGGATGTGCTGATTTTGGTGGATTATGCCGGTTTCAATCTGCGGATAGCCCGGTTTGCCAAGGAGGCGGGTATCCGGGTGTTTTATTATATTTCGCCGAAGCTGTGGGCGTGGAATACGGGTAGGGTGAAGAAAATCAAGAAATATGTGGACCGGATGTACGTGATTTTTCCTTTTGAGACCGATTTTTACAAAAAATACGGTTACAAGGCTGATTATGAAGGAAATCCGTTGGTGGATGCAGTGTACGGACGTTCGTTTCAGGAGGAGACTTTTGAACAATTTGTGACGGCGAATCGTTTGTCTTCAAAGCCTATTGTCGCTTTGTTGGCAGGCAGCCGCAGCCAGGAGATAAAACATGTTCTGCCGAAAATGTTGGAGATGACGGAGTGTTTTCCGGATTATCAGTTTGTCATTGCCGGTGCGCCTTCGATGGCTGAAGCAGATTATGCGCCTTATCTGAACGGCAAGGAGGTTGTCGTGGTGTATGGGCAGACTTACCGCTTGTTACAACAATCTGTGGCGGCATTGGTGACTTCGGGGACGGCGACGTTGGAGACCGCTATACTCAAAGTGCCTCAGGCGGTTTGTTATAGTGGGGAGGGAGGGGCGTTGAGTTATTTTCTGTTTAAAGCGTTTGTTAAGGTGAAATACATTTCTTTGGTCAACCTCATTATGGGGAGGGAAGTGGTCAAGGAGTTGCTGATGCAGAAGTTGAACCGCCGGAATTTACGGGCGGAACTAACTGCTTTGTTGGAGCAATCCGGGAAGAGAGCAAGAATGCTTGCCGATTACGAGGAAATCAATTGTCGTTTAGGAGCTCCCGGAGCTTCCCGGCGCTTCGCAGCAAGAATGCTAGAGGAGTTACGGGCAAAGCAGTAGCCTCTGTCGTCTCCGTGATTGAAAAATAAGTCTTAATTTTGTAAGGGTCACAAACAAGGAGACAGTGATGAAGTGGATTCTAATCATGATTTTGGGAGTGATGACAGGTTATGTCCGGGCGCAGGAAGAGTGTCCGGTAGTTACCTGTATGACTTGGGGTGAGGCGAGCATGACGGCTCTGAAGGAACGGAAGATGGTTTTTGTAGCGGTGGGGGTAGAGCCGGGAGATAAGGTGGCTCAGCAGTTGTTTGCAGATGAAGCCGTCCGGTTGTTTCTTCGTCGCCATGCTGTGGGGATAGGTATGGATATGACGTCGGAAGAGGGGCATTTCTTTGAGCCGAAGTTGTTGATGTATCCTTGGCCTGCTTATGCTTTTTTTATGCCCTATGGCGATTTGCTGGCTATTATTCCGGCAGAGGGATTGGGGCGGAAGCCGGAGAAATTGTTGGAATTGGGGCGGGAGGCTTTGGAGAGGTCGGAGGTTCGGAAGAATAACAGTCGTTCCGTTCAATTCAGGGAAGGGAGACTGACGGATTTGTTGCATGAGGCGGAAGAGACCGGAAAATTGGTCTTTGTGATGGGAACTTCCGGAAGTTGCCAGTCTTGTTTGCTGATGGAGAAGAATGTGTTGAATCTGGATGAAGTGGCGGATTTTTATAACCGTCATTTTATCAATACGACTATGCCGGATATTGCAACGAAGTACGGGGCAACTCATTATCCTTGCTGGATTTTTCTGAATGGCAAGGGAACAGTGGTTTACCGGGCTGAGGGGGCATTGGATAAAAAGGAATTCCTGGAGCTGGGTCGGCAGGTATTAAAAAAAGCGGAGGGCATTGTTTTTGAGTCGGGGACTCTGGAGGACTTGGGGGTACGTGCAGGAAAGGAGGCGAAGGGGGTGATGTTGGATTTGTATTTGCCCGGAGGAAATGAGCGGCGTCAGTTGGAAAAGGAGGTTTTCCGCGATCCGGAAGTAGCGACTTTTCTGGAGGCTCATTTTGTGTGTGGGAGTTATGATATGACCCGGGAGGAGGGAAAAAGGATGAAAGAGAAATATGCCGTCACTTTTCCGCAATTTTTTTGTTTCACGGATGCTAATGGAAATCTTTTGCATGAAGTTGGGAAGGTGCATTCGGCGGAAGAGTTGATTGCGGAGGCGCAGCGGGTGGTGGATGGAAGAGGTTTGGCAGTTATGCAGGCCCGATTCCTGAATGGGGAGCGAGCGTTGGATTTTGTGGAGGAGTATATTGACGTATTGGGACGTGCCGGGAAGGTGGTGGAGGCTGGTGAAGTAGCTTCTGTCTACCTGACGGGGAAAGGAGCGGAGTGTTTGAAACAACGGAAATATTGGACGATATATGCTGCTTACGTGACCGATGCTGATTCGGGGCTATTCCGTTATGTAAGGGAGCACTGCGGGGAGTTGGCGACGCTTTATGGTCAGGAGGCTGTTGACCGGAAAATACAGGAGGTGTGGCGTGTTGGAGCGGGGAGGTTTGTGAAAGAAACGGAACAAGGGAGCTGGTTTGACGAATCCGGTTTTAAGGAGTATGTGAAAAGGCTGAAAAAGGAGAAAGTGGACGGATGGCGGAGCTTGGTCAGAAATGCCCGGATGGAGATGGCGGAGAAAACGGGAGATTGGCGTGTGTATACTGAATTGGCGGAGGAACGGTGGAATGAGGAGGAAGTATCCGAAGCCGAGTTGTATAGCTGGGGGGTAAAAATCAATGGAAATTGCCGTGATAAGTCCATCCGCTTCAAGGCGGCGCGGTGGTTTGCCCTGGCGGTTGCAGAGATGGAAAAAAGAGAGAGACTGACCGGTAAAGTCAATCTCACTTCTTATAAGGGATTCTTTGAAAAATTGGTGGATGAATTAATCCGGTAATACCGGTTTATCGTTTTTTATAGAACCGTACCCAATCGATTTCCATTTTTACCGGGAGTTCGTCGGGATTGACTTTTCCTACCCATTTTCCGCCAAGTTGCATGTCGATGAGAAGATAAAAGGGCTGGTCGAACGGATATTGTCCGGGGTGCTCCGTTTGAATGCGGGGATAGGTAAAAACAGGTTGCCGGTTGACGTAAAACACCAGGCTATCCGTATATAATTCCACTCCGTATATGTTGTAGTCTTCCGGATTTATGGGGGCGGTTGCACCGCTTCGGGGATTGTTTTGGATGCCTAAAGTATAAGTGTAATGAGAGTGTACCGTTTGGTATACAAGGGTGTCGGAGTTAAGACGTTCCATGATGTCAATCTCTCCTCCTGTCGGCCAGGGGACGTTCTCGGGCAGCATCCAGATTGCAGGCCATGCTCCTGTGGCAGAGCCCAGTTTTGCCCGGATTTCCACTTTGCCATCTGTAAATGTTTTTTTCCCTTTGGTATAAACGCCTCCGGTCAGATAGGGGGCTGTGTCCTGGTGTTGTGTGGTGTTTCTTATTCCGTACAGGATAAGGTTGCTGTTTTTTACTGCGTAGCAGGAATCGAAAGAACTCATGTAGTTGTTCCAGTCGGGGCGTCCCCTGGGGATTTTGCTCCAGGTGGCGGTATCGATTACTCCTTCTTTGCCGAAGGTGTCTTCCCATACCAGTTCCCATTGATCTTTCGGGGAGGATTGGCAGCAGGGCAGAAGGCTGCATAGCGATGCAAAAATACTGATGAGCAGGTAGTTTTTCATAATGATTATTGATAAAAAAAGGCTGTATCGGTGAATGACACAGCCTTTATGTATGTTTTTAATGCAGTTATTTGATCACGTTCAGTTTTTTACCGATTTTGATGAATGCGGCAATGGCGCGGTCAAGCTGTTCGCGGGTGTGGGCTGCGGACAATTGGATGCGGATACGTGCCTGGCCTTTGGGTACTACCGGGTAGTAGAAACCGGTCACGTAGATGTGTTCTTTTTGCAATTCTGCTGCAAATTCCTGTGAAAGCACTGCATCGTACAGCATCAATGCGCAGATGGCCGATTCGGATGGTTTCAGGTCGAATCCGGCTTCCGTTAGTTTAGCCCGGAAGTATTCTGCATTTTCCATCACTTTGTCACGCAGTTCCGTGCTGGCGCTCAGCATGTCGAAAACGGCGATGGAGGCTCCGCAGATGGCCGGAGACAAAGAGTTGGAGAACAGATAAGGTCTGGAACGCTGGCGAAGCATATCGATGATTTCTTTTTTACCGGTGGTGTAACCGCCCATGGCGCCGCCCAATGCTTTTCCGAGGGTTCCGGTGAAGATGTCAACGCGGTCCATTACACCGTTGTATTCAGCTGAACCGCGGCCTGTCTTGCCGATGAATCCGGCGGCGTGGCTGTCGTCAACCATTACCAAGGCATTGTATTTGTCTGCCAGGTCGCATATCTCTTTCAACCGGGCGATGTCGCCGTCCATAGAGAATACACCGTCGGTCACGATGATGCGGAAACGCTGTGCCTGGGAGATTTTCAACTGCTCTTCAAGGTCTTCCATATTGGCGTGTTTGTAGCGGTAGCGAACGGCTTTACAGAGACGCACCCCATCAATGATGGAAGCGTGGTTCAGTTCGTCGGAGATGATGGCATCTTCCTGGCTGAATAACGGTTCGAAAACACCGCCGTTAGCGTCGAAACAAGCGGCATAGAGAATGGTGTCTTCCGTGCCGAAGAATTTGGAAATTTTAGCTTCGAGCTCTTTGTGGATGTCCTGGGTCCCACAGATGAAGCGTACTGATGACATACCGTATCCGCGGGCGTCGAGTCCTTTTTTGGCTCCTTCGATTACACGGGGATCGGATGATAATCCGAGGTAGTTGTTGGCACAAAAGTTCAATACCGTTTCGCCGGTGGTCAGTTTGATTTCAGCACCCTGCGGGGTGGCGATCAGCCGTTCTGTTTTGTACAGGCCGGCATCTTTTATAGACTGGATTTCAGTCTTTAAGAAATCTTGAAATTTTCCGTACATATCTTGTCGTATTTTATGTTTTACTGAAAGACAAAATTAGATAATTTTTAATCAAAACAGCATCTTTTATTTAAAATTCGGAAGTTTGCGTTGGATTTGAAAAATGCAGTAGATAAAACAGGTCGGAGAGAGGGAATCTGTGTGAAATGAAATATCTTTGGGCTGGGTTTAATTTACGTATGAGATGAACGATAAATCTTTTGAAGCGGTGGCGGAGCGTATCCGCACCGTAAAGTTCCGGGAAGAATTTGACATGATTGTGGCCATTGCCAACGGGGGCATTATCCCTGCCGCCTTGCTGAATCAGCGGCTGAATGTGGAGTTCCAGTTGCTGAAACTTCATTTGCGGGATACGAACCAGAAGCCGTTGTATGACGTGCCGCAGTTGGTGGAAGGGGTGAAGTTTGAGGTGGAGGGCAGGACGATTTTGTTGGTGGAAGACCGTGTTAAGACCGGTGCGACGTTGAATTATGCCAGGCAGTTACTGTCGGGGGCGAAATTAGTCCGGACATTTGCTGTAAACGGCAAGGCGGATTATTGTCTGTATGATGAGTCTTGTTTCCGTTTCCCCTGGATTCTGTAGTTATCCGTCGGAGCACTTCCGGATTTTAGGTGTTTTTCTTTGTTTTGGATGGGAATATATTTATTTTTGTCCTGTTCAATTTCTTCGGGGCAGGGTGCAATTCCCTACCGGCGGTGATAGTCCGCGACTCCCTTTTGAGGGACTGAACCGGTGGAAATCCGGTACCGACGGTGAAAGTCCGGATGACAGAAGAAAGAGTGGAGCGGTGCAAGCCCTCCTGTGTAAGGCATTCAGAGTACCCCGGACGATTGTTCCGGGGTATTTTTTGTATAGTACGATAGGATTTTATGGGATGATATGATGGAAAAAGTGACAGATACGGACCGCGGGTATATGCTTCGGGCGATGAAATTGGCTGAAAGAGGCCGGGGAAAGGTGAATCCGAATCCGTTGGTGGGGGCGGTGATTGTGAAAGACGGGAGAGTTATCGGGGAAGGATGGCACGAATGTTACGGGGGATTGCATGCAGAGCGTAATGCTTTCAGGAATTGTGCGGAATCAGCTGCCGGGGCGACACTGTATGTCACGTTGGAGCCTTGCTGCCATTATGGGAAAACGCCGCCTTGTACGGATATTATTATTGAGCGGGGTATCGGCAGGGTAGTTGTCGGATTGCCAGACCCGAATCCGTTGGTGGCAGGAAAGGGGATACGGTTGTTGCAGAGGGCGGGGATAGAGGTTGTATGCGGCGTGGAGGAAGAGGCTTTGCAGGAGCAGAACCGGGTATTTCTGAGATACATCACTTGTCGTAAGCCTTGGGTCGCCTTGAAGACAGCTATGACGCTGGATGGGAAGATTGCTACTCATACGGGCGACTCCAAGTGGGTGACAGGGGAGGCTGCGAGGGAGTATGTGCAGCGGTTGCGGGAAGAGTATAGGGGGATTATGGTGGGGATAGGTACGGTGTTGGCGGATGACCCGATGTTAAATTGCCGTTTGGCGGGGGAGGTGTGTCAGCCCGTACGGATAGTGGTGGATTCCGGTTTGCGTATTCCGCTGGAGTGTCAATTGGTGCGGACGGCAATGGCATACCGTACTTTGGTGGCTTGTACTGCATCCGGGAGCCAGGAGAAACGGGAACAGCTCCGGAAAGCGGGAGTCGAGGTTGTCGTGTGTGGGGAGAAGGAAGGAAAGGTGGATTTGGAGGAATTGATGGGAGTGTTGGGAGAGATGGGGATTGATGGAGTGTTGGTGGAAGGGGGAGGAGAGTTGAATGGCAGCTTGGTGTTGCAGGGGGTGGTGAACGAAGTTTATGCGTTTGTTGCTCCGAAGCTGGTAGGGGGTAGGGAGGCGAGAACTCCGGTGGAGGGTGTGGGTGTAGAGTGTATGGGCGAAGCGGTGGAGTTGGGGGCGTTTCGGGTGGAGAGCTTCGGAAAAGATGTGCTGCTGCGTGCACGGGTTGTGTTGCAGGCAAATGAAGGAAATGTTTAATTTCAGAGTGGATATGTTTACCGGGATTGTTGAAGAAATAGGGAAAGTAAAAGCTATTGTCCGGGGCGCTCGGAGCGTAGTCGTGGATGTGGAAGCGACTGTAGTCATGGAGGGAACGAAGATTGGTGACAGCATAGCGACTAACGGCGTGTGTCTGACGGTGACGGCTATCACCCCGATCGGGTTTCGTGCTGATGTGATGCCTGAAACGATGGACAGGAGCAATTTAGGGCTTTTGCGTCCGGGCGATTGGGTGAATCTGGAAAGGGCGCTTTGTCTGAACAGTCGATTGGGCGGGCATCTGGTTGCCGGACATGTAGACGGCATGGGACGAATTGTGGCTATGGAGCGGGATGATATGGCAATATGGATTACGGTTAGTGCTCCGGGACGGATTTTGCGTTACATTATCGAGAAAGGCTCTATCGCCATCGACGGGGTGAGCCTGACGGTGGCCTATGTGGATGAGGAGGTGTTTAAGGTGTCGGTGATTCCCCACACGCAGGAGGAAACCACGCTGATGAAAAAGAGAACGGGTGAGGTCGTGAATTTGGAGAATGATATGGTAGCCCGTTATGTGGAGAAATTTATAGGGAAAAAGGACAAAGGACTATCCGTCGGTTTCTTGATGGAAAACGGATTTTAAGGAAGAAAATATTTTAATAGAACAGATATGGAAGAGACGAAGTTTAATACGATAGAGGAAGCATTGGCGGATTTGCGGGTGGGTAAGATTATTGTGACGGTGGACGACCCCGACCGCGAAAATGAAGGAGACTTGGTTTGTGCCGCTGAGTTTGCCACATTGGAGAATGTGAATTTTATGGCGTCGTATGCCAAGGGGCTAATTTGTATGCCGATGAGCCGTGACTTGACGGAGAAGTTGAATTTGCAGCAGATGGTGGCCAACAATACGGACAATCACGCCACGGCTTTTACCGTGTCAATTGACCATGTGTCGACAACGACCGGTATTTCGGCGCTGGAACGTTCGGTAACGGCGATGAAGTGTGTGGCGGAAGATGCCAAGCCAGCCGATTTTCGTCGTCCGGGACATATGTTCCCGTTGGAGGCTAAGGCTGGTGGTGTTTTGGAAAGGATGGGACACACGGAGGCGACAGTGGATTTGATGCGGATTGCCGGGTTGAAGGAGTGCGGATTGTGTTGCGAGATTATGCGGGAGGACGGTACCATGATGCGTACGACGGAGTTGCTGGAGTTTGCGCGGCAGCATCAGTTGAAAATCATTACGGTGGCGGATTTGATAGCCTATCGTCGTCGTACGGAAATTTTGGTGGAGCGGGTGACCGAAGCAGAGATGCCTACGAAGTATGGTATTTTTAAGGCTTACGGATATGTGAATAAGATTACGGGCGAGCACCATGTCGCTTTGGTGAAAGGAGATGTGGCGGACGGAGAACCGGTGTTGTGTCGGGTGCATTCGGAGTGTCTTACGGGTGATGCGTTCGGGTCTTTACGCTGCGACTGCGGCGAGCAGTTGGCGGAAGCTCTGCGGCGTATCGAAAAGAATGGAAAAGGCGTGTTGCTTTATCTGCGCCAGGAGGGCAGGGGCATCGGGCTGATTAATAAGTTGAGGGCATATCATTTGCAGGATGGAGGCATGGATACGGTGGAAGCCAATCTGGCGCTGGGGTTTAAGGCTGATTTGCGGGAGTATGGTACGGGTGCGGAGATTCTGGCTGACTTGGGGGTGAAAAAGATGGTCTTGATGACCAATAACCCGTTGAAGATAAAAGGGCTGGACGGATACGGTCTGGAAGTGGTGGGACGCGAACCCATCGAGATGACCTGCAACGAGAAGAATGAGTTTTATATGTACACAAAGTATAAGAAGATGGGACACATTCTGCATGTCCGTAACGATTGGAAGAAACAGTAACGAAAATACATAAACATTTATATCATGAAAGTTTTAGAAGGAAAGTTGTTGGCTGAAGGGCAGCGCATTGGGATTGTTGCTGGCCGTTTTAATGAGTTCATTACGGGTAAATTGCTTGGAGGTGCTGTGGATGCTTTTGTGCGTCATGGCGGAGAGGAGCAGAATATCACCGTGGCATGGGTACCGGGAGCTTTTGAGATTCCGTTGACGGCACAGAAGATGGTGGAGAGTGGCAAATATGATGCTGTGGTTTGTCTGGGTGCTGTGATTCGAGGGGCTACTCCCCATTTTGACATGGTTGCCAACGAAGCGACCAAAGGCGTGGCACAAGTGGGATTGCGTACGGGAGTTCCGGTGATTTTCGGAATCCTGACCACTGATTCTATCGAACAGGCGGTGGAAAGGGCTGGGACAAAGGCCGGAAACAAGGGTTTTGAAGCTGTTACGACAGCTATTGAAATGATTAACTTGATGAAGCAGATTTAAGGCTGGGATTTCGGTAAGGAGGTATATTTTAATGGCGAAGAATCATATGATTCTTCGCCATTTTTTATGGATGAGAGAAAAGGTTATGTAGGAAAATATTATACAAAATCCAATGATTGCCTTCGTGTTGTTCCCCGAAGAACAGAGATGTTTTTGTGTTTGTTATTTGTTTTCCATGTCGGTGGCGGGGTTGAAGCCGCCTTCAAAGGTGTTGTTGCGGATGGTAACGTTTTTCACCCGTTCCAGCAGGAAGCGTTTTTGGTTCCAATGGAAAGCCGGGTAGGCGTGGTTTTGTCGTACGGTGTTTTTGCGGAATGTGAGACCGTCCAGTGATTTGGCATAAACTATGGGCTGGTCGAAGGTTTCGAACAGGTTATTTTCAATGATGATGCCTTTGCCTGTTGCGCCATGAAAATATGTCTGCTGGTTTTGCAGGTCGGGGATTTCGGGATAGATGGAGATAACGGCATTGGTGAATTGGAACAGGTTGGTGAGGGCGTTGATAAATCTGTTCTTGCGAATGATGACTTCCCGGCAGGCTCCGGTTTCATACCAGCCGTTGCAGTCACCGCAGAGGAGGATGGCAGTGCCGGAGGTGTGGTCGAATGTGTTGTTTTCGATAACGGTCTTCCGGGGAGTGCTGAACAGGGCGCCGCGGGCACGGTTGTTACGAATGAGGTTGTTGCTGAAAATGACTTCGGGGGTCCAGGTCAGGTTTTCTATGCCGAATCCTTCTTTGGCAGTGATTGTTGGGGCGATGGGTTGGTCGAAGGTGAGGATGAATTCTTTAGCGCCTTTCGGTTGTTCTTGCTTGTGAGGACGAATGGAGGTGATTTTGGCTGGCGTTCCGGTCAGTTCCATCGTGGCGGAACGGACAAATTGTACTGCATCGCCGGGACGTCCCCATTCGAAGCCGTAGGATTGGCCGTGCATGTAGCGTCCCACAACCGTTTTGTCGTCGATGCGTTCCACGATTTTGAGGTAGGTGCCGTGGATGTTGATGGCGTCGTCCATCATGTTTTCGTACAATCCGTTGCGGGAGATGATTTTCCCTTTGCAGCCGGAGAAATGGGTGGCATCCGCCTGGGTAGTGAAGTAGCGGGGATCCTCATCGCCTTTAAGGCATACGCCGAAGCTGTCAAGGGTGATGTTTTCGCATAGTTGTGCCAGTAGTCCCATGCCTTCGGCGTAGTGTACTTTTACGTTTTGCAGTCGGGTATTGCGGTTGTGGGACAGAAAGATTCCCGGGGCCGGACGTCCCCAGCTGCGCATGGCAATGACCGTTCCGGGAATGAGGCGTTTGTCTTTCCATTGGGGGGTCTGCAATTGTCTCGGGGCTATTTCTTTTAGGCCTTGTGTGTTGAACATCAGGTCACTGGTGCGGTACACTACATGTCGTGTATCACCTTCAAAGGCGATGCCCGTGCTTTGGGAAGCCGTCCAACCTTCGCCATAGGATTCAAAGCGCCCTTTGTCGTTAATGCGGTAGTGAACCCAAGGGGCAACTTCAAACGTTAGCCCTTCTTCCGGAGAGTTGGCGATGATCGTGATTTGGGCGATGTGCGGGTTTGCAAAATCGATGCTGAAATTCCGGAGCGTGCAGTTTTCGGATTGCAGCAGTGCCAGCGGTAACATGCGACCGTGAAAGATGAAAGAGGCTCCCTGGCCGTCGAGGGTGAGGTTGCGGAAGTTTTCAAGGACAAGCCCGACTTTTTTCGGGTTTGTCTGATCGTGGTTGGAAATGTAGTATTCGCGGGTAGTGGCTCCTTCTTCGTGAAAATTATATTGGCCGGGAGAGAATCGGAGTACGATAGCGTCTCCCGGAGCACATTCCGATTGAATGGCGTCAAGTGCTTGCTGCCACAAGGGAGAGCAGTTTATGCCGTTATCGGGAAGGATGCCGAAGCGGGACATATCATAAACTCTGTTTTTGGCTGCCGTGTGGAGGCAGAAAAGTAACAGTAATATAGCCAGTATGTAATTCCTCATATCTTTGTTTTTTTTGATGGCATAAAGATAGGAGGAAAAACGGAAAGTTTCAGTCTGTGAGTTTTTTTATTGTTTCCAGTGCTTTTTCGTAGTCAGGTTCGAGGGTAATTTCCGGAACGTATTCCACGTATTTTATATTGTTGTCTTTTCCGATAATGACGATTCCCCGGGTAAGTAGTCGGAGGGCGGGAATCAAGAAGCCATAGCGGGTCCCGAATTCAACGTCTTTGTGGTCGGAGAGGGTGATGACGTTGTCAATGCCTTCGGCTGCACAGTAGCGGTGGAGGGCAAAGGGAAGGTCGCAGGAGATGGCAAGAATCACAACGTCCGCTCCAAGGCGGGTGGCCATCTGATTGAAATGGTGCATCTGTGCCGAACAGACGGGGGTGTCGATGGAGGGAAAAGAAGAGATGACAATAATCTTGTTCCGGTAATCGCTTAGTTTTACGGGTTTCAGATCCGGGGAAACAGCCGTGAAATCCGGTGCTTGTTTGTCGGTTTGGATAGGAGTGCCTGCCAGTTCAAAGCGGTTTCCGTGCATTGTGATTTCCATTGTGATGCAGTTTTGAGTGATTTACCGGATTGAACGCTTTGGGGCGCAAAAGGTTTCAAAAAAGCCGTTTCACTTTTTGTTGCGAAACGGCTTTTTATTTATCGGTTGTTTATTTTTTTCTCTGTTGTTCTCTCATGCGTTGTTCCTGCATGCGCTGCATCTGTTCCAGACGCTCCTGGAATTTGGATTTTTTTACCGGTTTCATTTTGGCTTGTTCAATTTGTTTCAGTAGTTTTTCGTCGTTGACGTAGCGTTGGATGAGCCAGGTCTGGATGATGGTAATCAGTGTAGCAATGAAATAGTAATAGCTTAGCCCGGAGGAATAGCTGTTGAAGATGAACAGGAACATGATGGGCATCAGGTACATCATGGTTTGCATGCCTTTCATCTGGTCGTTTTGGGGCTGGTTTTTCTTATTGATCACCATATAGATGATGTTTGTTGCTGTCATGAGCAGACAGAAAAGGCTGACGTGGTTTCCGTAGAAGGGAATGGTAAACGGTAGTGTGGCAATGGAGTCGTAAGAAGCCAAGTCAGTTGCCCATAGGAAGCTCTTTTGGCGCAGTTCGATAGCACCGGGGAAGAACCAGAAGAGGGCAATCAGAATCGGCATTTGTAACAGCATGGGCAAACAGCCCCCCATCGGGTTTACGCCCGCCCGTTTGTAGAGTGCCATGGTGGCTTTTTGTCGTTCTAGTGCTTTTTCTTTCGGATATTTTTTGTTGATTTCGTCAATCTGAGGTTTCAGTACCCGCATTTTTGCCTGTGACAGGTAGGATTTGTAGGTCAGCGGGAATAGGAACAGTTTGATAATCAATGTGAGTAACAGGATGATAAGTCCGTAGTTGCCGGTGACATGGCTTTCGAGGAATCCGAAAAGTGGAATTACGACATAGCGGTTGAACCAGGCTACCCATTTCCAACCTAAGTTGACCAGTTTGGGCAACTGAATGTCTGCTCCATATTCTTTCAGTACCGGATAGGAGTTAGGGCCGAAGTAGAATTCCATGTCGTAGTTTTCGGACGGTTTGCCGGAATAGGACAGCGGGATTTCGGTGAACGCCTGTTTCAGGTAGTCGGGTTGCTGGCTGATTTTGGAGGAGACCATGACGTCGCTGAATGACTCTTTGGCAATCAGTATGGAGGAGAAAAACTGTTGTTTGAATGCCACCCATTTTACTTTGGTGGATAGGGTTTCTTTTTCGTCGGAGGTGGTGGACATGCTTTCCACGTCGTCGCCGAGGAAGTCGTAATAAACACCGGTGTAGCGATTTTCAAAGTCCTTGCTTTTTTCCAGTTGAGGCATGTCCACACCCCAGAAAAGAGTGATGAATGAGGAATTGGCAGCAATGACATCGTTCATGTTTTGAGTGTGTATGCTGAAGTCAACTATGTAGCTGTCGGGTGACAGGGTGTAGAGGTATTCGATGTATTTTCCCTCTTCTGAAATCAGTTTCAGGGAAAGGGTCTGTTCGCCGGTGGCGGCAGTTGTTATGTTTCCTGGAGTGAAAAGCAGTTCTTCGGTGTTGATTTGTTTGTTCCTGGCGTAGAAGTTAAGCCCGAAGGTCGATTTTTCCGGTCTCCACAACACTAGGGGAAGGGAATCGTGGGTGCGGTATTCTTTCAGTTCTACGTAGGTGATGTGTCCGCCGCGGGTGTTGATGTGCAGTTTTATTTTATTGTTTTCCAGCGTAATTTCTTTTTCAGTGAGGCTGTCTTGGGAGAAGATGTTTTCCAGCGTGGGGGAGATCGATTTGTCATGACGAGCCGCATCAAAAGCGGCTTTTTCCTGTTCGGCTGCCTGTTGTATCCTCAGGGCTTCCACCCGGGCGATGGAGTCGCGGAGGCGTATTTCCCTTTTTTGTTCTTCTGTGGGCTGGCTCAGATAGGAAAAGCCTATCATGATTAAAAAGATGAGTATTAAACCGACGATTGTGTTTTTGTCCATGTTCTTTTGTTCTAAATTGAATTAAAATTTTTCCGGTTTCCAGAGGAGCCTGCTTTCTGTTTCGTTCAGGATAAACAAGCTTTTATGAATGAAACGAAAAGCGGATGTGGATGAATGACGGTGCTTTTGTATTCCGGATGGAACTGTGTGCCCACGAACCATTTGTGGGAGGGTATCTCAATGATTTCCGTCAGATTGGTGTCCGGATTCATGCCCGTCGTAATCATTCCGGCGTTTTCAAATATTTCTTTGTATTCGTTGTTGAATTCGTAGCGGTGGCGGTGTCTTTCTTCTACTGTTTTCTGACCGTATGCCTGATAGGCTTTAGAGCCTTCCTTCAGTTCGCATTTGTAAGCGCCCAGACGCATAGTGCCTCCTTTTTCAGTGACCGTTTTTTGGCTGTCCATGAGGTCAATGACCGGATATTGGGTTTTGGATGCCATTTCGGTGGAATCGGCGTTTTCTAAGTGCAGAACGTTACGGGCAAATTCAATGACAGCCATTTGCATGCCCAAACAGATTCCGAAGAAGGGGATATTGTTGGTGCGGGCGTAGTGGATGGCAACGAGTTTGCCGTTGATGCCGCGGTGACCGAATCCCGGTGCCACCAGTATGCCGTGGAGGTCTTTTAAGGTGGTTTCCGCATTGGCTTCATTCAGGCTTTCACTGTGTATCCAGTGGATGTTTACTTTGCAGTCGTTGACGGCTCCCGCGTGGATAAATGCTTCCACGATGGATTTGTATGCGTCATGGAGTTCTACGTATTTTCCGACCAAACCGATTTGTATTTCCTGGCGGTAGTTTTTAAGTTTGTAAAGGAATTTTTTCCAGGATTCCATGTCGGGCTCGCTATTGAGCGGAAGTCCCAGTTTTTCCAGTACGATTTCGTCCAGTTTTTCTTCTTCCATTTTGATGGGTACTTCGTAGATGGTCGGTACATCAATGGATTCGACGACAGCTTCCGGCTGTACGTTACAGAAGAGGGCTACTTTCCGTTTCAGGTCTGCCATTAATTTGTGTTCAGTGCGGAGGACCAGAATGTCGGGTTGTACGCCGATTTCAAGTAAGGATTTGACGGAATGCTGAGTGGGTTTGGTCTTTAATTCCCCGGATGCGGAGAGGTAGGGAACGAGTGTGAGGTGAATCAATACGGATTTTTCCCCCAGTTCCCATCTTAACTGGCGCACGGCTTCGAGGAAGGGTAGGGATTCAATATCGCCGACGGTTCCCCCGATTTCGGTGATGACCACGTCATATTCCCCTTTTGAGCCCAGGAGTTTGATGTTCCTTTTGATTTCGTCCGTGATGTGGGGGACGATCTGTACGGTTTTGCCCAGATAATCGCCCCGTCGTTCTTTGTTGATGACGTTTTGATAGATGCGACCGGTCGTGATGTTGTTTGCCTGGGAGGTGGGGCAGCCTGTGAATCTTTCATAATGGCCAAGATCCAGGTCGGTTTCTGCTCCGTCGTCTGTCACGTAGCATTCTCCATGTTCGTAAGGATTCAATGTGCCCGGATCGATGTTGATGTAGGGATCCAGTTTTTGGTTGGCCACTTTATATCCTCTGGATTGCAACAGTTTTGCCAAAGAGGAAGCAATAATACCTTTTCCTAAGGAGGAGGCTACACCTCCGGTTACAAATACATATTTGGTAGACACGATCTTTGTTTTAAAGGATTAACATCAAAGGTGCAAAGATAGAAAATTAATGCAAAAAAGCGGAAAAGGCAGGATGAAAAAATGGAAGGGAAACTCCCTTCCATTTTTTGACCGATTATATCAGCGTGTCAATGGCTTTCAGCTTTTCGTGAAGGAGGGAGAGCCTTTGTCTGGTTTTTTCGATTTTGAAGGTCAGTTCCCGGATGAGGTTTTCCGATTTGTTGGATTTGGTTATGAATCCGATGTTGTTTTCCCAGGTGTTGATGTCTGTTTCAAGCTGGCGGATTTTGCTGACAAGTTTTTCGCGTTCGCTGATGATTTTGGATTCTTTGTTTTCGCCGGAGTCCAGGGAGTGTATTTTTGCCCGGTATTTTTCCAGTGTTTTGTCAAATTCATCTAAGTTCAGTTTGTCGAAATGTGCGTTGATGATTTTGCGAAATTCGTCTTGTATGGCTTCTTTTTCTTTGATGGGGACAAAGCCGATGGCAGCCCATCTTGCCTGAAATTCTTTCAGTTGTTGCAACGTGGCGTCGTTGTTATCAGAAGGGGTGAATTGTTTCACTTCTTCCAAGAGTGTCTTTTTCAGTTCCAGGTTTTTTTCCTGTTCGGTGTCGATGTTTTTCAGGTATTTGCTTTTATTGTTAAAAAATATATCACAAGCTGCCCGGAAGCGGTTCCATACTTTGTTGGAGTATTTTTGGGGTGCGGCACCGATTTTTTTCCATTCTTTTTGTAAGGCGATGAGTTTGTCGGTGGTTACTTTCCAGTCGGTGCTGTCCTGCAAGGCTTCCGCTTTTTCGCATAAAGCGATTTTGGCTTTGAGGTTGTTTTCCTGTTCGGCTTGCAGTGTTTTGTAAAATTCCCGTTTCCTGTCAAAGAAAGCATCGCAGAGAGAACGGAATTTTTTGTATATCTTGTTTCTTTCCCGGATGGGAACGAGTCCTGTGTGTTTCCATTCTTCTTGTAGATCGATGAGAGACTGGGCTGCGGTGTGCCATTCATTGATGGTTTTGTATTCGCCTTCGGACAGGACAGCCGCTTTTTCACACAATCCTTCTTTTAGTTTGAGGTTGTTTTCCTGCTCTTTTTTGAGGTCTTCAAAGAAGTTGTGGTAGCTGTCGTTGATTTTGTTGGTGGCTTCTTTGAAGCGTTCCCAGACGGTTTCTTTCTGATCTTTGTGGATGGGGCCTATTTCTTTCCAGCGTGCATGTAGGAGCTGGAGCTGTTTGAATGCTTCGTTGATGTCGCTGTTTTCTGCCAGTTTTTCTGCTTCTTCACATAGAGTTATCTTGGCGTCAAAATTGCGTTTCAGATCCAAATCCCGCAACTCTTTATTAATTTTTATGTAGTTGTAGAAGTTTTCGACGTGGTGATGGTAGGTCTCCAATAAGTCGTTAATGCGGTTCTGGGGAACCGTGCCGGTATTGCGCCAGCGTTCCTGGATGTCTTTAAATTCCTGGAAGGTTTGGTTTAGAGCTTCTTCTTTTTGTACCAGTTCTTTCAGTTCCTCGATGAGTTGTAGTTTGATGCGGAGGTTTTCTTCCCGTTCAACTTCGTTCTTTTTGGCGGCTTCGGCCTTTTTGTCTTTGTAGTTTTTCAGGAGCGAGAGAAAGCGTTCTTTGGTGTTGCAGTTGTATTGGAAATCTTCAGCAGGGCTACCGTCAGCAGTGAAGTCTGCCAGGGCTTTCCCCTCTTCTTGCCTGTATCGGTTTTCAAAGATTTCCGGAATATTGTCCATGATTTCTTTGAGTTGTTGCAGGGGAAAGTTGTTCACCAGGTTTTGCAATCGTGTGACGATTTCTTCTGTTGTCAATGTGGAAAAATCAATATCGGGCAGAGCTTGTGGGACAGCCTGTTCCGATTCGGCAATGACGGCGGATTCGTTTTGTGGGATATTGTTTCCGGTTTCTGATGCTTCAGAAGGACAGTTGATTCCCTCTTCCGCTAACATGTTCTCTTGCTCCATAGTGTATTGGCAGTTAAGTTGTCTTGTATTTAATAACTCACGAAATTAAGTAATATATCTGAAAATGGCAAATGATTTGCGGGATTCCGGATGAAAGTTTTTCTTATCGATAGAGAAGGGGCGGAGAGCCTGGGGAATAATTTTGAATGGATGAATAGAATTTACGATGAAAGCGTATATCTTTGACTGTTTAAAAACGGTTTTATGTTTTCATATATTATATATGGGTTAGTTTGGCTTGTTGGTTTTCTGCCTTTCCGGGTATTGTATCTTGTTGCGGACGGGATGTATTATGTGTTATATTATGTGGTTCGATACCGGAGGAAGGTGGTGGCAGAGAATCTGGCGCGTTCTTTTCCGGAGAAAAGTCTTCGGGAGCGGAAAGATATAGAGCGGAGGTTTTATCGTCATTTGAGTGATTTTTTTGTGGAGTTTTTTAAGCCCTGGCATATGTCGGCGAAGGAAATCCGTAAGCGTTGTGTGTTTAAGCATGCAGAGGTGTTGCAGCGTTATTATGACCAGGGACGTCCGGTTATTGGTGTTATGGGACATTACGGCAATTGGGAGTGGATGACATCTTATGCGCTGTTACTGAATCCTGCGGTTTCTTTTTATACTTTGTATAAACCACTGCATAACCGGGTGCTGGATAAAATGATGTTGCGGATTCGTTCCCGGTTTGGAGCTAAACCGATACCGCGGAATGATGTCCTGCGGGTGATTGTCCGGGATTTGCAGGCGAAGCGGGTTTTTTTGGCGGCTTTTATAGGAGACCAGACCCCGAATGTTTATAATCTGAATTTCTGGACGACGTTTTTGAATCAGGATACTCCGGTGTTGTTGGGAACGGAAAAAATCGCGACGAAATTTAATATTCCGGTCATTTCTTTAACTACCCGCAAGGTGCGTAGGGGTTATTATGAGGTGGAGTTTGTCAATCTTTGTGAGAATCCCGGGGATTTGAATCCCGGGGCGCTGACGGAGCTGCACACCCGTTATCTGGAAGAGCAAATTCGTCAGTACCCGGAGTATTGGTTGTGGTCGCACCGGAGATGGAAGCATCATCGAAAAGAGTAAGCGTATGGAAAGGGTAGCTGTTATTATTTTAAACTGGAATGGAGAGCAGTTGTTGCGGGAGTATTTGCCGTCGGTGCTTTGTCATACGCCTGCCGAACTGGGAAAGGTGGTGGTGGTGGATAATCATTCTGACGATAAATCGGTGGAGGTGTTGAAACGGGATTTCCCGTCGGTGGAGTTGCTTTGTTTTGGTGAGAATTATGGGTTTGCCGGAGGTTATAACCGGGCTATTGCGCAGATTAAAGCAGAGTATGTTGTTTTGCTGAATAGCGATGTGGAAGTGAAAGCGGGGTGGCTGCAGCCATTGGTTGAAACATTGGATGAGTGTCCGGAAGTGGCTGCGGTACAGCCGAAGTTGAGAGCGTGGAAAAGGCGGAATTATTTTGAATATGCCGGAGCCAGTGGAGGATATATAGACTGTTATGGCTTCCCTTTTTGCCGGGGAAGAATCTTGGGAGAGACGGAACAGGATACGGGACAGTATGATGATGAAGTAGCCGTGTTTTGGTGTAGTGGGGCGGCTTTGTGTGTGCGGCGGCAGGTTTATATAGATTGTGGTGGGTTGGATGAGCGTTTTTTTGCCCACATGGAGGAAATTGATTTGTGTTGGAGGATGCAGAATGCGGGTTATATCTTGAAGGTGGTGCCTCGTTCTGTGGTTTATCATTTGGGAGGTGGTACGCTGCCGATGAATCATCCCCGGAAGCTGTTTTTGAATTACCGGAATAATTTACTGATGCTGCATAAAAATTTGGGAGAGGGGCAATACAAGAGAGTGATGCGGATGAGGCGGGTTTTGGATGGTATGGCTCGTTTTATTTTTCTTTTAAGGGGGCAGTTTGCAAATGCCCGTTCGGTGCGTGATGCTTATCGTTCTTTCCATGAAATGAAAGGGAATTATCCGCGGACAGGTGGAGGAAAAAAGCCTTTGGGTGTTTATCCCGGAAGTATTCTGTATGCTAGTTTTGTCAGGAGGGTGCGTACGTTTTCTAAGTTGGGATGGAAATAAAATGGGGAACGGAATAAACTTTCGGTTTTGAATGTTGTCATACGACTGAGGATAGGATAATAGAGGGCTCTGTCTATGGAAGAAAAAGAGATTATCGAATTGTTTCATCTGAAAGGAAAGAAGGAGGAGGCTTTCCGGCTTCTTGTAAATTGCTACAAGGAGCGGCTCTATTGGCATATCCGGAAGATTGTGCTGAATCATGAGGACGCGGACGACGTTTTGCAGAATACTTTCGTCAAGGTGTGGCAGGGGTTGACGGAGTTTCGGTATGAAGCCCGGTTGTTTACCTGGATGTACCGGATAGCTACGAATGAGTCGATTAATTTTCTGAATGATAAGAAGCGGAAAGTGTATGGAAATTCGGGTGAAATAACGGTGATGCTGGAGAATGTGTTGGAAAGTGATGCCTATTTTAACGGAGATGAGATTCAGAAGGAGTTGCAACGGGCGATTTTGAAGCTTTCTGAGCGGCAGCGTTTGATTTTTAATATGAAGTATTTTGATGATATGTCGTATGAGGATATAGCGGAGGTGTTGGAAGTTGCGGTGGGAACGCTGAAAGCGACTTATCACAATGCAGTGAAAAAAATAGAAGAGTATCTGAGAATTGCAGATCCTTCTTTTTAATACCGGATTAAAATAAGTGAGGTATGGAAAATTTTGATGACAGATATAAAAGAAAGAATCCGTTTTCGGTGCCGGAGAGATATTTTGAGCAGTTGGACAAACGGATTGAACAGCGGATTGAAGTGGAAAAGCGTCCGCAGAAAGTACGTTTGGTGACTTTGCTAAAACCCTATGTAGGACTTGTGGCCATTTTTTTACTGGCGTTGTTTGTTGTGCAGGTCGTTTTACCTCATGCGGTGGATAAGGACAGAATGCTGGCGCGTGATGGTCAGGAGGTGACGGCGCTACAGGAGAACAAGGCCGAAACATTTGAGTTTGATGCCGGATTTAATCCGACGAATGAAGAGATTCTGGAATATCTTTCGACGGAAGTAAGTGACTATGAGTTGTTGTATGCGGATTTGTATTAAAATTAAGGAAGAGATGAAAATGAAGATTTTAATTCTGATGGTTGTTGTGTGGGGAAGTACCCTGTCGCTTTGTGCACAGGGAAAGTTGAGTGAGGAAAAGCGGAAAGAGTTTGAAGCTCAGAAAGTGGCTTATTTTACACAGACGTTGGATTTAACACCGGAAGAGGCAGCCGTTTTTTGGCCTCTTTATAATGAAATGATGAAGAAATTCAGGGAGCAGGATGTGAAGTTGCGGGAGCTTCAGTGCGAAACACATAAGACGAAAAAATTGACGGAAGAACAGGAAAAACAGCGGGTGATGGACTTGTTGCAGCATGAACAGAAGATGCTGGATATAAAAAAAGAGTATTATCAGAAATTGATGAAAGTCGTTCCGGCACAGAAAATAGCTTGTTTGGACCGTACGGAACGAAAATTTCACCGGCAATTGCTCCAGAAAATCTGCAAAGAACCGGAATGTCGTAAATAAAAGGCTAAAACTCCTGTTTTGTGGATAAAAAAGTGTGGTAAAAGTTTGCAGGTTCGATTTAAAGCACTACTTTTGTGTCCGCAAGAGTAATTCAGTACTTTGGAGAGATGGGTGAGTGGCTGAAACCAACAGTTTGCTAAACTGTCGTATCCGATTAGGGTACCGGGGGTTCGAATCCCCCTCTCTCCGCAATAAAGCCTGATTCTCAGGATTTTGTTGTATATACACCCAATTTTACACCCAGTTTTGGGCGTGAGATTGGGTGTTTTGTTTGGGGCTTAAAGCTTAAAGGGAGAAAAGAAGGGAATAAAAATTTTTATTCTCCCTTTTGTTCCTTCCAAAAAAGAAGGAATACGGCTCTACACTCACTTTAGTTTAGAGCCGGATATATAGGGTACGATGATAAAGTAAAGCGTCAGTCTAGGATTTCTTTTAAGGCTTCTGCAAATTCCTTGTTCTTTTTGCTTGGTGGATCGCTTATGGGTTCACGGTATTTTGAACGGTAATATTCTTGTTCAATGCCTGTATTCCGGAGCATGGCTCCAATCCATTCGCTGCGCATACCTTTATCAATCTTTTCGCTTAGCTGATGGATGAGGTAGCAAACTCTTACTTTCTCATTCTTGCAAACCTCCAAAGGCTTGGAGGCTTGATGCAGGTTAAGTGCATGGAAAAAATCAATGGCTGCCATATCTTCAAACTGCCGTCCATTACAGAGCTCATGGACGGACACCAAAAGCGACATTGATAAATACACTTCAGTCCGTTCGGACTGTTCTTTGTTCTTTTCTACAGGTTTATTATAGTATTTTTCTATGACAGGCAGTAGACCATTGCATTTAAGATATATTAGCCTGAAAATATCGGTCGGTACACTCCATCTTTCCTCTTCGAGGCTTTTCCGCTTTGCGTAAAAGTTTTGAAGCTTCGCTTTCTCCTTTTGGTATTCTGCTGTCAGCTTGTCTACCCTTCGTTCCAACACGGCTGTTTCATCTTTCGACATACCATTGAACGGAGTCATTTCATACGAATTAGAGGCTTCTTTTAGTTCGTCGCTTGCTGCCTGTGTTTTCTTTTGTTGGGCTTGAATATCCTTATCGGCGTATGACAACGGTTTGTCCCAGAGAAATCTCAAATCCTTACGATCATAGTATATGCTATTATCCGTATATAGCGTTACAATTTTGTCTAAATCGGCATGCAGACTTTTAAGAACAATCTCCATGCGCTCCGCTGGTGCTTTCAGAACCAAGTCCATTATTCCAGATTCCAGATCGTAAACAGAAGGGAAAGAATTGATAAAAGTAACCAAGGTTAAGGCATCTTCACAAGCGATACCACTTCCGGAGATTACACCGGAATATATCTTGCAGACGGAACTAAGTTCAGGTATGAATTGGGAGATTTCTTTCATTGTCAATGTTGTAGTTATATAACTATAACGAAAAAGGTATATCTAAAGTGCGTTTATATCCTGAATAAATCGGGTCGAGGGGTTCGAGGGGTTCCCCTTGCAAGGGTGTTTTTTATATCTTTCTTTATTTGTATTGACGGGATAAAAAAGGACTTTACACTCCAATGAATGTAAAGTCCGAAATATGTGTGATATCTTTTAGAAAGACCAAATAGGATAATCAAAAACTTTCTCTCCTTTTTTCTTATGATAGTAAATTGTGATTCCAATTGCTAAAGCCATACTTATAATACGAACTATATTCGATATTAAGCCGCCTGCTGCCACTTCAGTTCCCGTTACATTAAATATGACCCATGCGGCATTCATCAAAAAATGAAGCCCGAATACGACCCATAGGTTAAAGTCCCAAGCAGCATACATCCAACTGAAATATAATGCTCCTATAAATGTAACTCCAAAAGCTGCCAAGCTTGAAACCAAGTCATATCCCTGATATGTATGTGCAAGTCCGAATAAAACAGCTGGTAGAAGCGTAGCCCATATAAAACCAACTTTTGCATATCTAAAGAATAAACCAAACATGAACGCCCTGCACAAGAATTCTTCAATAAATCCAGGGAATAAGCTTTTTCTTATTATTAGTGACAGAGTAAGGTCAGGATTTATAGACCCGATTATAGGGAAAACTATATATAACGGTAATACAGAAAGCACTGCGACAAGGAAACCTTTGAAGAAGTTGGAATTGAGACCAATGAAAGAACAAACTTCTTTTGGCTGAATGACAATATATGTTCCCAACAACACAGCGATCGCCATTACAAGGTCTCTTACAAATGAACTTAGTATAGTACCACCCTGAATTTTAAGCCAGACATACACATGCCATGCATTCCCCCAGAGCGAATTTACCAGGAAGCAAGCAATTACAGCAAAAATAACTTTGGCTGTTTTGGATTTCAAAGTAACCATTTTGTTTTCATTTACAGATTCTGTTTACAAAGTTACTAAATTTTTTAGTAATTCTTTCAGAGGGTGGGAGTTTACCGTCTTAAGCCTCGATTCTGCGTCCGGTTCACTTCCTTCAGGACAGAAGGGAAATTGGAGGTCAGGCGATCCAATTCTTTGCTGCCTTTGTCGAACTGTCGGTTGTCAAGGAACGGACGTGCAAACACCTTCAGGGTGTGGGCCGCGTTCCTGACATCGGGACTGTCGGCAAGGTACTCAACAATCGTGTCCCTGTGCCGTATGCTGAACTCCCTTAACACAGACTTTGAGAACTCCATAAACGCCCTGACAGCCTCCTTAAACTTTTCGTGCAACATATCGAGCATAGCCTTAAGCCGTTCGAGAAGGTCGTTCTTCTCACGTTCAAGCCTCTCAATTCTTGTGGCGGATGCGTTTTCAAGACTTCGGTATTCCTTAGAAAGCGCGTCATACCGCGACTGAAGGGAAGAGACAATGTCGGTGTGCTGCTTCCGTAGCTTCTGCGTCTCTTTCTCATGAAGGATCTCCTTCTTCTCAATAATCATCAGCGCGCGTTGCTCCGCCAGCCTCGGTATCTGCGCCACCTGCTCCTCCATTTCCTCCACCCTTATCAGAGCCTTGTCGCGCTCGGTGTTGGCGGTCTCGATCTCCGACTGCAGCCGGACGTTCTCACGCTCTATCTCGGCATATTTCCCCTTGCCGAAGATGTTGGCGAGGCCGCTCTTCAACGCGCTGCCGCTCTCGGCATCGAGGGCTTTCCGCTTCTCTATCCGCCGGACTTCAAGTTCGGCTATCTCCGTTTCCTTGGTCGCCTGCTCCTTCAGTAGTGCGGACTTCCGGTTTACAAGTTCCTGCTGCTCCTGTTTCAACTGCCTGACGTGTGCCGTCGCCATCTTCTCCTTGTACTCGATAGCCGACAGCCCCTCGATCCCGGTGTCCTCCTTTGGCGTGCCTCGTTCCATCCCGAGGCTTTCGGCAAGGACGGTCTGCATCTCCTTGCACACGTTGTTGTCGATCTTGACGGTCTTTCCGGTCTCATGGTTGAGCCAGTCCACTATGATGTGCGCGTGGTGGTTCTGCCTCAGGTCGTCAGTGTCGGAGTCGGCGTGTCCCTCGTCATGGTGGAGGTCGATGCTGATAACCGAAATTCCATAGCCATTGAGCCATTTGACAAACGGTTCGAAATCCTCGATCCGTGTGTCCGGCTTTATCGGGGGGCAACCTTCGCGTATGGCGGAGCAGCCGGATCGTGTCTTCTTCTTGCCTGTCTTGCGGTCGGTGGTCTCTACGGGCTTGCACTGCATGGCGCGTCCCGTCTTCTGCTTAACAAGCACCTTCATGTCTTCAAGCAGCTCCGGCAGAGGCTTTGCATAGGACGGGTTGCGCCAGCTCTGATTGAGGTGGCGGTACTCGTCCCAGAAGTATGTGTGCCCGAACTTCTGGGCAACCGCCTCGCAGTAGGCTCTGTCGCGGCGGTTGTGCGCCTCGGCAGTGCCTACGTTGCAGGGCTTGAACTTTATACCTGTCTTCATAAGTCCGTAAGGGAATTTTGTCATTCATAATCGCGGGTTCTCAGACGAAGAGTCTGAGCGGAGGGTGTCGGGAGAGGGTCACTCCCGACGATGGGTCCTTAGGGGTGAACGCCCTAAGCGGAGGGTGCAGGGAGAGGGTCACTTCCTGCTCGGGGGTGTCGGGGGTGAAACGCCTCGACCGGGTCAAGGGCAGAGCCATTGCGGGTTCTTAGGGCAGCGCCTTAAGCCTCTCGGGAGAGCCCACAACTACGGGAGCGAAGCGGAGTAGTTATAGTGGGCTATAACAAGGGCAAGCCCTGTCAGTTTCCCGGCAACCATTGACTGCCGTCACCCTTAATTCTCCTGATACTTTGGTTTACCCCATAATATACGCCTCCCGAAATAAATTAAAGCTGTAGGCTAATACACGAAGTCCGGATTGTAGGAATACTTCCTTGAACTGTCCTGCACAATCATCCGCTTGCATTTCAGCATTGATATAAGGTCAGAGGCCTTATTGTTGCTGAGACGAATGCCTACAAGCGCGTATGCCTCCTTAAGGGCTTCGGTCAGTTCATTATAGCCGTAGGTCGGTTGCTTGGAAAAAGCAGTTTCAAGGGCAATCCGGTGATGCTGTTCAGATATGTCGGAGTAAGGGTCAAATTTCTGCCGTTTGGATTTGCCACCCTCCCGGTTGCCTATCACATAACCGTCCATCAGTTCAGGAAGAGCATCGCTGTTGATTCGGAATGCAAAAGGTTCGAAATCCATAGCGCGGATATGGACGCTTTTCACACAGCTTATGTCATGGTTCTGCGAATCCTTCTCAATAAGGAGCACTGTCTCAGCCTTGTTGTTAAGTTCCGTACCGATATGTCCCCTCGCGTTTTCATCGCCCTTATTCTGATGGAGAATGGCATGTATATGAATTTGCCTCTCGTCAGTCCATTGCATGAGCAGTGTGATTATCTTGGTTGATTCGCTTGGGCTGTTTATGTCATACACAAAATCACGTATGCCATCGATGATTACAAGACCGACATCAGGGAGATTGTAGATCGCCTGACGGGTTATCTCGATCCGTTCCTCCGGAGAATACTTGCGCAGGGCAAGAAACTCCAGATTCTCATGGTCTTTGTCTTCCGGAAGACCGCACATGCGCAGTATGCGCCTTATCACCTTCTGGCAATGATATGGACTCTGCTCGGTGTCTACATAAAGCACACGGCGTTTGTCATCAGGTAGTGATGCGGTATATCTCAGCACAGAGCCGTTCATAAGTGCAGCAGCCACAATCGCCGATACGTTGAAGGTCTTTTTGCTTTTGGCTTTTCCGATGGAGGCACTGAAATTGCCGAGAGTTCCAATGACTGAATTATTAGCCTTGATTATTTCCGGAGACATCTCATAAGTCTTTGTGACGCTCAGCCGTGAGGCATGCCACATTTCTATGGCAGCCTCGGCTGTGAGAATCGGGGTTCTACGTTCGTCCATCATCTTCTGCCTCCGGTTTTGAGTCCCGCAAGTTCAAGGGCAAGCTCGGCATCCACTATTATCTTGCGTCCGATCTGCTTTATCGCCTTGTCGATTCTACCGCTTTTCTTGATACGGTTGGCTGTCGGTATGCTGCAACCGAACAGCTGAGCGATACCAGATAGACCATATACATATTTAGGAGAGGAGGCATCCACCGTAACCTCAGGCTGCCGGGGAGCACTGTCACTTGTTGCTGACTTCGAGAGGAACATGAATTCCTCGCCTGTCATCTGCCACAGGGGCTTGTTCAAAAGGTTTTCAATTTTCATATTTAGGAATAATTTTGAGTTGTTAGTCCCGGCGCCGGGGATTGTATTTGTTTGCTGTCGACACTGCAAAATTACTCCTGATAATGAGTGGCAAGGAGGTGGTGACTTAAATAAAATATCTTTATAAATCTCTTATTATTAGTAACAACGAAAATACCACCCAATTTTTTTTGAGTGGTATCAGTGGTTGTCAGGTAATATCCCGACTACTATTCTGAATATTGCTTGAAATTTTCTTAAACTTGTCTTTACGACTCCAGATAAGCTATAAATTCGTCAGCTGTCATTATCTCCATTTTGGAGAAGGCCGTCAGCTTCTTCCCTAAATCCTTGAATGAGGCTCCGACATGATAGACAGTATCATCTATGATAAGGAAACGGTCGTGAGCCCTACGGAATGTCTTTACTTCAATCGGAGCGTATTGAGCATTATGACG
>Ga0137306_100969_pt1 | contig 33109 bp, 26 predicted proteins | sample Inofroosms_March_FD_97187 | JGI IMG/M metagenome (GOLD analysis project Ga0137306, IMG submission 97187) | Mouse cecal microbial communities from Vienna, Austria - N-Acetylneuraminic and N-Acetylglucosamine D2O microcosms_March | ecosystem: Host-associated > Mammals > Digestive system > Large...
TTTCCGAACAAAACAACATTCAACATATCTGCTTCATTTGCATATGTATAAGCAATCTGTACAGATATTAATTCTGGGGGAATTAGATTTTCTTTAATTGCATCTGTATGTATTCTGTAATTTAACTTGGAAATTTCTCTGTTCAAATTCCAATTCAATGATAGCCGACTATTCTCATCTGTCTTTAATCTCCGATAGTCCTTCATAATATATAACTGAAATTCAGGGGAAATCCAAGTTGCAAAAGACATAGCAATATCACTATGAGCATATGTTCCGCCATAGCGTCCTGCTTTTGAGACAATACCAATGGCACTCATTTGTGTAATCCACTTTGTCGGTGTCATAACAAAACGATTTAGCCCCGCCTCATTTTTAACCGCCTCGAATTGCACACGGTTAAAATCTGGATTATGCAATTCTTCCCAAACGCCTAGAAATTCTATTGTATTACGATTGCGCATCCAGTTTTGAATTACAAATCTTGGGTCATCTTCATTTCTATATTTTGCAATATCCGTTAATGAAATAAACTCATTTTCAAAATTTGTTGTATAGATGCAAATATCAATGCCTTTAGCATGAATAGTCTCTTTCACAATTTTCGCCATACACATTCTCCTATTTTTACATCTTACATCATAAGCTCATGCAAAATATCTCTTAAAATACTTATCCTCTGCTTAATCTACAAATCATTTTCTAAGCACTCCCCCTCATCTTCCCAAATTTCCCGATACACATCAATATAAAATTTGATACACCCCGGATATACATATGAATATCTTCTACACACCTTTTTATACAACCCCAGTATTTTTTCATCACATGCAAAGTCCAGTAGATAATCAAGCAAATGTGATAATTCAGTCTCTGACACAGTTCTGCTGCACACATCTTCAACCAACGGCAAATATAACTCATAGGCTTTTTGATGTATTTTAACTATCTGCTCTGTAATCTGATAAATCCTTTCATCCATTAAATTACCTCAAAATATTTAAGTGCATCCGTTATCGCTTCTACCTTCTCTTTCGGTCTAGGATGTTTTAATTCTTCTACTGTATTAGGCTCACCATACATCGTCAATCCCAAAGACCTTTTCACCTCTGCAATATACACAGTATGTACTTTAAATCCATATTTCTTCTCAACATATTCCTGTATCATTTTATATGTAATTTTCGGTTTCGGCTGATATTTCTTTGCCCGTTCTGCTATTGCATCTAAAGGTACTTTCCCTTCACCTTCTTCAAATTCCACCGTAACATTAACGACACTATCTGATGATTTGTGGGGCAAAAGTACAATGGTTTCATCGTGTACTTGGTAACAAACTTCTTATTCTATCTTCTTTATTTCTTCTGAATAAGCCATGCTTTTCATTTGTCTATCTCAATGATATAGCATTATTATATTACTTATTTATAAATTTTTCTACTTCAAAAAACTGTCTCTCGGAAAATGCTGTTAGTCCGTAAAAAGTTGGTATTCACGCCGTCCATTGCCCCAGGCAATTTAAAATGTGGCCTGTAACTGTTCACAGTAACGATATTTACACCGCCGCAACCACACATTGACAAAGTGCATCTCTCAAAGTATAGTAAATAACATCACGGTCTGATATTCTTTTCCCATCATACAGGCAGTCAAACCTTATGAAAACTATATAAACACGGAGGAGAACCAATATGAATCTCGGAGAAAAAATTTTGAAGTTAAGAAAAGAAAAAGGCCTCTCGCAGGAAGCCCTGGCCGAACAGCTGGGAACTACCAGGCAGGCCGTCAGCAAATGGGAAAACAATCAGGGCTGCCCGGAAACAGAAAAGCTTTTACAATTATCCAATGTATTTGAGGTGTCTGTGGATTTTCTGCTGAAGGATGAAAAAGTCAGAGCCGAAAGCGATGAAAAGGGCTATTATGTGAGCAGAGAATTTGCACGAGGATATATTTCCAATGGAAAGAAGGAAAATCTATGCGTCGGTCTGTGCTTTATGTTCTGGGCATTCGGCGGGATTCCTTACGTCATGTTTTCCGGCAGCCGGATCTGGCAGCTCCTGGGCACCGCAGTATGTGTCATTTCAGGGATCATCGCAATGATAGTAGGAATGTTCACGGAGCAGTACAAGTATAAGGTCTTGAAGCAGGAACCGCTGATCTTTGATTATAACGTGTTAAAGGACTTATCCGAAGAATACCGGAGCATCGAAAAAAAGTGCCGGCTGATCGCCGTGCCGGGACTGACCTTGTTTATAGTCGGCCTTCTTGTCATTGTATTTACCGGGAACGGAGTCATCCCCTGGTCGGATTACCATTCCCTTGTCTTTCTTGGATTCGGGATCGGGCTTTTCGGGTTCGTATATTCAGCCGGGACAATGGAAATCTATGAATTGCTGGTAAAAAACGAACAATACTCTTCCCGGCTGATGTTTAAACTCAGAAAAAAAGCCAGAGACCGGATCGACAGAATATAACATCTGCTCTTCTTATGCCTCCACCTGCAGGATCCCCAGCCCGCTTCCCAGCTGCTTTCCTTCCTGCAGGTATTCCTTCGCCTTTTTCTGCAGGGATGTAACTTCGGGGTAATCCGCCGGATCCTCGGACAGCCTGCCGAATATACGCCGCTGTGCTTCCCCTCCGTCAAGATCTACCCGCATGATTCGGAACAGCTTCTGAAACTTTATGATATTGCTTTCTGCAGGCAGGATTTCCGCAAGCCCCGGATACAAGAGCCAGGAATCGCAGATAAAGGGAATCTGACTTCCCCATCTCTGAAACGCCTGTCCAAAAGAAGCTTTCACCGCAGAAAGCTCCAGCTTCTCCCCCTGCGGGATATGGACATTGAGCACAGGGATGTATTCCTGAATCTCCGTATTTTCGTCAATCTCCCTCCAATAGACGCTCATCTCCTCAAATTCCAGACGTCCCAGCCGCCAGATACTGCATTCAATATGCCGGAAAAACCATTTGTACTCATTGATCCCATATTCCCCAAATTGCTGAAAACAATTTTCGCAGCAGATTGTCAGGTCATAGAATGTATCCCAGTATATTTTCTCATCCACATTTCTTTCGCGGTAACACTCATATGTATCGCATGCCATTCGGCTAAAATAATATAAAAACCTGATCCGGAAATTCTTTTCCTTTAATATGGCACGGTAAAAACCATCCTTATCTGTCTGGAACTGCCTTTTCATCTTCTGATATCCTTCCTCCGGAATCTGCAGTTCAGCAGCCTCACTGACCGCCTTAGGCATCATCCGGATTCCCTCGAAAAAAGTATTCAGATTCATATGCACTCTCCTGTATATTTTCTATGATGCGCCGAACAAGTATCTCTGCCTCCTGTTTAATAACAGCATCGCGCAGTATTCTTATATTGTAATGCAAAATACGCTCTCTGTCGATGCCTGTTCTTAAAAAATAGACCGCCCTCAGGCGGCCCATTTTTTCTCTTTTATAATCCCAGCTCCTTCTCAATCTCATCCCGAATCTCATATGCACTGAACCGCATTGGAATCTCGTAAGTTTCCTCCGGGCTGTGCTGCGGATCCCACACCTGGGCGTAGAACGGATTCTTCCTCGCGATCTTCGGATAAGCCCAGCTGTTCTTCATACACTCCGGGCACCAATGTCCGCCATGGAGCGCGCCGTTCACAGACATCTTAAATTCATGTCCGAACGCACATTTCCATCTTACCGGAGTATAGATATCTTTTACATCCTCCTCCAGATATTCTCCGCCGCGGAACTCTGCCGCTTTCTGCAGATCCCCCGCATCCAGGTTCTCCAGGCCCTTTTCTTCATCATATCCGTGATCCAGGAATGTCTCCTCCTCACTCGGACGGTGCAGCTCATACTCTGTTCCGATCAGCTTGTGCTTTTCCTCCAGAGATCCGTAGAACGCCTGGATCCACTCTGTCTTATTATTTTCCTCTGCCCAGATCGGTCCCATCTCTTTTCTTGCAAGCTGCTCATTCCTGCCCTTCATCATCTCCAGCTTCGGCATCATAGCCGCGATCATCGGATTTTTCATCATGCGTTCCATCTCACCCTTCACGCCTGCCCAATACTGGTCGCCCGGGATACAGCGGAAATGCAGATAATTTTCCAGGACGTCTGCATCCGTGTAATACTGCCCGTGGAAGTTGAAGCGTGCCATCATCTCCGGCGGATAGACCTCCTCAAACTTAAATCCCATCGGCTCCAGATTCAGATTCATAAATTCCCAGGTCGTCTTGCGGTATGCCTTGCCGCTGCTCAGATTATAGGCCTTTCTCCAGAAGGATTCCGGAACCCAGTCCTCGCACAGGTTTGCCATACAGATACCCGATTCGATCTGAGTGCTCCATTCCAGCACATTGTTCGGCGGTTGGTGGAACATGATCGGCTCCTGTGAGGCAGTCTCCGCACTCGGATGCTGTCCTGTCTGGCGGATGGATACCCAATACTTCAAACCGCTGTCAAACAGCGCCGCCTCAGAAAATACCTTGGACATCGCATAATAATCATGGATCGACGGATTCATAGGATCTCCGATCCGTCCGAAATGCACCGGCTCCAGTCTGCTTCCTGTCATTGCCACAGTTCCTACATAGGCAAAATGAACCTTGTCCGGATCCGGCTGCTCCTTGATCGCCTTGATGATATTTAAGGTAGAGCCGATATTCGTCCTCAGAGTCTCCTCCGGATATTTATCCGCTGCCGGGGAAACCATTGCCCCGATATGAAGGACATAGTCGCTTCCGTCCACACATTTCTTCACCGTTTCATAATCTGCCATATCTCCCCAGACAACCTCCAGGGTCGGACACGCATACTTCTTCATCAAAACTTTGTTCTTCTCCGACGGTCTCACCAGCGCGCGCACCTGAAAACGGTTCGGCCTCGCAAGGAGCTGTTTCAGCGTCTGTCCGCCCATCATTCCGGTCGTTCCTGTCACAAAGACAACCCTTCTGGGCCTGGACCGATCCTTATGTACGTCCTCCCTGTCAAATGTCATTGCCGCGTCTAGCGCCTCTCTCGTGGCATTGATCGCACGCCTTGCCATTGCCGCGTCTCCGATTTCAAAATAAGCGGCGCCGTTCTGATAGCTGGCTTCTTCCAGAAGATGCCCGTCCCGGCTCTTCGCTCCAACCGCAATGACAACCGAATCACATGGAAATTCTTTCGTTTCTCCGTCTTTGATCCCTGCAACCGCACCGTCTTTGATCTCTGTCACGGTCAATGAGGTTACCGGAATAATACCGACCGCATGAATACTCTCGCCAACACAGATTTTCCGTGTCCTTCCCATATCTGCACAAACTTCGCCCAGCATTTCCAGTACAGTCACCTTCGCCCCTTTTTCCGCCAGATATTCCGCTACTTCCATGCCGACCATGCCGCCGCCGATCACGACCACATTTCCGGCTGCTTCGGCTTTTCCGTTCAGTACATCATGGGAGTTTATCACAAACGCCCTGTCTATTCCCGGAATATTGGGAACGATGGGAGCTGCGCCGATGGCATTCATCACAGTATGAGGTTTGATCTCTCCGATCAGCTCCGGAGTCACTTCCGTATTCATCCGGATCTCAACGCCCAGCCGTTTCGCTTTTTCTCCCATGGAGATCACAGCCTGCTTCATCGCTGCTTTTCTCGGAGCCTCGCCTGCGGTAAGGAACTGCCCTCCCAGGGTATCGGATACCTCACAGAGAATTGGGTGGTGCCCTCTCTGCTGCAGGATGACCGCTGCTTCCAGTCCTCCGATACCGCCGCCTGCGATCAATACAGTTTCCGGCTTCCGGACCGGTTCTATCCTGCACTCTTTTTCTCTTCCCAACGCCGGATTCCGAAGACATGTGATATATTCCATATCCATATTTTCAAAACCATCATAACATCCCTGGTTACAGCCTACGCAATAATCAATCTCTTCTGTCTTTCCGGCTTTCGCCTTATTACAAAATTCAGGATCTACTAACTGCGCGCGTCCCATCACGACCATATCTACCTTATCTGCTTCCAGGATTTCCTCTGCCAGATCCGCAGAATTGATCCTTCCTACACCGATCGTCACCATTCCGGTTTCCTTGCGGATCCTGGCCGCATTATCTATATTAAATCCTCTTGGCAGGTCGATGGACGGCACTTCGAATTTCAGGCCCGCAGTCAGGATATTTCCGCGTGAGATATCCAGCACATCCACCCCGGCTTCCTCAGCCAGCTTACAGAACCGAATCACTTCCTCAATGGTCAGCCCGCCTTCCAGATAATCGTCGTGAGCGTCGATCCTCATAAAGAGCGGCATACCATCCGGCAGGTTTTCGCGAATCGAGCGGATACATGCCAGCGGGAATTTCGCGCGGTTCTCGAAGCTGCCGCCATACTCATCCGTCCTGCGGTTGATTCCGCCTGACAGGAAGGAATGAGGCAGATAATTGTGGGCACAGTGAAATTCTACACAGTCAAATCCTGCCTGCACCGCACGGGCTGCAGCTTTTCCGTAGCATTCGATGACTTCCTGCATGGTCTCCGGCGTGATTCCCGGCAGCGTCACTTCGGCGCTCATCTGCATGGGAGCCGGAAGCAGGATCTGAACCGCCCGGTCAGAACCTACGGCAAGTCCGCCCTGCCACAGCTGAAGACCTGCTTTTCCGCCTTCCGCGTGAATCGCATCAGTCAGTTTTTTCAGACCCGGAATATATTCATCCTCACTGATAGATAAGAAACGCTTCGGCGCACTGGGCGTATGGACACTGCAGACCTCCACGATATTCAGTCCGCATCCGCCCTTTACCCTCGCCACATGATAATCGATCAGCTTCTGAGTCACAGTGCTCCCTTTTCCGGAGAACTTGGTACCCATTGCCGGCAGGATCACCCGGTTTCTGAGTTCCAGATCCTTGATCTTAATTGGTGAAAACAGCTTGTCAAACATAAAACTTCTCCTTTCATTACTTCGCTTTGGTAATAGAAACCTCTTGTTTTTTATTATCCTACGTACACAGAAGCGCATGTCAAGCAATAAAATCCACCAATTTTTTCGCTGTTTTTTTGCTTCGCCAGGACGATTATTATGCAAAATAACAACACTTTTTAATTTTTTTAATAAATCCGATATTTTTCATTGTACAGTCAGGTGTACGTTTCCCTAAAAATATGATATAATTTATACATATTATACAATCTTTTCTTTTAGTTATACGGAGGAGAACTGCGTAATGAAGATACATGAAGTCTGTGAGAAAACAGGATACACAAAGCGTAATATCCATTTTTATATTAAAGAAGGCCTGCTCACTCCTGCTATGAGTCCGGGCGGGCACTATATGTTTACGGAGGAGGACTGCCAGAAGCTCCTTCTGACCCGTATTCTGAGAAATGCAGATGTGCCCGTCCCTGTAATCCGCTCTATTTTCAGCAATCCGGGGTCAGCCGGTTATTACCTGAACAAGCAGATCAAAGAACGGAAACAGGAGCAGCTTCGGCTGAACGGAATCCTTCATGGACTCAATTACATACTGGATCATCTTTCCATCGAGCCGGACATGACAGAGCTGTTCCATCTCAGTACATCTGCGGAGATTCCTTCCTCCTCTTTCGGACCGGTACCGGATTCCTACGACCAGTATGACAATACACAGATCAACCGCTATCTGTGGTCTGTCTTTCTGCCGGAAAAGCTGACCGATTATCAGGAGTTTCTCTGGAATAAGATCAACCGTATGACCAGCCTGCCGGAAAATGAGGACTGCCGGATGCTGAATCAGTTTTTCCATACGCTGGATGAGAGCACACTTACCAGGCTGTTTCGCAAACAGGAGAGCCACCTTTCCTTTATTGCAAATCTGGATCCTGACGGATGCACTGCCTATGCGGAAGAGCTGAAGCACCGTCTGTCCGCCTTTTTGGAGCAGCCCTCCAATATCCGGGTCTGGAAAGAGTATTATCATGCCTTCCTCTATCCGCAGATCCGTATCTATGACCTGGAGGTCAGCAATATTGCCGCGGAAATGAGTCCCATGTTCGCCTCTTACCGGATCAATATCCATATGGCCTGCAGGATCCTGTATGAATGGCTCTACTCAAAGCAGGGAGAAACCCTCCGTTCCAATCTGGAAGCGGCGCTTACGCCTTATCTTGATCTGGAGCTTAGCCAGCACGGACAGTTAGAGGTTCTGGCCAATTTCCGGCAGCTTGTCATGGGAGAGCGCTTCGAATAGCTGCAAAAACCGCAGCCCCTTGACAGAAACTGCGGTTTTATGTAACTGCTCAGCAAGATGCACAGCAGCGGTTTTATTTTTCATCGTCCTCAAACAAGTGACGGATCAGCATATGCCCTTTCTCCTCCAGGATCCCGCTCTCCTGCCCGGTCTTCTCATCATACCGGACTGCTCTGCCGCCCAGATCCTTCGTGCTGTCATACAGCAGATAGGGAACCGGATCCCCTACATGAGTCCTTACCCGGACCGGAGTCGGATGATCGGGCAAAACCAGCATACGGAAATCAATGCCTTCTGCCTCCAGCTTTTCCACGATCGGGCCGATGATCTGCTCATCGATTCGTTCGATGGCGGTAATCTTATCCTCAAAGCTGCCTTGATGTCCCATCTCATCCGGAGCTTCGATATGGATATACACAAAATCTATGTCCTCACGAAGTGCCTCTATGGCTGCCTGTCCCTTACCTGCATAGTTCGTATCCAGACCGCCGTTGGCGCCTTCCACAGTTATATTGCGCATTCCTGCGCCGACCGCAATGCCCTTGAGAAGATCCACGGCGGAGACCATAGCGCCCTTACGATGATGCTCCTCCTCAAAAGAGGTCAGTGCCGGCCGCGTGCCGGCGCCCCAGAACCAGGCGGAATTGGCCGGATTCAGCCCCTGTTCCTTTCGCTTCACATTGATCGGATGGTTAGAGAGAATATCATAACTCTTCACCATCATCTCCCGCAGCACCGGATCCTGAGGCAGATATTCCCCGATCCTCCGGGTCAGGATATCGTGGGGCGCGGTCAGCTCTGCGGCCCTGCCCTGCTTCCAGATCAGCAGATGCCGGTAGCTGGTTCCCGCGTAAAACTCATACCCGTCCCGTTTCAGTCCTTCCTTCAATGCTTCGATCAGGACCTCCGCGTCCTTTGTACTGATTTCTCCCGAACTATGGTCCAGAATCCGCCGGTCCTCGTAGTTTTCTTCTTCCTCAGACAGCGTCACCACATTGCAGCGGAACGATACGTCCTCCTCCTTCATATCCACCCCGATACTCAGCGCTTCCAGCGGAGAACGTCCGGAATAATATTTTACCGGATCATACCCGATAACAGACAGGTTCGCCGTATCGCTTCCCGGTGACATACCTTCCGGAACCGTCCGTACCATGCCGATCTCGGAGAGAGGCGCCAGTCGGTCCATATTGGGCGTCTGCGCCGCTTCCAGAGGGGTCTTGCCATTCAGCTCCTGCAGCGGTTCATCCGCCATCCCATCACACAAAACAATCACATATTTTTTCATCATGTCCCTCTATCCGTTACAGGTCACTGGTGAACCAACGCCCTGTAACCCTTATCCTTCCACACGGATTCTGTGGAGAATACCTGGAAATTCTTTCGCATTTTCCTCATAAGCCTGCTCTGTCAGCACACCGGTCAGGAATCCAAATTCTCCCTCCAGGCCGTCTGCCCTGACGATCTCCACCGGACCGAATTTACTTTCTACGTGAGCCCTGAGAGCCTCCGGCTCTCCGGAAATCCGGACAAAGAACCGCTTGCTCGTATCTTTAAAGGGAAGCAGCTCCAGCTTATCGCTCTTCCACATGGTCATGATATTTCTGTGGAGATGCTTCGCCTCATCCACCACGTCGGCCACAACAGCGCTGGCAGTAGGAAGCTTCCCTGCTCCGCTGCCGTAGAACATGGCGTCTCCAAGGACATTTCCATGGACAAAGATCGCGTTGAACACGTCATTAACACTATACAGAGGATGCTCCTTTCTCAGCAGATACGGCGCAACCATAGCCTGCAGAAGGTCTCCCTGCCGCTTGCTGGTAGCCAGCAGCTTGATGGTCATCCCCATAGCCTTTGCATACATCATATCCTCTTTGGAAATATTTGTGATGCCTTCGGTGTAAATGTCTTCAAAGTCGACCTGCTGTCCGGAGATCAGGGAGGACAGAATGGCAATCTTGCGGCAGGCGTCATAGCCTTCCACATCCGCCTCCGGATTGCGCTCCGCATAGCCCTTCTCCTGTGCTTCCTTGAGCACGTCGTCATAATCCGAGCCTTCGTAGAACATCTTGGTCATCATATAATTGGTAGTCCCGTTCAGGATACCTGTGATCTCTTCGATCTCGTCCGCCGTCATAGAAGAATTTAACGGACGGATGATCGGGATCCCGCCCCCCACGCTTGCTTCGAACAGGAAATTGATCTCCCGCTCCCTCGCGATGGACAGAAGCTCCGCTCCGTGCTTGGCAACCAGTGCCTTATTCGAGGTCGCCACACTTTTCCCGGCAAGCAGACACTTTTTCACAAAGGTGTAGGCAGGTTCGATCCCTCCCATGACCTCTACCACGATCTGTACCTCCGGATCATTTACAATAACGTCAAAATCATGGACGATCTTTTCCTGAATCGGATCCCCCGGAAAATCCCGCAGATCCAACACATACTTAATATGAAGCTCATCGCCGATCCTCTGGTTGATACGCGCCCCATTTGTATTGATCACCTCTACGACTCCGGAGCCTACCGTACCATACCCCATTACTGCTATATTTACCATCTTTTTCTCCCTTTCCCTATGATTTTGTATTTTATCGTCCGATGCCTTGCAACGGGGTGCAACGCACCGTGAACAGCAGCCAACTCAGAACAGCAGACCTGTCAAATGTCTGCTGTTCCTTTCTATTATTTTCTGTTATTTGCCGGAAGCCCCCAGATAAGCATTGATAAACGGATCGATATTTCCGTCCATCACACCATTCACATTGCTGATCTCCGCATTGGTCCGATGATCCTTGACCAGGGTGTAGGGCTGCATCACGTAGGAGCGGATCTGATTTCCGAAATTGATATCCTTAACGTCTCCCCGGATATCAGACATCTTTTCCGCCTGCTCCTGCTGCTTGAGCAGATACAGCTTGGATTTCAGCATCTGCATCGCCTTGTCCTTGTTCTGGTGCTGGGAACGTTCATTCTGGCACTGTACTACGATCCCGGTGGGAAGATGGGTGATCCGGATCGCCGAGGAGGTCTTGTTGATGTGCTGGCCTCCCGCACCGCTGGAGCGGTATGTATCAATCCGAAGATCATCGTCATTGATATCAATCTCAATGTCATCCTCAATATCCGGAATCACGTCGCAGGAAGAAAAAGACGTCTGCCGCTTGCCCGCCGCATTGAACGGGGAAATCCGCACCAGACGATGCACCCCCTTCTCCGAACGCAGGAAACCATAGGCATTCTCTCCGGATACCTCGAAGGTCACTCCCTTGATCCCGGCCACATCCCCTTCCAGATAATCCAGGACTTCCAGGGAAAAGCCTTTCTTCTCCGCCCACCGGCTGTACATCCGGTAGAGCATCCCCGTCCAGTCGCAGGACTCGGTCCCGCCGGCACCCGCGTGCAGCGTCACGATGGCGTTGCTCTTATCGTACTCCCCGGTCAGGAGCGTCTGGATCCGCAGTTCTTCAAATTCCGCTTTGAATCGTTCCAGTTCTTCCTCGATCTCCGCGATCGTCCCTTCATCCGGCTCTTCCTCGCTCATCTCGATGAGAAGCCCCAGATCCTCATGATCCGCAAACATCCCCTCAATCTGCTTGACCGCGTCCTGAAGGCTTTTCAACTCCTTCATCGTATGCTGGGATTCCTCCGGTTTATCCCAGAATCCAGGTTCTTCTATATTTCTTTCCAGTTCTTCGATTCTTTCTTTCTTTGACGCTAAGTCAAAGTGAATCCCTCAAATCTTTCAGCGGTTCTTCATATGCAAGCAGAGTTGCTTTTAATTCATCTAATAAAACCACCTTAATCACCTCTTTCTTTTTAATGAATACCGGGCATCGCGCCCGTCAGCCTCAGACACATGCTGCGCGCAGAACAGCGCCTCTGCGCGGCAGCCGGTCTCGTTTCTGTCTTGTGCAGACTTAATATCACTTTCTTCCGCAGCACTGCTTATACTTCTTGCCGCTTCCGCAGGGACACGGGTCGTTGGGGTAGACCTTCTTCGTGTCGCGCCGCTTCGGTGCACGCGCGGCGCTGTCGTCCTTGTTGGTGCCGGTCACCTTGGCAACCTGCTCCCGTTCCACCTTCTGCTCTACCCGTATATGGAACAGGGTGCGGATGGTGATCTCGGCAATGGCATTGGTCATGCCGCCGAACATGTCGTAGCCCGTCATCTTATACTCTACCAGCGGATCCCGCTGCCCATATGCCTGCAGACCGATTCCCTGACGGAGCTGATCCATATCGTCGATGTGGTCCATCCATCTTCCGTCAATGGCTTTCAGCAATACGACACGCTCCAGCTCCCGGATATGCTCCGGCTCCGGGAACTCCGCTTCCTTCTCCTCGTATGCCTTGACAGCCCGTTCCTTCAGCAGGTGCTTCAGTTCTTTCTGCTGCATGTCCTCCGCTTCCTTTGCAGAAGGAATCTCAAGCTGCGGGATCACGCCGTGAAGCGCCACATCCAATCCGGCCAGGTCCCATTCTTCCGAGTCCACTTCCGCCGATACGTGCCGATCCACCGTATTCTCCACATACTCGGTGATCATATTGTAAACCGTATCCCGCATGCTCTCCCCGTCCAGCACCCGGCGGCGTTCCCCGTAGATGATCTCACGCTGCTCGTTCATGACCTGGTCATATTCCAGCAGGTTCTTACGGATTCCGAAGTTGTTGCTCTCAATCTTCTTCTGCGCTTTCTCAATGGCGCCGGAAAGCATCTTATGTTCAATCTGTTCGTCCTCTTCCACACCCAGCGTATTGAACACGCTCATCAGCTTCTCGGAACCGAACAGGCGCAGCAGGTCGTCCTCCAGAGAAATGTAGAAACGGGATTCCCCCGGGTCTCCCTGACGTCCGGAACGTCCCCGGAGCTGGTTGTCGATCCGTCTGGATTCATGCCGTTCCGTACCAATGATCTTCAAACCTCCGGCTGCCTTGGCCTCGTCGTCCAGCTTGATATCCGTACCACGGCCCGCCATATTGGTGGCAATGGTCACCGCGCCGTGGACTCCCGCGTCCGCTACGATCTCCGCCTCCATCTCATGGAACTTGGCGTTTAGGACATTGTGCTGGATTCCCTGCTTTTTCAGCATCTTGCTCAAAAGCTCCGACACCTCGATGGTGATGGTGCCCACCAGAACCGGCTGCCCGGCGGCATGCGCTTCCTTGACGGCTTCCACGACTGCCCGGTACTTTCCTTCCTTCGTCTTATAGACCGCGTCGTCCAGATCCTTCCTCTGGACCGGAAGATTGGTCGGGATCTCCACTACGTCCATCCCGTAGATATCACGAAATTCTTTTTCTTCTGTCAGGGCGGTACCTGTCATACCGCTCTTCTTCTCAAATTTGTTAAACAGGTTCTGGAAGGTAATGGTAGCCAGAGTCTTGCTCTCCCGCCTCACCTTCACATGCTCCTTCGCTTCAATGGCCTGATGGAGTCCATCCGAATAACGCCGTCCCGGCATGATACGTCCGGTAAATTCATCAACGATGACCACCTCTCCCTCCGGGGTCACCACATAGTCCTGATCCCGGAACATCAGATTGTGCGCCCGCAGCGCAAGGATGATGTTGTGCTGGACCTCTAAGTTCTCCGGATCAGCCAGGTTATCCAGGTGGAAGAACTTCTCCACCTTCTTCACGCCGTCCTCGGTCAGATTAACGGATTTTTCCTTTTCGTTGACAATGTAGTCTCCGGTCTCTTCGATCTCTTCCCCCATGATGGCATTCATCTTGGAGAACTCGCCGCTTGCCTCGCCCCGTTCCAGCTGTCTTGCAAGGATATCACAGGCTTCATAGAGCTTCGTAGACTTGCCGCTCTGCCCGGAGATGATCAGCGGCGTCCTTGCCTCGTCGATCAGGACCGAGTCCACCTCGTCGATGATCGCGTAATGGAGTCCCCGCTGTACCAGCTGTTCCTTGTAGATGACCATGTTGTCACGGAGGTAATCAAATCCCAGCTCATTGTTCGTCACATAGGTAATGTCACAGTTATACTCCTTACGGCGTTCGTCATTATCCATGCTGTTGAGCACGACGCCGACTGTCAGCCCCAGAAATTCATGCACTTTACCCATCCACTCCGCGTCACGCTTTGCCAGGTAGTCGTTGACCGTGACAATGTGGACGCCTTCTCCCGGAAGCGCGTTCAGATATGCCGGCAGCGTAGATACAAGCGTCTTACCTTCCCCGGTCCTCATCTCGGCAATTCTGCCCTGATGCAGGATCACACCGCCGATCAGCTGTACCCGGTAATGCCGCATGCCCAGACTTCTCACCGCAGCTTCCCTGACAGCTGCAAATGCCTCCGGAAGAAGGTCGTCCAGGGTCTCCCCTTCCTCCAGGCGCGCCCGAAACTCCCGGGTCTTGCCTTTGAGCTCCTCGTCACTGAGCGCCTGCATCTCAGGCTCCAGCGACTCGATCCGGTCTACGATCGGGTAAATACGCTTCAGTTCGTTTTCGCTGTGCGTACCAAATATTTTCTCTATCAAGCCCATAATCTGCAATTAACTCCTTCTTATGTTTATTCAGATTGTATTTTAACACTAACTTCCCTCAAATTCAACTGATTCATAGTTTATTAACAAACTCCTGTGGAAATTTTGGAAAATCCGCTCGACTTATCTTATATCAGATCCTGTGGATTATCAAGTTGACTTCCTGCAGAGCTCCCCGTAGGGAATCTTCCCTCCGAATAGATCCAGCGCGCTCCCGATGGTAAAGTCCAGCCTTCCGCCGCTGATCCTGCGGAAATGCTCCAGCTCCTCCATACTTCCGATGCCTCCCGCGTAGGTCATCCCGGCTCCGTTCCACTCTGCCAGCAGACGGACCAGTTCTTCCTCCACGCCCGAGGACTTTCCTTCCACGTCGACCCCGTGGATTAGAAATTCATCGCACTCTCCTGCCAGCGCTTCCAATGTTCCCTCTTCCAGTTTTACCCGTGTAAATGTCTGCCAGCGGTTGGTCACGATATAGTATGCTCCGTCCAGCTTCCTGCAGCTCAGGTCCAGGACAATATGCTCCCGTCCCACTGCGCGCTTCAGCTTTTCCAGGTTTTCCCTCTGAAATACTCCGTTTTGGAATACATAGGAGGTCACGATCACATGGCTTGCGCCTGCTTTTAGAAAATCGCCTGCATTTTCCGCCGTGATCCCGCCCCCGATCTGCAGACCGCCCGGATACTCCCGAAGCGCAGAATATGCCTGGGCTCTGTCCGCCTCATAAAAGGGCGAATCCTGGGCGTTGAGCAGGATCATGTGTCCCCCCGTAAGCCCGTCCCTTTTGTACAGTTTCGCATAATATGCCGCATCCAGCTCCGAAGCAAAATTGGTCTCTGCCTGATCTCCCTGATCCGTCAGGCTGCCTCCTACGATTTGTTTTACTTTTCCGTTATGTATATCAATGCAAGGTCTGAATTTCATGTTCCTGCCCCCTGTCCTTCCCCATTTCCTCGTTCGGTTTCCGCAGCGGCCATATCATCCGTATTGCGGTTGCCATGTCATTTCGATACCTGACGGCGCAGCGGGATCTTCGGATAAATCCCCGTATACGGAAAAAGGAGCCGTATTGCATTCCCGGCTCCCCTGCCATTGTCAACTGTTATCTGTTTTCGACATCATCCGCCACGTCATCAATACCGTCTCTTACATCGTCTTCTACGTCGTCTATTGCATCCCCGATCACGCCGTCCCCATCGTTTCTGTCGGTAGTTCCGTTATTGTTAGTAGTTCCGTTATTCCTGTCAGTTCCATTGTTCTTATCGTTCCTGTTGTTCTTGTCGGTTCCATTGGTCGTATCATTTTTGTTGGTACTGTTGTTTCCGCCGGTGGCATCATTCATATTGTCATCCCGGTCGATGTTCTCCGTATCTGTCTGGTCCGCGCCGTCAGTATCCCTGTTCCTCCCGCAGGCAGTCATGCTGCCGATCACCCCGGTACATACCACTAATAATAGAAGCTTCTTATATCTTTTCATAGTTTTTTCTCCCTTTCAAAAAATATTTTTCATACATGTAATATCTTCAAAAAAATTGATATTATGTATGTAAATATTTCCAAAAAAACTATACCCAAGGGGTACCCCGTTATGGCCATCCGGCCATTTCACAAGGTATATCCATGTGGATGTCCGTGGGCAGTCTGTTCAGAACAGCAGTCCGAAGCCCTGCCCGAGACCCTCATTCGTTCAGCGTTTCTCCTTGATCTCACCGCTCCGGTACGCCGCCAGCAGTGCTTCCAGATCTGCGATACGTTCCCTCAGGTCCGCGCCCGCATCCGTATCTCCCACCAGACGCCGTTCCATGACCCGCTTGATGATCACGCTCTCGGAATGGATATCACTCTCCCGTTCGATAGCTGCCTCCGTAGATTCAAACGGCTCATGAGCTACCAAGCGCAGCCCATAGGAATTGTAGATCAGCGTATATCCCGCGATTCCCGTCTCCTTCTGGTATGCCTTGGAAAATCCCCCGTCAATGACCATCACCTTCCCATTGCATTTGACCGGATTCTCCCCGTTTTTGCTCTTTACCGGAACGTGCCCGTTGACAATATATGCGTTTTCCGGTGACAGTCCGAACTCCCGCATCACGTTGTCGATCACCTCTTCATTTTCCAAAAGCTTGTAGTACGGATTCTTCTTTTCCACATGGGTCTCCTTCTCCCCAAGGAAATACCGCTCGAAGGTGGCCATCTTATCCTTGCCGAACAGCGGAGAATCCGGGCTCAGCCAGATATACCACATGATATCCCTGCCGTTCTCCCGGTCCTGCTCATCCAGGGCAAAAAAACCCTTGCGCACATAGCGGTCCAGCGCGTCATACAGAGAACGTCCCTTGAAGGTATGTCCGAAAAGATTCACTTCCCGCAGGCTTCCATCCATATTGAGCGGCACACATCCATGATATAGCAGGTTATTATTGTGCACCTTGTAAAGGTTGCCTTTGGTCAGCAGAAGCCGCATATGCTCCTGAAGCTTCTCACAGCTCAGAAACGCGCGTTCCAAGCGTTCCATCACTTCCTCTTCCTCCTCAGACAGCGCGTAAGGATCCTTCGGATCAATGGTCGGGAAATTCATGTCCAGCATGGCGTATTCCTTTCCGTTGAGAGAAATGGTCCCCTTCTCATAGTCGATCCGGTGGAGCATAGCCCTGTCTTCCATGTGAAATCCCTTCTGCCGCAGAACGATCTGCCCCTCCACCTTGAACTGGATCACGGAGATTGCCTTGTGGATCCGCAGGTTCATCTCCATCTCCGCCTTGCTGATGGTATTATCCTGTCCCTTCAATGTAAAACAGGTGCATGGATCTGTCTCATATACACGCATGGCAAAAGAAGCCAGGGGCAGAAGGTTGATGCCGTACCCGTCCTCCAGGATATCCAGATTCCCATAGCGCGCGCAGATCCGGATCGCATTGGCAATACAGCCACGCTGCCCTGCCGCAGCGCCCATCCAAAGCACGTCATGGTTTCCCCACTGAATATCCAGGGAGTGATAGTTCATCAGCTTGTCCATGATGATATGGGGCCCCGGTCCCCGGTCATAGATATCTCCCACAATATGAAGGTGGTCCACGACCAGACGCTGGATCAGAGAGGAGATTGCCGCTATAAACCCTTCCGCCCTTCCGATCCGGATGATCGTCATGATGATCTCATTATAGTAGGATTCTTTGTCATTGACCTCCGCCTTTTCCGTGATCAGCTCCTCGATGACATAGGCAAAATCCCTCGGCAGGGCTTTGCGCACCTTGGAGCGGGTATACTTGCTCGCCGCCCGCTTGCTCACCTCGATCAGACGATACAAGTTCACCTTGTACCAGTCCTCCATATTATCTTCCGTCTTCCTTACGATCCTCATCTTTTCTTTCGGATAATAGATCAACGTCGCCAGCGACCGTTTTTCCCTTGTACTCAATGTATTGCCGAATACCTCGTCAATCTTGCGGCGTACAGACCCGGAACCGTTCTTCAGCACATGTGCAAACGCCTCATACTCGCCGTGCACATCCGTGATAAAATGCTCCGTCCCCTTCGGCAGATTTAAGATTGCCTGTAAATTAATGATCTCCGTGGATGCCGCCGCGATCGTAGGATGCAGGTCCGACAGTCTCTCCAGGTATCTTGTCTCTAAATTCTTCATTCAAATTCCCTCATTTGCGCCCTATGAAATATAGATCCGCCCTCTTAAAACTGGATCACATCGCTCATATCATACATCCCTGCCGGCTTTCCAGCCAGGAATTTTGCGGCTTCCACCGCCCCTTTGCCGAATACGCTTCTGGAAAAGGCAGTGTGCTTAAACTCAATGACCTCATCCACACCTGCAAAAATAACCTCATGCTCTCCCACGATCGTCCCGCCGCGGACTGCGGAAATCCCGATCTCTTTCTGATCCCTCTTCTGGCGCACCTGGCTTCTGTCATATACATAATGATATTCCCCGTTCAGCGCTTCGTTCATAGAATCCGCCAGCGCCAGCGCCGTACCGCTGGGCGCGTCCAGCTTCTGGTTATGATGACGCTCCACCAGTTCCATGTCATATCCTGCCGGAGCAAGTACCCTTGCCGCGTCCCTCAGAAGCTTCAGCAGCAGATTGATCCCCATGGACATATTCGCAGATTTCAGAATTGCCGTTTTTCCGGATGCCTCCTCAATCTTTCTTAGCTGCTCTTCCGAATATCCCGTGGAGCAGAGCACCGCCGGAACCTGCTTTTCCACGCAATACGTCAGAACCTCCTCCAGCGCAGACGCCGTAGAGAAGTCGATCACAACGTCCACGCTGACATCGCATTTCCCGATTGTATCAAAAACCGGATAGGGATTCTGTATCTCCTGATACGTATCTACCCCCGCCGCGATCGAAATCCCCGGATCCTCCTTCACCAGGCCGGTAATCATCTGTCCCATCCTTCCGTTGCATCCATGCATCAGCACATTTACCATGTCATTTTCCTCCTGTATGATATCATTTTACATTCCTGTTCAAAGCAACATAAATAAAGGATATCATATTTGAGAAGATTCCTCAACAAATGATATCCCTTTAACAAACATTTTGATATGCCTATTTATACCTTGTGAAACGGCCGGATGGCCATAATGGGATGCCCTTGGGTATACCTTGTGAAACGGCCGGATGGCCATAACGGGGTGCCCTGCTCTCTGCTAATCCTCCTCCGGACACTCAAGCTTGCTGACGGATACTTCATATGCCGTCCGCGTCTCTGTTTCTGTCTCTGATATTTTTTTCACATAATCCCGGCTCTGGATCCTGCCCAATATCCGGACATGCTCCCCCACCTCGAAGCCGGACGCATAGCGCGCGTTCCTGCCCCAGCAGATGCAGGGGATATAATCGGATTTCCCATAAGGGCGGTTCACTGCAAGCAGCAGGTCCGCAATTTCCCTCCCAAGCGGCGTCTTCCGATAAATGGGCTTTTTACAGATGTAGCCTTCCAGAAGGATGTGGTTGGTCTTTGCACCGTCCAGCTCCTCCTCAATAAATTCCACTTCCCGGACAAACACAGACAGCACAAGGCGGTTCTTCTGCTCCTCATGCCTGTTATAAGACCGGAACTGCCCGGATACCATGATAAATTCCCCTGTGTAATCCTGTGTCACGTCAATCAGCCGTTCTGAGATCATCAGTGGGATCCGGTCTTCGGAATTGCTCAGCCGGCGCACCAGCACGTCTACCATATAAAAGCCTTCTCCAAAGACTTCATGGCTGTATGTAAATCTGGACGCCACCTCACCCATGATCGTTACCTGGTTGTTTTCAATAATCTTATCTGACATAATTTATAGGTCTCCCTTCCTCTTTGCGGTATTTTTAAGTCACTACTAATTCTATGACCGAATGCTTCCGGATAGAACCAAAATCCCTCTGGAATCGTTCGACATTTTCCCTCGACAATTTATTACAATTCACGGCATGACAATTTTCCTCTTTTTTTCCGCAATAATTTATGATAGAATGAGTAAGCTGTAAATACACAGGGTATGGAACATCATTGACCCATTTTATACCCAAGGGCACCCCGTTATGGCCATCCGGCCGTTTCACAAGGTATACCCAAGGGCACCCCGTTATGGCCATCCGGCCGTTTCACAAGGTATATTTTATTGATTTTAAGCGCTGTTTATGACAGTCGCAGATTTAGAAAGGTAAGGTATCCGTTCATGAAAACAAAACGAGAAGACGTAAGAAATATTGCCATTATCGCCCACGTAGACCACGGAAAGACCACTTTGGTGGATGAACTTTTAAAGCAGAGCGGCGTATTCCGGGAGAACCAGGAAGTCGCGGAGCGTGTCATGGATTCCAACGACATTGAACGGGAGCGCGGCATCACGATCCTGTCCAAGAACACCGCCGTATTTTACAAAAACACCAAGATCAACATCATCGACACCCCGGGACATGCCGATTTCGGCGGGGAGGTAGAACGTGTGCTCAAGATGGTCAACGGAGTCGTCCTTGTGGTGGATGCCTTCGAGGGCGCCATGCCGCAGACCAAGTTCGTGCTGCGCAAGGCACTGGAGTTAGATCTTCCGGTCATCGTCTGCATCAACAAGATCGACCGGCCCGAAGCCCGGCCCGATGAGGTGATCGACGAAGTTCTGGAGCTGTTCATGGATCTGGACGCTTCCGACGATCAGCTGGAATGCCCCTTCGTTTATGCCTCTGCAAAGGCCGGAGTAGCGGTGCTGGATCTGACGGACGAGGAAAAGAACATGGAGCCGCTGTTCGAAACGATCCTGAATTATATCCCGGCTCCGGAAGGGGATCCCGAGGCCCCCACCCAGGTTTTGATCAGCACCATTGATTATAATGAATACGTCGGCCGGATCGGAGTGGGTAAGGTGGACAACGGCACCATTTCCGTAAACCAGGAAGTTCTCCTCATGAACCACCACGATCCGGACAAGCAGAAAAAAGTAAAGATCAGCAAGCTCTACGAATTTGACGGTCTGAACAAAGTGGAGGTCAAGGAAGCAGGCATCGGATCTATCGTCGCCATTTCCGGCATTGCTGATATTTCCATCGGAGATACCCTGTGCTCCCCGGAAAATCCGACCCCCATCCCGTTCCAGAAGATTTCCGAGCCTACGATCTCCATGCAGTTTATCGTCAATGACAGCCCCTTTGCCGGACAGGAGGGCAAGTATGTCACTTCCCGGCATATCCGCGACCGTCTGTTCCGGGAACTGAACACCGACGTTAGTCTCCGGGTGGAGGAAACAGAAAATGCAGACAACTATAAGGTTTCCGGCCGCGGGGAGCTTCACCTGTCCGTACTGATCGAAAATATGCGCCGGGAGGGCTACGAGTTTGCGGTCAGTAAAGCAGAAGTCCTGTATAAGACGGATGAGGACGGCAAAAAGCTGGAGCCGATGGAGGCTGCCTTCGTGGATGTCCCTGATGAATTTACAGGTACAGTCATCGACAAGCTCAGCCAGAGGAAAGGTGAGCTGCAGGGCATGAACAGCATCGGCAGCGGCTATACCCGTCTGGAATTTTCGATCCCGGCCCGGGGACTGATCGGATACCGCGGGGAATTTCTGACCGATACCAAGGGAAATGGCATCCTGAACACCAGCTTTGACGGCTACGCCCCCTACAAAGGAGACATCCAGTACCGGAAGCAAGGTTCCCTGATTGCCTTTGAGACCGGGGAGTCCGTTACCTACGGGCTGTACAGCGCCCAGGAACGGGGTACCTTGTTCATTGGCCCCGGCGAGAAGGTTTATTCCGGCATGGTGGTCGGCCAGAATGCAAAAACAGACGATATCGAGCTGAATGTCTGCAAGACCAAGCACCTGACCAACACCCGCTCGTCCAGTGCGGATGAGGCCCTTCGTCTCACTCCGCCCCATATCCTGAGCCTGGAGCAGGCGCTGGATTTTATCGACACAGACGAGCTTCTGGAGGTAACGCCCAAGTCCCTGCGCATCCGGAAGAAGATCCTAGATTCCAGAATGCGCAAGCGCAGTAACCAGAAATAATCGCCGCCTGCCCGGCAGCCTGCTCCAAGCCGGCCCGGGCAGATGACCACAATCTGCAAAGGAGGCAGCCGGATAATGAAGGAATATATGACTTTATTTTTAAAGCGACTGACCAATCTTCTGGAGTATGTCATTGCACTGCTCCTGGCAGCCGGAATCTTTATCATGACTGTCCGGCTGATTCTTACTTTCGGCAACCTGTCGGACTTTAACAAGTATCCGAACTATGACGATCTGCTGACTACGTGTTTTAATCTGGCTATCGGGATCGAGATGGTGCGCATGCTCTATTTCCATTCCCCTCAGACCATGTACGAGGTTCTGCTTTTTGCCATCGCAAGGCAGATCATCATCGACCACTCCTCACCTGTCAACAGCCTGGTCGGTGTGGTCTCCATCGCGATCCTGTTTGCTACCCGTAAGTTTTTATTCGTGGCATTTGATGAATCCGAGAAAATCCTGTTCCGGGCCACCCAAAGGGTCCAGAGAGTCAACCGTCTCATCCACCTCAATATCCCTTACAAGGAAAACGAGACCCTGGTCGACGTGATTCTGAAAAAGTTGCAGGAAGAGGAGACCGAGATCGGCGTCGGCGCATGCATCTACTACCCGGACTGTGCCCTGCGCATTGCCAAGATCACAGATGGGAAAATTACAAGAATTGAAGTGATTCGTTCTATACATTAACTCCTTTTCATGTTATAATAGGAACAAGTCTAATATGAGTAAAGGAGTTGATCTGCATGAAATTTATTATCAGTGGAAAAAACATCGAAGTAACACCTGGACTGAAAAGCACAATTGAACAAAAACTCGCAAAACTGGAAAGGTATTTCACTCCTGAAACCGAAATCATCGTAACACTCAGCGTCGAGAAGGAACGGCAGAAGATCGAGGTCACGATCCCTGTAAAGGGCAATATCATCCGTTCCGAACAGACAAGCAACGACATGTACGTATCCATTGACCTGGTAGAAGAGGTGATCGAGCGTCAGCTCCGCAAATATAAAAACAAGCTGGTCGCACGCAGCCAGGGACATCCTACCGCTGCCGCCTCTCCAAGTAATTTCAAAAAGGAATTTTTCGAATCCGATGAAGAATCAGAAGAAGACGGCGAGATTCGGATCGTGCGTACCAAGAAGTTCGGAATCAAACCCATGTTCCCCGAGGACGCCTGCATCCAGATGGAACTGCTCGGACATAATTTCTTCGTATTCAGCAATGCGGAGACTGACGAGGTCAATGTAGTATATAAGAGAAAAGACGGAGCCTTCGGCCTGATCGAACCGGAATTTCATTAAGCATTCTGAACAGCAGCAATATATAATAAGGCCTTCAGACAAGTTCACTTGTCTGAAGGCCTTATTATATATTGCTATTGGGCGGAACGCCCAAGAACCACGGACAGGAGCTGCGCCAGCAGCGGATAGTCTGCGCAGCAGACGGGTCTGTGGTCTCTGCTGTGTCCCCCCTAGAACACCCCCATTTCCCGCCCCCCAGTACCGCGCACAAATATTTTACCCCTCCTTGTCTTTAAAACACCACCACTCTCCCCTCAAAACAGGCAAACCTGCAAGCCCTCTCCCGCCGCACAGCCGCCTGTGCGTTGGTCGCTTCCGTGACCGCTTCCACAAACGCCGCCTCTTCACCAGCCGCGATCAGTGTAGAAAGAGTCACTGTCTCCGCGTAATCCGCCTCAACCGTGGGAAGTCCGCGCTGGGCCAGAAGGTACTGCAGCTTTCCCAGCCCGGAATAATCCGTCTCGATCTTCAATTCATACCCATCAATCTTCGTGATCAGCGTACTTGCGTCGATCCCCGCCTGGGCCGACTGGGTATAGGCGCGCACTAGGCCGCCGGTCCCAAGCAGCGTCCCACCGAAATACCGGGTCACCACCACCATGACATTTTTCAGGCCATGTCCCCGGATTACTTCCAGGATCGGCTTCCCGGCCGTCCCTCCCGGTTCCCCGTCATCACTGAACCGTTCCTGAGCCTGGTCTTCTCCGATCACATATGCCCAGCAGTGATGACGCGCGTCCCAATACTGCTTCCTGATATTCCCCAAGATCTCCGCCGCCTCCTCTTCCTTCTCCACCGGAAACACTTCCCCGATAAAACGGGACTTTTTTTCTACGATCTCTCCTTTTCCGCCTTCATACACGGTACGGTAATCCATCTCAGCACCTCTCCGCAATTTCATACAACAAACGTTCCGAGTCCTCCCATCCAAGGCAGGGATCCGTGATGGACCTGCCGTAAATATGATTGCCGCAGCCGATATCCTGACGGCCTTCCTCTATATAGCTTTCGATCATCACGCCTTTCACCAGCCTGCGGATCTCCCGTGAATGCGCACGGCTGTGCAGCACTTCCTTCACGATCCGGATCTGCTCCTTATACCGCTTTCCAGAATTGGAATGATTGGCGTCGATGATGCAGGCCGGGTTCGCCAGCTTCCTTTCCTGGTACATCTCCCACAGCCGCATCAGGTCTTCATAGTGGTAGTTGGGCAGTGTACGCCCATACTGATTGACTCCTCCACGCAGGATCACATGGGCGTAAGGGTTGCCGCTTGTAGTCGCGTCCCACCCCCGGTACAGAAAATTATGGCCGTGCTGAGCTGCCACCACCGAATTAAGCATCACGGAAAAATCTCCGCTGGTAGGGTTCTTCATCCCCACCGGAACCTCGATCCCGCTGGATACCAGGCGGTGCTGCTGATCCTCCACGGAGCGTGCACCCACAGCCACATAGGATAAAATATCAGACAGATAGCGGTAATTCTCCGAGTAGAGCATCTCGTCCGCGATCGGAAGCCGGAACTGCTCGAGCACCCGCATATGCAGATGGCGAATCGCAATCAGCCCCGCCAGAAGATTCGGTGCCTTCTCCGGATCCGGCTGATGAAACATCCCCTTATACCCTTCCCCCGTGGTACGGGGTTTATTGGTATAGACTCTCGGTACAACGATCACTTTCTCCCTGATTGCCTCCTGGACCGGAACCAGACGGCTGATATAATCGCATACAGCCTCCTCATTGTCTGCCGAGCAGGGCCCGATGATCACGATAAACCGGTCGCTTCTCCCGCTGATGGCGTCCTGCAGCTCCTTGTCCTTCTCTTCCTTACATTTTGCCACTTCCGCAGACACCGGATACATTTCCTTGATCTCCTTCGGGGTCGGCAGTTTCTTTTCCATTATAAAGCTCATGCTCTCTTCCTCCTAAATATTATAGCCATTTTGTTCAGCAAATGGTTTGCCTCGAATCACTCCTCTGCTCTTCCACTGTTTCACAAAACAATTTAAACTATTAAAGCGGCACAGCCAAAGTCAAATACCCCGCAGCAAGCTGCGGGGTATTTGACACTCGCTGCAGTCGCCAAATGGTTACTGTTCACACGGTGTCGTGCACTTGCTGCACGGCGTCCGGCCAATAAAGTAACATTTGCCATAATATCCAGCCCCTCGCCGAAGGCGACTTAAAATGGGCTGGATACTGTTACTGGAGCACCCAAAGGGTGTGAACAGTAACGCCAAATGTCCATGCAAGCATGGCTACTTGGCTCGTTGCTTCGCGAGAATAAATTCCAACTTTGTGGTTGGATGCTCCAAAGAGCCTCCAACCTGCTCATTCAGTTGGAATCAATCTGACTATGCCTTAAAATCCGTAATCAATTTATTCTGTTGAGGTACTGCCGCCTCCGGTATCTCCTCCGGATGACGGCGGAGTCACTGTCGAATTACCGTCCCCGCCAGTCGAATCTCCTCCGCTTGACCCTCCGCTGGTATCACCGTTGCTTCCACCGGTTGTTCCATCTCCATCTCCGGATGAAGTTCCATCTCCGTCACCTGCCGGCTTATCATCGTCTCCTCTGTCCTGCACAACGGGAGCTCTGTAATGCCCTGAACAGCTTACGGAAGGAACCGTTCCCTCTGCAAAATATTCCGTGATGACACTGCTGCAGGATGACGTCGCCAGAAGGCCGCTCTGCTGGCATACCATTTTCTGCTGTACGGAAGGCGGCATGGTAAATTCCTGACGCGGCAGGCCTTCGTGCACCCGCTGCATGATGTTTTTCCAGAGCACTTCGTGCCATACCTGGTTATAGATATTTTCCATAGGCTTCGCGCAGTCATATCCGCCCCATACCGACGCCGTATAGTAAGGCGTGTATGCAGCCAGCCAAAGGTCGCGGCTGAACTCTGACGTACCGGTCTTCCCCGCCACCGGCATATTATACATCTGGGCCGCCGTACCTGTACCTCTGGTGATCACATCCTGCATGGCGCTTGTCAGCAGCGCCGCGGTGCTGTCCTTCAGTACCGGATGAGTATCTTTGATCTCATTATCCAGCAGTACATTGCCGTCATGGTCCAGAACCTTGCTGTATAGAACTGGTTTGATATAAGTGCCGTTGTTGGCAATGGTGGCGTAAGCCGCTGTCAGTTCCAGATTCGTCACGCCAAGGGTAAGTCCTCCAAGGGCTGTCGGAAGCTGGACATCGGTATAGTCCGGATATGCCGGATGATCATAATTCACGACCGTAGTAAATCCAAAATTGATCAGATAATCATAACCCAGCTGAGGTGTGATCGCCTGCATGGTCTCCAGGGCGCATACATTCATGGAATGCAGGATAGCGTAACGCACCGTCGCGCTGCCTATATAAGCGTTGTCCCAGTTGTGCGCCTTCTTGTTTGGATCGTTGGGATATTGGAAAGGCCCCTTATCCGGAATCGAAGTCGCCAGTGTATATCCTGCCGCGTCAAGAGCCGGAGCGTATGCGGCCAGCGGCTTAAAGCAGGATCCGGGCTGCCGGGGGGAATCTGTTGCCCGGTTCAGAGAAAGGCTGGCCGTCTTCTTTCCTCTTCCTCCGACCACTGCCAGTACCTCTCCGGTATGCTGGTCCATGAGCACTACAGAGGTCTGAGGCTGAGGTGTGACATCTCTCCATTCCTCCACCGTGTCCCCTTCCGTGATCCCCAATGTTCCTTTATATTCATTGATCGCCTGATCCGCCTCTTCCGGAGAGGAAAAGAGCAGCGCATATTCCCGTCCCCACGCGCCTTTCAGATACTCTTCCAGCATCTCCTTGCTGTAATTCTCTATGGTGCCGTCCGCCCGGTAAACAGTCAGTGCAAAATCCAGACCGTACTCCGTACCATAAGGATAGACCGCGTCATTGGCCACTTCCTCATCGCAGATCGCCTGGATCCGAAGATCCTGGGTGGACGTGATATCCAGACCTCCGCTGAGAACCGTGTTATATGCCTGTGTCTCCGTATATCCTTTTCGCTCCTGCAGATCCTGGATGAGCTGCGCGAAAAGCTGGTCGTTAAAATAAGAATATGGCGTCGTGTTCTGCACCGGAGGAGTCGGAATGATCCGCTCATACACTGCATCCGTATCTGCCATTGCCTCGTCATAGGCTGCCTGGGTAATATAATTCTGGTCCAGCATATGATCCAGTACAGCCTCCCGCCGGGTCCGGTTCGCTTCCGGATGAAGGATCGGGTCATAGCCTGACGGGCTCTGTGTGATCCCGGCGATCAGCGCGCTCTCGGAGAGCGTCAGCTCCGACACATCCTTGCCGAAGTAACGCTCCGACGCGCTCTGTACCCCGAGACAGCTCTGTCCCAGGTTGATGGTATTCATATAGGCTTCCAGGATCTCGTCCTTTGACATCTGCTTCTCAATCTCTACGGCAAGCAATTGTTCCTGAAGCTTTCGTTCCAGCCTGTCATAGAACGTTTTCTCTTCCATGAAATCGATGAATACGTTGTTTTTAAGCAGCTGCTGAGTCAGCGTACTGGCTCCTTCATCAAAACTTCCTGACGTGATACCTTTCACACCGGCTCGTATGATACCCTGAATGTCGATTCCGTTGTGCTGGTAAAAACGCTCGTCCTCAATGGCAACGAATGCCTTTCCCAGATATTCCGGGATCTCGTCAATTGATTTATAGACACGGTTGGAACCTGACTGTAAAAATTCTTCGGTCTTCGTCCCGTCCTTCGCATGAACCACCGAGATATAGCCTGTCGGTTTGACCTGAGAAGGTGTCACTGTAGGAGTTTTATCAAGGATCTTCTTTACAAAATAACCCACGCCTCCGACACCAACCATAGCGATAAGAAGGACACAGACGATCAGGGCCTTGAAAAAACGCACCCCAACCCGCTTTTTCTGCATATTCTTTTTCGAGGAGATATCTTTTTTTCGTTTCTCCAGATGTTCTTTTCCGTAATTCATGAATCCTACCCTCCTTTATACATGCTGTTTATTATACCAAATTTATTTTTCTAAATAAAGGAAAAAAACAAAAAGTTCATATATATTAGGAAATTTAAGAAAATCTTTCGAAATTCCGCCTTTTTCTCATTCCCTCACTCACATACAGAAGAAAACCTGCCGTCGGCAGGTCTTCTTCTGTATGTAATATCCGCTCAGGCATCCAATATCATTTTTGCCGATCCGCAGATTCCGGCGTCATTGCCCAGCGTTGCAAGCTTAAATTCTATATCCCGGTTGGCAAAAAATGCCTTTTCCCTGTATGGCTTCTGAATAAATGGAATCAGGACCTCTCCAGCCTTGGACACCCCGCCGCCGATCACGATCACGGCCGGATCCGCGATCACCGCCAGGTTCATCAGGCCGCTTGCCAGATATTTTCCAAACTCCTCCGCCACATCAATTGCCACCGCATCCCCTGCTTTCACCGCGTCGAACACGTCCTTAGCCGTGACGCTTTCTTTCTTCAATACCGTCTCCCGGTTCTCCCGCTCCAGACGTTTTTTCGCCAGCCTTACGATTCCGGTGGCAGACGCGTACTGCTCCAGACATCCGTGATTTCCGCAGCCGCAGGTGTCCTGCTCATCATAATTCACGCAGAGATGTCCTACCTCGCCGCCTGCACCGTGCTCTCCTGTGATCACCTTTCCATTGATGATCACACCGCCGCCTACTCCGGTGCCCAGGGTGATCATCACCATATTCTTCTGTCCGGCTCCGCCGCCCTTCCACATCTCGCCGAGCGCGGCTACATTGGCGTCATTGCCGATGACCGAGGTGATACCGGTCAGTTCTTCCAGTTCCCGCTTAACCTCCTTGTAGTTCCACCCCAGGTTGGCGCTCCCGTTGACAATGCCATCTGCCGTCACCGGTGCAGGAACTCCGGCTCCGATCCCGATAATATCCGTTTTTTCCAGCCCGTGTTCCTTTGTCTTCTCCAGAATGGACGCTGCGATATCCGGCAGGATCGCCTTTCCCTCATCTTCTACCCTGGTCACGATCTCCCACTTATCCAGGATATTGCCGTTCTCCTCAAACAATCCCATCTTAACTGTTGTTCCGCCGATGTCTACTCCATAACAATACTTCATGACTTCATTCTCCTATCCCTTTTATAACGTTTTACGAATATCGTTACAGTCCGGGAACATCCGCGGACCGTAACGCAGACAGCCATTATCCCTTTCTCACAAGATTCTCCTGTACCCGCTTATACAGCTCCTGGGCCGCGTTGTAGCCCATCTTCTTCTGCCTGTGGTTCACCGCCGCGGATTCCATGATGATCGGGAGATTCCGTCCCGGACGGATCGGAATGCTGTGGCAGACGACCTTATTTCCCAAAAATTCCGTATAGTTCTCTTCCAGCCCCAGACGGTCATATTCCTTATCGCGGTTCCATTCTTCCAGTGTGATCACCAGGTCGATATTCTGTGTCTCACGGACACACTGCACACCGAACATAGATTTCACGTCCACGATCCCGATTCCTCGAAGTTCGATGAAATGCTTGGTAATATCCGGCGCCGAACCAACCAGTGTATCATCACTGACCTTCCGGATCTCAACCACATCATCCGTTACAAGACGGTGCCCCCTCTTGATCAGCTCCAGTGCCGCTTCACTCTTTCCGATCCCGCTTTCCCCCATGATCAGCACGCCGACGCCGTACACATCCACCAGCACCCCGTGAATCGTGATGCAGGGAGCCAGCTTCACATTCATCCAGCGAATCAGTTCCCCCATAAACGCACTGGTCTGTCTGGAAGTCTGCATGACAGGAATATACCTGCTTCGGGCAAGCTTCAGAAGCTCTTCTTCCGGTTCCAGATTGCGGCTGAATACGATACACGGCACCTGACGCGACAGCAGCTCATCATAGATCTGCTGCTTCCGGTCCTCCTCCAGCGTCTGGAGATACGTATACTCCACATATCCAACAATCTGCACCCTGTCATACGCAAAATGATCAAAAAAACCTGTAAGCTGTAATGCCGGCCGGTTTACTTCCGGAACATTGATCCGCTTATCTGCAAGATCCACGTCAGGAGTCAGGTTCTTGAGACCCATTTTCTCCGCCAGCTCGCTAATCTTAACGCCTTGTCCCATCTTTACTTTTTCCTTTCTTGAGAACTGTCATGCAGCCGGCTGCTGTTCGCAGCGATTCACAGCAGCGTGCGCCCTGCTGCAAGGCATCAGTTCTTTTCTTTTCAAAGCGGAGCCCGTTCCTCCCGCTCCGCCTACTGCATTTATAGTATATCATTAATGAAAGAATTTGTACACGGATTCTGCCGCTTTTTCATTCATTTCCGGAATCTGTGCCAGACGTTCCGCCGAAGCCGCCCTGATCTCATCCAAAGAGGCGAACTCACGCATCAGCGCCTTGCGTCTTGCCGGCCCGATCCCCGGAATATCATCCAGCATGGAGTGGACCTGCCCCTTACCCCGAAGCTGCTTATGATACTCGATGGCAAACCGGTGCGCCTCATCCTGAATCCTGGTCACCAAAAGAAACGCCTGGGAAGAACGATCGATCGGAATCTCTTCATTCTGATAATAGAGTCCCCTGGTCCTGTGATGATCGTCCTTGACCATACCGCATACCGGGATATCCAGATGCAGCGCTTCCAAAACCTGCAGCGCCACATTGACCTGACCTTTGCCGCCATCCATCAGGATCAGATCCGGAAACGACGTAAAACCGCCCAGTTCCTTACTTTCCTCCCTCTCACGAAGCCCGTGGGTAAACCGCCGGGTGAGCACCTCCCGCATGCTGCCGTAATCATCCGCGCCCTTGATCCCCTTGATCTTGAACTTCCGGTAGTCATTCCGCTTTGGCTTCCCGCGTTCATACACCACCATAGAACCCACAGACTCAAAACCATTGGTATTGGAAATGTCATAGGCTTCCATCCGGGTGATCCCGTCAAGTCCCAGCAGCCCTGCGATCTCCTTCACTGCTCCGATGGTCCGCCCTTCCTCCCGCTTCAGCCGTTCCTTATCCTTGCTCAATACAAGCCGTGCATTGTCCACCGCCAGCTCCACCAGCTTTTCCTTGGTTCCTTTTTTCGGAATCCGCAGCGTTACCTTCGTGCCCCGCTTTCCAGATAGCCATTCTTCGATCAATTCCCGGTCCTCCGGCTCCTCCGGCAGCACCAGTTCTCCCGGAATAAAAGGAGTTCCTCCGTAATACTGTTTGATAAAGCTGTCCAGAATACTCCCGATGGATTCATCTTTCGAAATCCGCAGGTAAAAATGATCCCTGCCGATCAGCCTTCCTCCCCGGATAAAAAAGACCTGTACTACCGCGTCCTCACCTTCCGTGGCCGCCGCCAGGATATCCCGGTCCTCACCTCCGGTATCCGTGATCTTCTGCTTCTGGGAAACCTTCTTCACACTGTTCAAAAGCTCCCGGTATTCGATGGCCTTCTCAAATTCCATGGCTTCCGCCGCTTCGTGCATCTTCGTCTCCAGTTCCGAAAGGATTCCTTCATAATGTCCGTTCAAAAACCGGACCACCTGGGATACGGCTTTGGCGTACTCTTCCTGAGAAACAGCTCCCTGACAGGGCGCATTGCACTGATGGATATGGTAGTTGAGGCAGGCCCTCTCCTTTCCGATATCCCTGGGCAGGTTCCGATTGCAGCTCCGCAGATGGTACAGCTTGTGGAGCAGCTCGATCGTATCCCGCACCGCCTGACCGCTGGTATAAGGTCCGAAATATTTTGCCTTGTCTTTCACCACATTCCTTGCCAGCATCACCCTGGGAAACGGCTCACCCACCGTCACCTTGATAAACGGATACGCCTTGTCGTCCATCAGCATGGTATTGTACTTCGGCCTGTGCTCTTTGATCAGATTGCATTCCAGCACTAGCGCCTCCAGCTCCGAATCCGTTACGATATACTCAAACCGGCGGATGTGGGTCACCATCTGCTCGATCTTGATTCCCTTGTTCCGGCTGGTCTGAAAATACTGCCGCACCCTGTTCTTCAGGCTGATCGCCTTTCCTACATATATAATGTGGTCCTTCTCGTCATGCATCAGGTATACGCCCGGCCTGGCAGGCAGCTTCTTTAATTCTTCCTCAATATCAAAATTATATTCTTCCATCGCCTCGTCTGTCACTCCCTTTTTATAAATCAGACTGCCGTAGCCCTCCAAAAAAATCAGGCAGAGATGACCATTCTTATCCCTGCCCGTTTTTTAGTAACTGTAGAAAATATCCCATACAGATCCTTACCAGTCCTGTGTATCTGATTCTTCTTTTATCTCGATTCCTTCCACCGGACGCATAGCGATCCGGTTTTCCTTTTTTTCTTTTCCCTCTTCAGACTCCAGCGGTTCCGGAATCCCCTTCACCTCCCGGAAAATCTTCATAAACTCTTTTCCGGTGATCGTCTCTTTCTCGATCAGAAATTCCGCGATCTTATCCAGCGCTTCCCGGTTCTCCTGGAGCAGGCGCTTCGCCTCTTCATATGCATTTTTCAGCATCAGCATGACTTCTGCGTCAATCTCCGCCGCAGTCGCATCTCCGCAGTTCATCACCGCTCGGCCGTCCAGATAGCGGTGCTGTACAGACTCCAAGCCGATCAGTCCG
>Ga0137306_100970_pt1 | contig 33073 bp, 26 predicted proteins | sample Inofroosms_March_FD_97187 | JGI IMG/M metagenome (GOLD analysis project Ga0137306, IMG submission 97187) | Mouse cecal microbial communities from Vienna, Austria - N-Acetylneuraminic and N-Acetylglucosamine D2O microcosms_March | ecosystem: Host-associated > Mammals > Digestive system > Large...
AACGGCCAGCGAAAGGAATGGAAGCCATCAGACGCTCGCCTACCAGTTCAGGAACCAAAGAATCGTAACTGTTTGGGAAAAGGATGCCCAGGGCATTTGCGTTAGAATTTACCATTGTTCTTCACCGCCTTTTACATTATTATTGACCATGGCATTGGGGCCGATCTTGGCGCCGTCGCCGATATAGATGCCGGAACCGATAGTTGCCACGCCTTTTTCACTGTCTGTGGGCATGGCGCCTATGACGGCATTCTCACCGATGACCACGTTCTCTGCTACGATACAGTGTTTCACCACTGCGCCTGCCTTGATCACGGTGCCTCCCATAACGACTGCATCTTCCACTTCAGCACCCGGTTCTACGGAAACGCCGGCGAAGAGAATAGAGTGTTTCACATGGCCGTGGATACGGCAGCCGTCGGTGATCATGGAATTCTCCACGACGGCATCGGAACCGATCTTGTGTCCGGTCATACCGCTGTTGCGGCTGTAGATCTTCCAGTTCTCGTCAAACAGATTGATGCCGCTGTGTTCCGGATCCAGAACCTCCATATTGGCCTCCCACAGGGAGGAGATGGTTCCTACATCCTTCCAGTAGCCGTCAAAGTGATAGGCGTACATGTTGCGGCCGTCTCTTAAGAGATTGGGGATGATGTTGTTGCCGAAATCGTTCTCGGAGTTGGGGTCTGCCTCATCCTCCACCAGATACTTCTTTAAGATATCCCAGTTGAAGATATAGATACCCATGGAAGCCAGGTTGGACTTGGGATTCTTCGGCTTCTCCTGGAACTCGGTGATCTTATCGTTCTCGTCGGCTACCATCAGGCCGAAGCGGGAAGCCTCGTCCCACGGAACTTCCATGACAGCCACACTGAACTCGGCGCCTTTTTCCTTGTGGAATCTGAGAAAGTCACTGTAATCCTGCTTGCAGATCTGATCTCCGGAGAGGATAATCACGTACTGCGGGTTGTAGCGCTCGATAAACGATATGTTCTGATAGATGGCGTTGGCAGTACCCTTGTACCAGTCAGAGCCGGAGGCCTGCTGATAGGGAGGCAGTACATGGACTCCGCCGTAGAGACGGTCCAGATCCCATGGCTGTCCGTTGCCGATGTACTCGTTGAGAACCAGAGGCTGATACTGAGTGAGAATTCCTACGGTATCGATGCCGGAATTGACGCAGTTTGACAGCGGAAAATCGATGATACGATACTTGCCGCCGAAAGGAACTGCAGGTTTTGCCAGCTTCTGGGTCAGCGCGTATAAACGGGAACCCTGTCCGCCGGCAAGAAGCATTGCAATCATTTCTTTTGCCATAATATATCCCCCTGAATAATTAATAGTTGCTGATGATGAAATTGTACCACAGAATGGAGAAAAACGGTAGTTTTTTTTATGTATTTTATGATTTCTGTACTTTACGAGCAGGTAAAGTTGGTTTATAATGGACAATAGCAGGTTTCCGGTAAATGCGCGGCATTGGGGACTGGAGCATAAAAAGTAAAATGGAGGGAAAGAATATGGTAAAGATTAACAGCACTATGAAACAGAAAGAGATTCAGGCGATGTTCGACGGAAAGGAATACAAAGGGGTAACATTCCATTTCACGAAAAAAGCAGGCATGTCTCTGGTTTTCGACGTTGATAACCCTGAGGGCAAGAGCGCCGATGACGTGAAGAGCATCGTAAAGTCCACTCTGAAGACAGATCCGATTCTGAAAGTGCTTATGGTTACCGTTGAGGTGAATCTGTAATTGCAGACATAAAAGACGAAAGTTTGAAGAGCCAGGAGAACGGGCAGAACCGTTCTGCCTGGCTCTTATGATGTCAGAAACTTTTTATGACAGACGCCGGAGGGTCTCGATAAATCGTCCCACTCCGGCTTCCGTGGTAGCCCAGGAGGTAACCAGCCGGATACAGCAGTGGTCTTCATCGGTTTTCTGATTGATCTCAAAAGAAAAATCCTCTGCCAGTTCCCGGATCACTTCATGGGTGAAGATGGGGAACAGCTGATTGGTCCGGGAGTCTGAAGCAAAGGACCAGCCGCAGCCGGCGATGGCCTCTCTGAGCCGCCCGGCCATGTCGTTGCCGTGCCGTGCCATGTCGTAGAACAGATTGTTCTGGAACAGCTCTTCAAACTGGATCCCCAGAAGCCAGCCTTTGGCCATCATGGCTCCCCTCTGTTTGATCATAAACCGGAAATCCGTCTTCAGCTCATCCCGGAGAATCACCACCGCCTCCCCCAGCAGAGCTCCGTTTTTGGTGCCGCCGATATAGAACACATCCGTAAGATCGGCGATATCCGCCAGGGTCAGGTCATTGACAGGGCTGGTGAGGGCAGAGCCCATACGGGCTCCATCCATAAAGAGATAAAGTCCTTTCAGGCGGCAGATACGGGACAGTGCCTCCAGCTCCGCCCTGGTGTATTGGGTCCCCACCTCCGTAGAGTTGGAGATGTAGACCATCCTGGGCTGAACCATATGCTCGTCGGTGTGGGAATCCAGAGCCTGCTGCACCAGGGCCGGGGTCAGCTTGCCGTCAGCCGTATCCATGGCCAGGACTTTGTGGCCTGTGGCCTCAATGGCTCCCGTCTCATGGACATTGACATGGCCTGTGACGGCGGAGATGACAGCCTGATAAGGCTTTAAGGCAGAGGCGATGACGATCAGATTGGTCTGAGTGCCGCCGGGGATAAAGTGGATGTCTGCTTCCGGATGGCGGATCTCCTGCCGGATCAGTTCTCTGGCATGATCGCTGTGGCTGTCCAGGCCGTAGCCTTTGTTTTGTGTCAGATTGGCCTCCATCATGGCCTGAAGAATCCGGGGATGAGCCCCTTCGCTGTAGTCGTTGGTAAAACTGTACATGGATATGCCTCCTCTGTGTAATTCATCGGTGAACCTGCCTGCAGCAGGTGTGGTTGTGGTGCCAGGCTGCTCCTGTATGGGGCTGTTATAGTGGATGTTGGCTTTGTTCAGGGATTCGTTATACTGGCCGATTTTGATGGCTTTCCATTGGTCCTCTGTCCCACCGTAGCAGATATCCGTTAAACCGGCACGCCGGAAAGCGGTATCCCCGATACTGGTAACGGCCTGTCGTGGCAGCATCATTGGGGATCGCAATTTCACCCATGGTCATGAAGAACAATCCCCCTTTCTTTTGATTTTGTTGATTTGCACTCATCAAAATATAGCACAAGGGCGAACAAAATTCAACTCCGGTATCAGCTGATCATCAAATTTACAGGCAGCATAAACCGGGGTGTATATTTAATATAGACGAAAATCGGGGGGCAGGCAGCTGTTATCTGTGAAAATCCGTCTTGCGTTCCGGCAGTTTCACTGGTAGAATTAAAAAAACGATAACAACGTAAAACAGGAGGGTCAGATATGCTTGACATTTTGTTTGTAACAGATTTTGTGTGCCCCTACTGTCTGGTGGCCAAGGAGGCTCTTGATCAGTCTCTGAGGGAACTGGGGCTGGAGGCGAAGATCAGTCTGCAGCCTCTGGAACTGACAGAGGAACCCAATCCCCGGGTGGATACCTGTCACGACGAGAAGAGAAAGGCTCACTATCAGGTTCTGGTGGAGCCCTGCCGGCAGATGGGGCTGGATATGAAACTGCCTCCCAATGTGTGTCCCAGGCCTTACACCAGGCTGGCTTTTGAGGGGTATTTCTACGCTCAGGAGCAGGGCAGGGGAGAAGTGTACGGAGACAAGGTTTACAGGGCTTATTTTATTGATGAGAAGGACATCGGGGATCGGCAGGTTTTGGGAGATCTGGCGGCTCAGTCCGGCCTTGACAGGGAAGATTTTCTTCAGGCGCTGGAGGATGGCATCTATGGGCCTGAGGAGAAGAAGGCAGTGACATATTCCAGGCAGGAGCTGAAGGTGGAAGTGATTCCCACCATCTATATCAACGGGAAGCAGATCAGTCTGGAGACCTATACGAAGGAAGAGATGACCGGGATCCTCCGGCAGTTTGCAAAAAAGGAAGCAGAATAATGTTGTATCAGATCAAGGACGGCACCGTGTCCCTGGGAGGGGTGGAGGTGCTGTCCCATATTAATTTTGAGATAAAAGCCAGCGAAAAGGTAGCGGTTACAGGGATCAACGGGGCAGGAAAGACTACTCTCCTGCGGCTTCTGGCAGGGGAGCTGGACCTTGACGGGGATGACAGGAGGCAGGAGCCGGGGATCTTCCGGTCCAGAAAGCTGACCGTGGAGATGCTCAGGCAGCAGGCTTTTGACGACGGCTCCAGGACCGTGGAGGAGGAGCTTCTGGCAGCCTGCCCTGCCGGGGATCTCTGTGATGTGGAGCGGTTTGCCTATGAGAAAGAGTACGACAGGCTGTTCGCCGGCTTTGGCTTTGACAAAAAGGATAAAAAGAAAAGGATCTGTCAGTTTTCGGGCGGAGAGCAGACCAAGATCGCCCTGATCCGTCTGCTTCTGGAACGGCCGGATATCCTTTTGCTGGACGAGCCCACCAACCATCTGGACATGGAGACCGTGGAGTGGCTGGAGACCTATCTGAAACATTACGACAGGGCCGTGGTCATGGTGTCCCACGACCGCTTCTTTCTGGATCGGGTGGCAGAGGTAGTCTATGAGCTGTCGGATCGGAAGCTGGTTCGATATCCCGGCAATTACAGCCATTACCGGGAGGAAAAATTAAAAAATATCCGGCTCCAGCAGAAGGCTTATGACAGGCAGCAGCAGGAGACGGAGCGGCTGGGCCGGCTGGTGGAGCGGTTTAAGAACAAGCCCAGGAAAGCGGCGTTTGCCAGGTCCAGGAAGAAGCTGCTGGACAGGATGGACAGAGTTCCCAGACCCAGAGAGGATCATGCTTATCTGTTTACCGGTGAGATCAGCCCTGAGGTCGGAGGAAGCAAATGGGTGCTGACGGCTAAGGATCTGAAGATCGGCTATGACAGGACTCTGTTTGAGCTGACTTTTCGGATCAAAAAGGGGCAGAAGATCGGGATCCTGGGTCCTAACGGGGCGGGGAAGACTACGTTTTTAAAGACCGTGGCAGGCCTTAAGGAGGCGCTGTCCGGCACCTGTTTTCTGGGAAATCAGATCACCCTGGGATATTTTGACCAGCATTCTGCCGAGATCACATCAGAGAAGACAGTGCTGGAACATTTTCATGATCTGTTTCCCTCTCTGACGGAGAAGGATGCCAGGACCATCTTAGGCCATTATCTGTTCGGAGGGCGGCAGGCGTCCAAGAAGGTGAAGGACCTGTCCGGCGGGGAGAAGGCCAGGCTGGTGCTGGCGGAGCTTCTGCAGAGCCGGCCCAATTTTCTGGTTCTGGACGAACCCACCAACCACATGGATATCCACGCCAGGGAGACCCTGGAGTCCGCCTTTAAGGCCTACACAGGCACCATCCTTTTTGTGTCCCATGACCGGTATTTTGTAAAACAGGTGGCGGACGGGATCTTGACTCTGGAGGGAGAGAGGGTCATGTACTATCCTTTCGGCTATGACCATTATCTGGAGAGGAAGAGGAAGCAGGAGGCCGGGGAGACCATGGCGGCCCAGGTGAAGGCCGAGGACCAGGCTTTGATCGCCGGGATACGGGCAGTGCCCAGGGCGGAGCGCCACAGGCTTCGGGAGATCTCCCAGGAGGAGGCTTACAGAGACTGGAAGCTGAGGCTGGCGACAGAGGCCATGGAGGCGGCCAGAGAGAAGGCGGAGCGGCTTTGGGAGGCTTTGGAGGCGATGAAGGAGAGGCGGCGGGAATCCCGAGAGTTCTGGGAAGGGGAGCCGTGGGACGAGGAGATGTCATATGGGGAGCTGGAAAGACAGTGTGAGGCGGCCTGGAAGGCCTGGCATGACAGGTGTCTGGAATGGGGGGATGAGGTTTTCTTCGGCGGGCTGTGCCAGGACGGCTCTGGAGGAAAAGGATAAGAGCATTCTTGATATTGACCCTGCGCAATGTCAATCCTGAAAAGTCTGTTAGGATGGATAAAAATCAGATTCGGAGGAGAGAGATATGAAGATCGACCATGTGGCCATGTATGTGAGAGACCTGGAAAGGGCGAAGGATTTTTTTATGAGATATTTCGGGGCGAAGCCTAATGAGCTGTATCACAACCAGAAGACCGGATTTCGGTCCTATTTTCTGACCTTTGACCAGGGAGCCAGGCTGGAGATCATGAATAAACCGGAGGCAAAAGATTCGGGGGCCGAGCTGGCCCGGACAGGGTTTATCCACGGGGCCTTTTCCGTGGGGAGCAAGGAGAAGGTGGACGAGCTGACACGGCGGCTGAGAGAAGACGGATATCAGGTCATAAGCGGTCCAAGGACTACGGGGGACGGCTACTATGAGAGCTGTATCCTGGATGGTGAGGGTAATCAGATCGAGATTACGGTGTAGTTGTTGAGGTTTTGCGTGATGTAATAAAAACACAAGGCTGAGGAGAGAGCCAGGGATTTATTCCCGGTTTTCTCCTCAGCCTTTCTTTAAAAGTCTGCCGCCGAAGGCGGCATAAATTCAGGTATGCCCAGTGCGCCCGCCAGACTTTTATGGGGTGGCGGAGCGCTTGCCCGCCGGGCGCATACAGGTTTTCTATGTATATAGGGGGGGCGGAAAGGTGATGTGGCCGTCTCAGCGGCCCCGCCCTGAGCGGTGGGCAGGGGAAAAAGCTTCCCCTGCTGGATTACCGTTCATCTATTCTTTGTCGTGAATCTCGCTGTGAAGCTGCTGTAAGGATTTCACCTCTCCCTGCCCGTGGGTCTTCACATACCGGATGCCTTTGGCAGTGGCTCTGGCGGCAGCCATGGTGGTCATGTAGGGGACTTTGCCCTTGATGGCCGCTTTCCTTAAGTAGCTGTCGTCGTGGCGGCTCTCCTTGCCCGCAGGGGAGTTGATGATCAGCTGGATCTTGCCGTTGGTGATCATGTCCAGGATGTTGGGGCGTCCCTCGTACAGCTTGTTCACCCTCTCGGCCTCGATTCCGGCCCGGCGGATCAGGTCATAGGTTCCGCCTGTGGCCACGATCCGGAAACCGCTTTCCTCGAAAATCCTGGCGATATCCACAACTTCCGGCTTGTCCTTGGCATTGACGGAGATCAGCACCGTGCCCTCTAAAGGCAGGCGGGACTGAGTGGCCTCCTGGGCCTTGTAGAAGGCCTCACCGTAGGAGGCAGAGAGCCCCAGGACTTCTCCTGTGGAGCGCATCTCCGGTCCCAGAAGGGGATCCACTTCCTGGAACATGTTGAAGGGGAACACCGCTTCCTTGACGCCGTAGTTGGGGATCTTCTGCTCTTTCAGGGACGGAACCGGCGAGGGCCGTCCCGTCAGCTCGGAGGTGATGATCTCCGTGGCCAGAGGCACCATGCGGATGTTGCACACCTTGGACACCAGGGGTACGGTCCGGGAAGCTCTGGGGTTGGCCTCCAGCACATAGACCCTGCCGTTCTCGATGGCGTACTGCATGTTCATCAGACCCCGGACATGCATCTCCTCGGCGATCTTTCTGGTGTATTCTTTGATGGTCTCCACATTTTCAGGAGAAATATGGACCGACGGGATGATACAGGCCGAGTCTCCGGAATGGACTCCCGCCAGCTCGATGTGCTCCATGACCGCGGGCACAAAGGCGTGGGTTCCGTCGCTGATGGCGTCAGCTTCGCACTCGGTGGCGTGGTTTAAGAACCGGTCGATGAGGATAGGGCGGTCGGGAGTCACGCCTACGGCCGCGTTCATGTATCCGGTCATGCTCTCATCGTCGTAGACCACCTCCATGCCCCGGCCTCCCAGCACATAGGAGGGGCGCACCATGACGGGATAGCCGATGCGGCCTGCTATGTTGATGGCTTCCTCCACAGTGGTGGCCATACCGGACTCGGGCATGGGGATGTCCAGTTTCTCCATCATGGCCCGGAACAGGTCCCGGTCCTCGGCCAGATCGATGACAGAGGGTGAGGTGCCCAGGATTCTGACCCCGTTTTTCTCCAGGTCAGCCGCCAGGTTTAAAGGAGTCTGGCCGCCGAACTGGGCGATGACTCCTGCCGGCTTTTCTTTCCGGTAGATACTCAGCACATCCTCCAGGGTAAGAGGCTCAAAGTACAGTTTGTCTGAGGTGTCATAGTCCGTGGACACGGTCTCCGGGTTACAGTTGACGATGATGGTCTCAAATCCCAGCTTCTTTAAAGCCAGGGAAGCGTGAACGCAGCAGTAGTCGAACTCAATGCCCTGCCCGATCCGGTTGGGGCCTCCTCCCAGGATCATGATCTTGGGCCTGTCCGTGTTCACAGGGTTTTTGTCAGGAGCGTTGTAGGTGGAATAGTAGTAGGCGTTGTCTCTGGTGCCGCTGACGTGGACGCCCTCCCAGGCTTCCTCCACCCCCAGTTCCATGCGGCGGTTTCGGATATGGTCTTCGGGGATCTCCAGGATCTGGCTTAAATATTTGTCAGAGAAGCCGTCCTTCTTGGCAGTGGTGAGAAGCTCATCAGAGGGGAGGCTGCCTTTGTGAGCCATAAGAGTTTCTTCTTCCTCCACCAGCTCTTTCATCTGCTCAATAAACCAGTGCTTTACCTTGGTGATCTGGTGGATCTCCTCTACCGTAGCTCCCTTGCGCAGAGCCTCATACATGATAAAATGGCGCTCGCTGGAGGGAGTGATCAGAAGCTTCAGAAGCTGTTCCTTTGTCCTGGAATCGAAATCTTTGGCGTGTCCCAGGCCGTAGCGCCCTGTCTCCAGGCTGCGGATGGCCTTCTGGAACGCCTCCTTATAAGTCTTGCCGATGCTCATGACCTCGCCTACGGCTCTCATCTGGGTTCCCAGCTTGTCCTCCACACCTTTAAATTTCTCAAAAGCCCACCGGGCAAATTTGATCACCACATAGTCCCCGTCGGGAACATACTTGTCCAGGGTGCCGTATTTGCCGCAGGGGATGTCCTTTAAGGTCAGTCCTGTGGCCAGCATGGCGGAGACCAGGGCAATGGGGAAACCGGTGGCCTTGGATGCCAGGGCGGAGGAGCGGGAGGTACGGGGGTTGATCTCGATAACTACCACACGGTCCGTCACAGGGTCATGGGCAAACTGCACGTTGGTGCCGCCGATGACCTGAACCGATTCCACGATCTTGTAGGCCTGCTCCTGAAGACGTTTCTGGCACTCCTGGGAGATGGTCAGCATGGGAGCGGAACAGAAGGAGTCGCCGGTGTGGACTCCCAGGGGATCGATATTCTCGATAAAGCATACGGTGATCATGTTGCCTTCGCAGTCCCGAACCACCTCCAGTTCCAGCTCTTCCCACCCGAGGATGGATTCTTCTACCAGAACCTGTCCTACCAGGCTGGCCTGAAGGCCTCTGGCGCAGACTACTTTCAGCTCTTCTTTATTATATACCAGTCCGCCGCCGGCGCCGCCCATGGTGTAGGCCGGACGGAGAACCACCGGGTAGCCCAGTCCGTCGGCGATCTTTAAGGCTTCCTCCACGGAATAGGCCACCTCGCTTCGGGCCATCTCGATGCCCAGCTCATTCATGGCCTTCTTAAACTCGATCCGGTCCTCGCCCCGCTCGATGGCGTCTACCTGGACACCGATGACCTTGACATTATATTTATCCAAAATGCCTTCTTTGTACAGTTCCGCGCACAGATTCAGACCGGACTGACCTCCCAGGTTGGGGAGAAGGGCATCAGGCCGTTCTTTGGCGATGATCTGTTCCAGACGTTCCACGTTCAGGGGTTCGATATAAGTCACATCGGCAGTCTCCGGGTCGGTCATGATGGTGGCCGGGTTGGAGTTTACCAGCACGATCTCATAGCCCAGCTTCCGCAGAGCCTTGCATGCCTGAGTTCCGGAGTAGTCAAACTCACAGGCCTGGCCGATGATGATGGGACCGGAGCCGATGATGAGCACTTTGTGAATGTCAGTTCTTTTTGGCATTTGGTTGTCCTCCTTGTTTTTTTCTCATTCTATTATATAGAAATTTCCAAAAGGTGCAAGAACTTTCGAAAACAAATCGATAATTTTTGAAATAACAGTTGACAAAGGGGAAAACACCTGTTATTATAGGGTCATAGATGTTGAAACAAAAATAAACAACTGTTATTTCAACAGAAACGAGAGAAGGAGGGGTACAATGATCTACACCGTAACACTGAATCCGGCTCTGGACAAGACGGTGGAAATCCGGGATTTCGCTGTGGACAGCGTCAATCGGATCACCGCCATGAGAACAGATCCGGGAGGAAAGGGCATCAATGTCTCCAAAGTCATCCAAAAACTTGAGGGGAAGAGCATAGCTGCCGGGATTCTGGGAGGCTCCACAGGAGAATGGATTCTGGCGGCGCTTAAAGAGATGAGGCTGGAGACCTGTTTTACTTTCGCGGAAGGGGAGACCAGGACAAACCTGAAAGTGGTGGACCCGGCAGGGCATACCAACACGGACATCAACGAGCCGGGCCTCACGGTCACAGAAGAAGTTTTGGAGAACCTTCTGAGAGGGCTGCTGGAGAGGGTGAATGAAGGGGACATTGTGGTTCTCTCCGGCAGCCTCCCCAAGGGAGCGCCGAAAGATACCTACGGAACCTGGGTGAAAGCCTTCCGGAAAGCCGGCACCAAGGTCATCCTGGATGCGGACGGAGAGCTTCTGGCCGAGGGTCTCAAGGCGTCTCCCTACTTGGTAAAGCCTAACAACCATGAGCTCTCCCGGCTTGTAGGGAGAACCCTGAAGACCAGAGAGGAGCTGGAAGAGGCTGCCAGGAAGCTGATGGCAGAGTATAGCATTGAGAAAGTGGTCATTTCCCTGGGAGGAGAAGGAGCCCTCTATGTGACAGGACAAGCCACGGTATACGCGGAAGGCTTAAAGGTGCCTGTGGGGAGCACCGTAGGAGCCGGAGACAGCGTGGTGGCGGCCCTGGCAGTAGCCGAGGAAAGAGCCATGGACTTAGAAGATACGGTTAGGCTGTCCACAGCCACGGGAGCGGCCAATGTGATGTGCAGCGGGACCCAGGCGGCAGAGTATGATGTCATAAAAGAACTGATTCCAAAAGTAGTGTTTCATTTTTATCGCTTGTAGTTGATTAAAATAAGGTTTATTATAAGAAAGGAGTATTTATTATGAAAGCAAAAGGCGTGAGACTGCACGGAGCAAATGATTTGAGACTGGAGGAGTTTGAGCTTCCTGAGATCACTGATGACGAGATTCTGGTGAAGGTGGTTTCTGACAGCATCTGTATGTCTACATACAAGTGCGCCATCCTGGGTGAGAATCACAAGAGGGTTCACGATGACGTGGCGGAGCACCCGGCCATCATGGGACACGAGTTCGCGGGGGATATCGTGAAGGTGGGAAAGAACCATCAGGATACCTTTAAGCCCGGCATGAAGTTTACCTTACAGCCGGCCCTCAACTACAAGGGAACCATGTGGAGCCCCGGATATTCCTACGAGTTTTTCGGCGGGGACACCACCTACTGCGTCATCCCGGCGGAGGTCATGGAGTTAGGCTGCCTTCTGGAATACAAGGGGCGGGCCTACTACGAGGCCTCTCTGGCAGAGCCCATGTCCTGCAGCATCGGCGCGTTTAACGCTGCTTACCACACACAGATGGGCGTGTACACCCACCAGATGGGAATCCGTGAAAACGGAAAGCTGGCCATCATGGCAGGGGCCGGCCCCATGGGCCTGGGGGCTCTGACCTATGCTCTCCACCGGGATGTGAGACCGTCTCTGGTGGTGGTCACGGACCTGGCCCAGGACCGTCTTGACAGAGCGGCCCAGCTGTTCCCGCCAAAAGAGTACGCCAAAGAAGGCATTGAGGTCCATTTTGTCAACACAGGAAAACTGGAGGACCCGGTGGCGGAGCTTTTGAAGATCTCCGGAGGAACCGGTTACGACGATGTACTCTGCTACGCTCCGGTGGCAGCGGTGGTCAAACAGTCCAGCGATATCCTGGGAAGAGACGGCTGCCTTAACTTTTTCGCCGGCCCGACAGACAACAAATTCAGCGCGACCATCAATTTTTATGACGTACATTATAACTCTACCCATGTCATGGGGACTACAGGCGGCAACACCGCTGACATGATCGAGTCTCTGGAGCTGACAGCCGCCAAGAGGATCGATCCGGCAGTGATGGTGACACACATCGGAGGTCTGGACGCGGTTGCCGAGACCACCCTGAACCTGCCGAAGATTCCCGGCGGCAAAAAGCTGATCTACACATGGCTTTCCATGCCCCTCACGGCCCTGACGGATCTGCGGGCAAAAGGCGAGGAGAATGGCGATCACCGTCTGGTGGAGCTGGCGGACATCGTTGACGCTCACAAGGGCCTGTGGTGTCCGGAGGCAGAAGAGTATCTGCTGGCCAACTTTATAGAAAAATAATTCAGCGCCACGACTCCCGTCCCCGGGTTCTGGCGCGGACGGGAGGATGATTTTGGATTCAATGGAAACACGGAGAAACGCGATAGTGGAACTGATCAATGAACATGGAACCGTCACTTTTTCCCAGATAAAGGATGCCTTTCCCAATGTGTCGGAGATGACTCTCAGGACAGACTTAAAGCTTCTTGACGAGGCCAGAAGGATCGTGCGGATCCACGGCGGGGCCAAGTCTGTCCAGGTGGTCATCGGTACGGACGACTACTTAAGCAACCGCTCTGTCCGCAATATCGCCGAAAAGCAGAAGATCGCGGAAAAAGCCCTCGCTCTCATAAGGCCGGACACTACAATTTTTGTGGACTCCGGGAGCACAACAACCCTGCTTGCCCGTCAGTTTCCGGATCAGTCGAATCTGATCTGCACCACGGGACTGAGCTGCGCCACGGAGTTGGCGAACCTGTCAAAACCGACCGTGATGATACCGGGGGGGACCTTGAACCGCTACAGCCAGAGCGTCTGCGGAATCTCGGCGGTGAGAGAGCTGGAGCGGATCAATTTTTCCCAGACCTTTCTGGGAGTGACCGGCTACAGCTTAAGGGCAGGATTTACCTGCGGAAGCAATGACGAGGCGATCCTGAAGCAGACCGCCATAAACCAGTCGGAGCAGACCATTGTGCTCATGGATTCCTCTAAGATCGGGGTGTTCAGCACCTTCGGCGTCTGCGGGCTGGATAAGATCGACATGGTGGTGTCTGACGGAGGTCTTCCGGAGGCATTTCTTGAAGAATGCGAAAAAAATAATGTGACAGTTTTGTAATGGATCGGTTCCCCGCTCTCTGTCTGTGTTGAGGAGGGACTGTCTTGAAAAATAAAGTACAGAAATTTGGAAAATTTTTATCGGCAATGGTCATGCCCAACATCGGTGCCCTGATCGCCTTTGGTTTTCTGGCAGCGCTGTTTATTGATACCGGGTGGATACCCAACAAAGGATTCAACAGCATGGTAGGTCCCATGCTTACCTATTTGATCCCGATCCTCATCGCTTCCACCGGAGGCAGGATGATCGGCGGCGACAGAGGGCGGGTGGTAGGCGCCATCGCGGTGATTGGCGCTATTATGAGCAACATTGATATCACCATGCTGATGGCGGCCATGGTCATGGGTCCGCTGGCAGGCCTGTGCGTCAAAAAGTTCGACGAGGCCATGGACGGCCACATGCCCGCTGGCTTTGAGATGCTCATCAACAACTTTTCGGCAGGTATCCTGGGTATGATCCTGGCCATGCTGGGCTATGTAGTCATCGGCCCGGTGATGAGCGGGATTCTCCAGCTCCTGTCAGCAGGCGTCAACGCCCTGGTTCAGAATGAACTGCTTCCGCTGGTAGCCGTGTTCATCGAGCCAGCGAAGGTGCTGTTTTTAAACAACGCCATCAACCACGGCATCTTCACCCCCATCGCGACGGCCCAGGCCGCTCAGACGGGAAAATCCATCATGTACATGCTGGAACCCAACCCGGGCCCGGGCCTTGGCGTGCTGCTGGCTTATATGTTCTTTTGCAAGGATAAGGCCACAAAGGATTCCGCTCCCGGCGCTGTGATCATCCACCTGCTGGGCGGCATCCATGAGATCTATTTCCCCTATATCCTGATGAATCCTCTGGTGATCATCGCCCCCATCCTGGGAAATATCGCGGCCATCTTCTGGTTCAACATGACGGGATGCGGTCTGGTGGGACCGGCCTCCCCGGGCTCCATCATCGCCTATCTGATGATGACCCCGGGACCGGATATGTTCAAGGTCCTCACAGGCGTGGCTCTTTCCGCAGGGATTTCCTTCGCCGTGGCTTCCGCGCTGGTGAAGATGGCGGGAAGCAGGAGCCTTGAGGATGCCCAGAAGGAGATGGCGGCCATGAAGGCTCAGGCCAAGGGAACTCCCGCGGTTCCGGGAACCATCGAGAAATCCTCCCAGATCCGGAAGATCATCTTCGCCTGCGACGCAGGCATGGGCTCTTCCGCCATGGGAGCTACCAAGTTCCGCAACCGGATCAAAGCCAACCGCCCTGACATCTCGGTGAGCAATACATCCGTTGACAATATCCCCGGCGACTGCGACATCGCCGTGGTTCAGACCACCCTGGAGGACAGGGCCAGAAAGTCCGCCCCTCAGGCCCAGCTGATTACCATCGGCAATTTCCTGGCAGACCCGGCCCTTGACGCCCTCTATGTACAGCTGACTACAGGGGACGCTCCGGCGGTTCCGGCAGGGGAGAACACGGACATCGTCATCCCCGATGTGCCCATCAAAAAGCAGGTCATCATCCGGGAGGGGATCCACCTGGGGCAGAAACCGGTGACAAAGGAGGAGGCTATCCAGGCAGCGGGCGAGATGCTGGTGAAGCTGGGCTATGTAGACGAGACTTATATCGACGCCATGCAGGAGAGGGAGAAACTGGTGTCTACCTACATCGGCATGGGAGTGGCTATCCCCCATGGTACCACCCAGGCCAAGGGCACGGTGAAGAAGACGGGAATCGTGTGCTTCCAGTATCCCGAGGGCGTGGACTTTGGGGCGGAGAAAGCCTACCTGGTCTTCGGCATCGCCGGCATCGGCGACGAGCACCTGGATCTTCTGAGCAAGCTCTGTACCCTTCTGGAGGATGCGGCCCTTCTGGAGACTCTAAAGACCACCGACGACGTGGAGTGGGTGCTGGGGCAGCTGTCCTGAAAGACTGATAAAAACAAAAATAGTCAGGAAAAGCAGATTCTGTAAAGGATCTGCTTTTTTCCGGTTCTTTTGATAGGGATTTGTGCAGAATTCCAAGTATTTTGTTGAAAGAAACAGAATTTTGTAATAAAATGGAACCAATATCAGGAAGGAACAAGAGAAATGGGGAGTTTTTTCGAGAGACATAAAAAGGTGATCTGCAGAGGGTTTCTGGTGCTCACAGGCCTGCTCTCTTTCATCGGCTGCTATCAGTACTATACGGCTTATGTGGATCAGGTGATTCCGGAGCGGCTCTGGTCCTCCGTGTTCTACAGCGCTCTTCAGCTGTATCTGCTTTCTCCCACGGTCGATGCGGGGGAGGCCACGCCCATATGTTATGAGCTGGCCAAGTGGACGGCGCCTCTGTGTACGGCTTACTGGATCCTGAAGGCGGCCCAATCCCTGTTCTGTCATGAACTGGGAGTGCTGAGAAAAAAGCTGGGAAGGAAGAGGCAGCTGGTAGTTTTCGGCTTTCACGAGACCAGTGAGCGATTCCTTGAACATCTTCAGAAAGAAAAGGAAAAGAGGCAGCTGATTCTGGTGGCGGAGGAGAATCTGGACAGAGAGAGCCGTCTGAGACTGGAGAAAACAGGGATTCTGGTCTATGAGAAAGATTTCTGCCTCAGGGAGCTTTCTCCTGACAAAACGGATCACATCGTCCTTTTTCATAAAGAAGCCGCCCGGAATTTTGCACTTCTGCAGCGCCTGGCGCGGCAGCCGGACAATCCGCCCTGCTCCGTCTGGTGTCAGGACCGGACCATGAAAAAGATCATTACAGATTTCGGTGATTCCATGGCAGAAGAACGGTCATGGAATCTTGGTGTATTCGATCTGCCGGATATGGCGGCTTCCGATCTGTTTCGGAGAGAGCCGCTGTATCAGAACTGTCTGGAACAGGTCAGAGACAGCATCAGCCTGAAGGAGGTTCTCGCAACAATTCCTCAGCCCCATCTGCTCATAGCCGGCTTCGGGTCCTGTGGACAGGCAGTCTTTGAAAAGGCGCTTCTCACCGGTACACTCAGCGACCGGTCGGAGGCGGAAGGATATGAGAAGCTTCGGATTACCGTCATGGACAGGGATACGGAAAGGTGCCGGGATCTGATAGAATCCAGATATCCCAGGATCGAAAAGATGTGTCATGTAGAATATATCCAGGCGGAGGCGGGAAGCGTCAAAACGGAGAAAAGGCTTTTTGATCTGCCCTGGATCACCTATGCCGTCATCTGCTTTTCTGATGAGACAGTCAGTATCAGGACCATGATGCAGATCAGGGCCTGGCTGGGTGCGTCAGAGACCGGGAACAGGCCCTGTGCCATGGAAGTTCCCGTGGCTGTAAGACTGAAAGAGCATGCGGAAATTGCCCGGTATCAGAAGAGAGACGGTTTCAGCCGTGTGGTCCTGTTCGGAGACTGTGACAGGCTTCTGGGGAGCGAGAACGTGATCCGGCATGAGACAGACCGGGAGGCAAAAAACTTCCACAGAGCTTATGCTCAGATACAGCGGCAGGTAAAAGGACAAAACGGACACGGGAGCGGAGAAGAACTGTGGAACAGCCTGACATGGGAATTAAAAGAATCCTGTCGGGCTCAGGTCCTGAACCGCCCTTATTTTCAGGAACTGATCAGAGGCTGGGCAGATCCTTCCCGGTGGGAGACGGTGCTGCTGTCAGGGGATGACACAGCCGGGTTTCTTGCGAAAGTGCCGGAGGATCTGGAACTTCTGGCTGCCCTGGAGCACAGGAGATGGTGCAGCTTCTGTTATTGTACCGGTTATGCAGGATATGACGGGAGGAAGGAGGAAAAGAGGAGGCTTCACATGATCCTGGAAGACGGGAAGCGGTATTACGGAAAGGTGCATAACTGTCTCATCGATGACTGGGAAGCAGTGAAAAAGGATAAGACGGCAGGCGAGACCGTCATTTATGATGTGTGCAGTGTCTGCGGATATGAAAAAGAAAAAGATAAAGATAAAGGAGAAAAACTATGGGATACACAGCGATCAGAAAGATGAACGAAAAAAACAATAACGAGAGATTTACCGAGATACCGGGGAAGAAGGGGCCTGCAGTGCCCTGTTTTCCGGATAAGAAAAAGGAAGATCTGGATCTTGCTTCGGCGGCGGCGTCATTTTTACATAATCGGTGTGAGGATCTGAGGTTTTCCGAGGAGACAGAGGAAGAGGAGAAGACTTCCGGATATCTGGGAAGGAGTATTGGAAAGAACATGATCCCCTACAACATGCAGATGGATATCGACCGGCTGTGCCTTGCCAATGCTCTGGACCGGTTTATCGATGCCGGCACGGCTCAGACTGCGTTCGATGTATATTTCTGCTATCTGGAGATGTTTGTGGGAGCCTACGGCAGATCCAGAAGGATGATCGAGCTGCTTTCGGAGTTTGAATCCAATTCCAGTTCTCTTCTGATGAAACACAGAGACCACTACGCCCACTCCGTCTATGTCTTTGCTCTGGGGCTGGCCATTTACGAGACCAACGAGGAGTACCGCAGGGCTTATAAGGACATGTACGGCTGCACTGTGAAGCATAAAGACAGAGAGGATCAGGAGCTGGCCCACCATTTCCTCCGGTACTGGGGACTGGCTTCTCTGTTCCACGATATCGGATATCCCTTTGAGCTGCCTTTCGAACAGATTGAGGCTTACTTTGAGGACAGAGAGAAAAACGAGAAGGGAATCAAGAAAATAGAAAGAGGGACTCTTCCCTTCATTTCCTTCTCCAGGCTGGAGCAGTATACGGCTCTTGACAGCGACAGAGTAAGGGCAGCCGTGAAAGAGATCTATCCGGAGGGAGAATTCGATGATATCCGTGATATCCTTGCATGGGGAATCGTCAAGAGACTGGGTGGAAAGTATGACAGCCGGATGGAAAAGATCTGCAGAAAGATGTCCGAAAACTCTTCCTGCGAGGATTTTAAAGAGTGGAAAGATTCCGTGGATTTTCTGAAAAAAGTTCTGTGTAAAAAGCCAGAGAGTCCGGACAGCTTCAATTACTTTATGGATCATGCGGTATTCAGCGCCGTGGTCCTGGCCAGAGAGCTGTTTGCCATGGATCAGGGAGATCAAAAGGTCAATGAATCCATGCTGGATGCGCTTACGGCCATAGCCATGCACAACAGTTTGTACAAGTTCTCCATAGCAGACTGGAAAAAAGAGGGCAACACGCCCTTTGCCGTAAAAGACCACCCCCTGGCTTTTATGCTGATGCTCTGCGACGAGCTGCAGTGCTGGGACCGGACCTCTTACGGAAGGGAGTCCAGAAGCCAGCTTCATCCCATGGCCTGCGAGTTTTCCTTTAAAGACGGCATAGAGGCCTGCTACCTGTACGACGAGGGCGAGAGCAGCAAGATCATCGATTTCTGGAAGAAACATGACAGATATGTGCAGGAACTTCAGGCCAATCCCAAAACAGAGGATGATAAAAATAAGAAGCCGGCAATGAAAGCTTATTCCACCATGGTAGATGACAATGAATTTCTCTCGGATATTAAGAAGATCGTTGATCTGTCAGATATCCCTCTGACCGTGGACACCAGGGTAGTAAAGAAAGACAACAGCTGTAAAAATACTTATCTCTCTCAGGGAAAGTTTCTCCATCTCTATAATTTCGGCGCCGCGTTAAACGCCCGCTGGAAAGGAAAAGCAGACTCGGAGCAGATGGATGTCTGGTTCGACGAGCTGTCTCTGGAGTACAAACTGTCCAATATCGCCCAGGCCAGAAAGTTTGCGGAGCACCTGGATAAGATCGGCTGTTTCTATACGGACCAGCCGGTAGATTTAGAGATGGTGGATGCCTTTACGGAGAAAGAACTGGTGCTCATCGGCGAAGAGGAACACAGGCGCTGGGAGGACGAGAAAAAGTCCATGTACTGGATGCCCACAGGGTCGATGTCAGAACTGTGCAGAGATAAGTATATCAGGGAACAGACCAGGATGCACAATGATTTTGACACGGGCTTTTTCCAGCTGGATGACGAGGCCAAGGCCAAGGATATGAAGCCTATGAATACCATGGTGGAAAAATTAAAAGAATACGACGGCCTCAGGATCTACAGATATATCCGGCGCAGCTGAGACAGATTCGGGCTTTTTGTCCATGTGCCCGGCTATCTTTGCGGGCGGCAGTGAGATTACTCTTGTAATTTTCTCTGTTATTCTTTATAATGTAAAGTACATATCCGGAAATACATACGGATAGATTGAAAGGATTATTTTAGAAAGGAACCAAGATGGGCAAGGAACAGGAGTTTAAACAGAAAATACTGATTGCAGATGACTCTGAGATGAATCGGTCGATTCTGGCTGATATGCTGGAAAGTGAATATGAGATCATTGAGGCAGAGAATGGGGTGCAGGCAGTGGCTGCGATCCAGGAATACGGAGTGGAGCTTTCCCTTGTTCTGTTGGATATCGTGATGCCGGAGATGGATGGCTTCGGTGTCCTGGAAGTGATGAACCGATGCCACTGGATCGATGAGATCCCTGTCATTATGATCTCTTCGGAGAGCGGCTCTTTCCATGTGGAGCGTGCATATCAGCTGGGGATCACGGATTATATAAGCAGACCTTTTGATGCGCTGATCGTTCACCGCAGGGTAGTCAATACTCTGGTACTTTATGCCAAACAGAAGAAACTGGCAGCTCTGGTCATGGAACAGATCGACGAGAAAGAGAAGCAGAGCAACCTGATGATCGACATCCTGAGCCACATCGTGGAATTCAGAAACGGAGAGAGCGGTCTTCATGTCCTTCATATCCGGATTCTGACGGAGCTTTTGTTAAAGCATCTGGTCCAGATCACGGACAGATATCAGTTTACAAGAGAACAGATTTCCATGATCAGTACTGCATCCGCCCTTCACGACATCGGAAAGATATCGATCCCGGGAGAGATCTTAAACAAACCGGGACGTCTGACCAAAGAAGAGTTTGAGATCATGAAGACTCATACATCCATCGGTGCGGAGATGCTGGAGAAGCTGTCCTTCCATCAGGAAGAACCTCTGGTGAAGGAGGCTTATGCCATCTGCCGGTGGCACCATGAAAGGTATGACGGCAAGGGATATCCGGATGGTATTAAGGGAGACGACATCCCCATCTCTGCTCAGATCGTGGCGTTGGCCGACGTTTACGATGCACTGACCAGCGAGCGTGTGTATAAGAAGGCATTTCCTCATGAAGAGGCTATCCGCATGATCTGCAACGGTGAGTGCGGGACCTTCAATCCGCTTATCTTAAAATGCCTGCAGGATATGGCGGATACTCTGAGAGACAGTTTAAACAGCGGGGATGCGGGCCAGACCAATGAAAAGGAACTTCAGGATATCCTGGAAGAGAAACTGAATCCCGGAGAAGCATCCGCATCGGAGCGGACCCTGCAGCTTCTGGAGCATGAGCGGATGAAATACAGTTTTTATGCGTCCATGTCAGAGGAGATCCAGTTTGAATATATGGTGTCTCCTGCCATGCTGACTCTGTCGGCGTGGGGGGCGGATAAGCTGAATCTTCCCGAAGTAGTCATGGATCCCATAAGGGACAGCCGCATCACTGATATCTTAAAAGCCGAAGATATAGAGAAACTTGGAGAAATCATCAGAAACAGCTCTCCCAAGGATCCGGTGATCCGGTATGACTGCCTGGCCAGGATAGGCGGAGAGCACAGATGGATGCGGATCGTGGTTCGGGCCATGTGGTCATCTGACGGAGAAGGCACATACACGGGAGTGATCGGCAAGGCGGTGGATATCCATGAGTCCCGTCTGCAGCTGGAAGCCCTGGAGGAGATGGCCTCTCACGATACCCTGACAAAGCTTCTGAATGCAGATTATGCCGGCCGGCAGATATGCCGGCGCCTGGAGGAAGAACCCGACGGAAGATATATGCTCATGCTGATCGATATTGATGACATCAAGACAGCCAATGACAGCAGGGGCCGTCTCTTCGGCGATCAGGTTCTGGTTCATGCGGCAGAGGTTCTGCGGCAGAATAAAGGGGACAATGACATAGTGGCCAGGGTCAGCGGCGACGAGTTTCTGTTTTTTACCAGATGCGACAGTGATGAGGAGACCAGAGCAGACCGACTCATCTCGGCTCTGGAAGGCGAATATCAGGGATTTAAGGTTTCCGCCTGTGTGGGAACTGCTGCAGGAGAAGGCAAAAAGACGGATTATGACAGGCTGTTCCAGGAAGCGGATAAAGCTCTCATGGAAGCGAAGAAGGGAGGTCCGGGCCAGCATCGGACCAGCAGAATATGTTGACGTGTCGGAGGAGAAAGATCAATGAGTTTAAAAGAATGTTATGTATCTCTGGAAGGAGATTATGAGGATGTCCTGGGACGTCTTCGCAGCGAGAGGCTGGTCCAGAAATTTGTTCTGAAATTTTTAAATGACGGAAGCTACGATCTTCTGTGCAGGTCTCTGGAATCGGGAGATTACGGAGAAGCCTTCAGAGCGGCACACACCATAAAAGGAGTCTGCCAGAATCTGAGCTTTACCAAATTATATGCATCCAGCAATCAGCTTACAGAGGCCCTGCGTTCCGGGTGGAGCCAGAAGGCTGCCGGTCTTGTGGAACAGGTAAAACAGGACTATGAGCAGACAGTTGCAGCGATCCGTGAGCTGCAGAAGGAAACAGGGGCCTGAGAGATCTGAAGGCTGAGGAGAACATGGATATGAAGAATAAAACAACCCGTTTTCTGTCTGTCAGCATTGTGGTGATCATTGCTCTGTGTGTATCTGTGTTTTCGTTTCTGGCATACTATATGAATCGGAAAAGTATGGAGACCATCAGTGAAGTAGGAACTATCTACATGACGGGAATGAACGAGAGGATATCCATACATTTTCAGACTGCCATTGAGACGAGGCTTGCCCAGGTGGAGGCTCTCGCAAAGCTGTATCCCCAGGATACGGATATGGAGGCGGAAAAAGAATCTCTGGCCTACAATGCAAAGGCCCGGGAACTGGATTATCTGGCATTGTGTTCCGAATCCGGGGAGTTTCAGATGCTCTATGGTGACAGAATAGAGATCATAGATCCCCAACCGTTTGTGGAATCTCTGAAGCAGGGAGTGAAAAAGGTGGCAGTGGGGACAGACTCCGCCGGCAACCGGCTGGTTCTCATGGCGATTCCTGCATCTTATGTCATGTCTGACGGCCGCCCCTGTGCCGCACTGGTTGCAGGGATTCCCGCAGATTATATCAGGGATATCCTGGCGCTGGATGAGAATAATACGCTGGTATATTCCCATATTATCCGTATGGACGGCAGTTTTGTCATCCGCAGCGCCGATGCTTACAGAGAAAGTTATTTTGACAGGATCAGGGGGACTTTCGGAGAAGCCGAAAAGGAAAAGGCAGAATGGTATGTCAGCCAACTGGCGCAGGCCATGTCCAGGGATGAAGAGTATTCCTGCATCATGCAGATCGGAAGCGAGACCCGTCATCTTTACTGTGAAAAACTTCCGTATTCGGAATGGTATCTGGTGACGATCATGCCTTATGACACGCTCAATGCTACGGTGGGGAATTTAAACCGACAGTGGGGTTATATGGTCCTGGGAAGCTGCAGTCTGGTTCTCGGGTCTCTGTTGATCGTATTTGTCAAGTATTTCAAGCTTTTGAGAGAACAGATGGAGGAACTGGATAAGGCAAGGGAGGAGGCCATAGAGGCCAGCCGGGCCAAAAGCGAATTCCTCTCCAATATGAGCCATGATATCAGAACGCCTATGAACGCTATCGTGGGCATGACGGCTATAGCTACCGCCAATATCGGAAACATCCAGCAGGTGCAGAACTGCCTGAAGAAGATAACCATGTCCAGCAAACATCTTCTGGGGCTCATCAATGATGTGCTTGATATGTCCAAGATCGAAAGCGGCAAAATGACTCTCAACATGGATCAGGCTTCCCTCAGAGAGGTTATGGACAGCATCGTAAACATTGTGCAACCCCAGGTGAAGGCGAAAAACCAGCAGTTTGAAGTGCTTATCCGGGACATTATAGCGGAGAATGTATGCTGTGACAGCGTGCGTCTGAATCAGGTGCTGTTAAACCTTCTGTCCAATGCGGTGAAGTTTACGCCTGACGGAGGTTCCATCAGAGTCACCATGTACCAGGAGCCTTCTCCCCGGGGCGAAGGATTCGTCCGGAACCATATCCTGGTGGAAGATACGGGCATCGGCATGTCCCAGGAGTTTAAAGAAAAGATTTTTGATTCCTTCTCCAGGGAAGACAGTACCCGGGTTCGCAAGACAGAGGGCACGGGCCTGGGGATGGCTATTACCAAATATATTGTGGATACCATGGAAGGGACTATCCAGGTTGACAGTGAACAGGGGAAAGGAACCTGTTTTCATCTGATCCTGGATCTGGAGGAGGCACTGGTTCAGGAAGAAGATATGATTCTGCCCAGATGGGATATGCTGGTAGTAGACGACGATCATCTCCTGTGCGAGAGCGTGGTGGCTTCTCTGAAAGAGATCGGCATCAATGCGGAGTGGACCCTGGATGGGGAGAGCGCTCTGGAGATGGTGGAGAAGCGCCGACGGGAGAAGAGGGAGTACCAGATTATTCTGGTGGACTGGAAACTGCCGGGGATCGACGGCATCGAGACCGCAAGGCGGATCAACCGCAGCCTGAGCGGAGAGGACATCCCTATTATCCTGATCTCTGCCTATGACTGGAACGAGATTGAGGCCGAGGCAAGAGATGCAGGCATCAGCGGTTTCATCTCCAAGCCGCTGTTCAAATCTACTCTGTTTTACGGCCTGAGACCTTATATGGGATCTGCGGACTGCAAAAAGGAAGAGCAAAAAGCTTCCGAGGATAACAGAGATCTGCAGGGACGTCATATCCTTCTTGCAGAGGACAATGAGCTGAACTGGGAGATTGCCTATGAACTCCTGTCAGAACTGGGGCTGGATCTGGAATGGGCGGAAAACGGAAAGATCTGTACGGATAAGTTTATTCGGTCCGAACCGGGATACTATGACGCCGTTCTTATGGATATCCGTATGCCTGTGATGACAGGGTACGAGGCGGCCAGAGCCATCAGAGCCACTGACAGGAAGGATTCGGACATCCCCATCATCGCCATGACGGCAGATGCCTTTGCAGAGGATATCAAAAAGTGTCTGGACTGCGGAATGAACGCTCATGTGGCCAAGCCCATCGATGTGCGGGAAGTATCCAGGCTTCTGAAAAAGTATATGAAATGAAAAATACCCTCCGCGGGCAAAGACGTATGTCCTCTTGCCTACGGAGGGTGCTTGCCTTTTACGAGAATCTGAGGATATAATTCACATAATCTGCGAGGCAGCCGCCGCTAATCGTCTGTGGAGTGACAGAGGCATCGATGAATTAAAATCAGAAAAAACATCTGCCGTATGACAGATGTTTTTTAGTAGCGGAAGGGAGATTTGAACTCTCGACACTACGGGTATGAAGCAGATACGCCAGAACTATGAAAGCGCAAAGCCTGAAATTGCAAGCAGAAGTAATGAAAACTAAAGCAAAAGTATCAGCATTTTGAAGCAGAATTTTCTAAATTAAAGCAGAACTTCCTGAAACTAAATTTCTATAAAGTCGAATTTTGACAAAGTTTTTCTTTCCAATTTCTACAAAATCCGCTATAATAAGAGGGTCAGGAGCAGACAAGTGAGCACTCCCTATTTGGAAGCTGCACACCTCTGGGACAAGCTTAACATGCTTAGGCTTGTGCCGCAGGTGTGTAAACACCAGAGAAAGGAGGATGTGGTTATGATCTTTCTCGAAATCCTTAGCCGTATCGTGAGTATCTTGGTAGGCGTAGTATCATTAGCCAAAGAGTGTAAATCTTACATACAGCGCAGTAAGGGACGGACAGTAAATGACCCATCAGTTAGCTTGCCGGCGCCTGATGGGTCGAGAGACGATTGCGAAAGCAACCGTTGATCGTCCAAGGGGTGGCAGCAACACCGCCACCTTTTTTACATGTTCATCATAGCATGGTAAAAATCTAAAGTCAAGAAAAAGTTAAACTGCCTTTTCCGTGTTTTCCAATATGGTTCCTAACTGCTCAATATAAGGTGTCAATCTTTTTATATATTTCTTATTTACCCTGTAATGCCGTTCAAAGAGATGTATATAGAACCGACACAATTCAATCAGAACTAAGAGAATACCCAAATTAAACCAAAAATCCACGCAAAATGCATAAAAAAGAGCACCCATTTTCCAATGAATGCTCTCTCAGTAGCGGAAGGGAGATTTGAACTCTCGACACTACGGGTATGAACCGTATGCTCTAGCCAACTGAGCTATTCCGCCATATGTGATTGTGGTATGGGGCCTATAGGGCTCGAACCTATGACCCTCTGCTTGTAAGGCAGATGCTCTCCCAGCTGAGCTAAGACCCCATAATGCCCCGCCGCATTTGCGACTGCTTAAGTAGTATAATTGATAATATTTCTCTTGTCAAGACTTTTTTAAAAAATCTCTGCATAATTTTTCCTTACATTTCCTTGTCAGTTCTACGGAGATTTGGAAGGACCATTTTCTTTTTTAAAGAATTATGCTATACTGTTAGACAATGGAGGGGAGGAGGCTGTCATGTACTATTTTATTGTAAACCCCAGTGCAGGCGGCGGCCGCTGCGGGAAGATATGGAAGAGGCTGGAGCGGCAGCTGGAGCGTCAGGGGATAGCCTATGAAGCTTTTCTGACCGAACGGTCAGGAGACGCCGCAGGATATGCAATGAAACTGACAGAAGGGTGCAGAGATCCGAGGATCATCATTACCGTAGGCGGTGACGGGACCATGAACGAGGTCCTGGATGGTCTGGCTTTCTGCGGCCCCGTGACTCTGGGTTATATTCCTGCCGGATCCGGCAACGACCTGGCCAGGAGCCTGAAGCTGCCCCGCCGCCCATCCAGGGCCCTGAGGAAGATCCTCAATCCAAAGTACTATAAGCTGATGGATTACGGGGTTCTGTCATACGGGGAGGAGATGGAACACCGGCGGTTTCTCGTCAGCGCCGGCATCGGGCTGGACGGAGCCGTTTGTCAGAACCTGGAATGCTTAAGATCAGGGAAGAATCTGAATAAAGTCTCCCTGGGAAGATTAAGCTATATTACGGAAGGAGTCAGACAGCTGATCCTGTCTTATCCGGTTAAAGGGTCCCTTCTTCTGGATGGAAGCCAGAGAGTGGAACTGAACCATATCTATTTTATCTCCGCCCATATCCATCCCTTTGAAGGAGGCGGATTCCGGTTTGCGCCCGGAGCGGACCCATGTGACGGCAAGCTGACTCTCTGTGTAGTGCACCATGGCGGCAAGAGGAAGCTGTTCCTCTTTCTGGTCAGCTCTTTTTTGGGCAATCAGAAGAAATACCGGGGAGTGCGCAGCTACAGCTGCCGGGAGGTGGAGATCCATATGGAGAGGCCTGTGGCACTCCATGCAGACGGAGAGAACTGCAGATGCCAGAGGGATGTCCACATGAGATGCATCTCCGGCAAGGTGCGGATGATCGTTTAGAAATCATGAAAGATATCATATGGCCGCAGGGCCAGAACAGATGAAAGGAAAACAGCTGATGAGAATAGGACAGGGATATGATGTGCACCGTCTGGTGGAAGGACGGAAACTGATCCTGGGTGGTGTGGAAGTGCCTTATGAAAAAGGGCTTCTGGGACATTCTGATGCAGACGTCTTAGTCCACGCCGTGATGGACGCGCTGCTTGGAGCAGCTGCTCTGGGAGACATCGGCCAGCATTTTCCGGATACGGATCCGGCTTATGAAGGAATCTCCAGCATAGAGCTTTTAAGGCGTGTGGGAGAGCTTCTGGAGAGAGAAGGGTATGTGGTGGACAACATCGATGCCACCATTATTGCCCAGAGGCCCAAACTGGCGCCCTATCGGCCCGGGATGGCAGAGAATATAGCAGAGGCTCTGAATCTTGGCAAAAATCAGGTCAGCGTCAAGGCAACTACGGAGGAAGGTCTTGGATTTACGGGAAGCGGCGAAGGAATCGCCGCCCAGGCCATTACCTTATTGACATCCGCAGGTGATTACTGCTATGATGACAGAATGGAAAGAAAAGGCTGCGGCCTTTGTCCCGGCTGCACGGGAGAAGCAGAACAGCCATGATGAAGGAGAACCCCTATGAAAATCTTTAACACCCTAAGCGGGAGGAAGGAAGAATTTGTTCCCTTAGAACCCGGCAAGGTAAAGATGTATGTCTGCGGACCTACAGTCTACAATTTTATCCATATCGGCAACGCCAGACCCATGATCGTCTTTGACACCGTGCGCCGGTATCTGGAATATAAAGGTTATGAGGTGAATTTTGTCTCGAACTTTACGGATGTGGATGATAAGATCATCAAAAAGGCTCTGGAAGAAGGCGTGGATTCTGCAGTTATTTCTCAGCGCTACATCGAGGAATGCAAAAAAGACATGGAGGCCATGAATGTGAGACCGGCCACGGTTCATCCCAAAGCGACAGAGGAGATCGGAGGGATGATCAGTCTTATAGAGACGCTTGTAGACGGCGGCCACGCATACAGGGCCGAGGATGGCACCGTATATTTCAGGACGGGATCTTTTAAGGAATACGGCAAGCTTTCCCATAAGAATCTGGATGAACTGCAGTCCGGATTCCGGGAGATCAAGGTCACAGGCGGGGAAGGCAAGGAAGATCCGGCGGACTTTGTATTGTGGAAGCCGAAGAAGGAGGGTGAGCCTTACTGGCAGTCTCCCTGGTGCGACGGCAGGCCGGGCTGGCATATCGAATGTTCTGCCATGTCCAAAAGATATCTGGGTGAGCAGATCGATATCCACGGCGGCGGGGAGGATCTGATCTTCCCTCACCACGAGAACGAGATCGCACAGAGCGAAGCAGCCAGCGGAAAAGAATTTGCAAGATATTGGATGCACAACGGATTTTTGAATATTGACAATAAAAAGATGTCCAAATCCCTGGGCAATTTCTTCACCGTGAGAGAGATCGGGGAGAAATTTGACCTGCAGGTGCTGCGATTCTTTATGCTCAGCGCCCATTACCGCAGTCCGCTGAATTTCAGCGCCGATCTGATGGAGGCTTCTAAAAACGGACTGGAGCGGATCCTTAACGGAGTCGATAAGCTGAAGGAGCTGGAAGCCCGGGCCGTCTGCCAGGGCAGAAGGGAAGAAGAACAACCCTGGTTTGACGAGGCAAAAGAACTGACATCCAAATATGAGGCCGCCATGGATGACGATTTCAACACCGCGGATGCCGTGTCTGCCGTGTTTGAACTGGTAAAACTGAGCAATTCCACTGCTGACGGCAGCAGCAGCCGGGAGTATCTCTCCTATATGAAAGAGACACTGGAGACTCTCTGCCAGATCCTGGGCATCGTCACCGAGAGGAAGACAGAGACTCTGGAGGAAGAAGTGGAGGCTCTGATCGCCGCCAGAGGGCAGGCCAGAAAAGAAAAGAACTTTGCGCTGGCAGACCAGATCCGCCAGAAGCTTCTGGATATGGGTATTGTCCTGGAAGACACAAGAGAAGGGGTCAAATGGAAGAGGGTATAAAGGCATGCCGCAGCTTTACCGACTGCTGCAGAGAGAGACTGAATCTCAGAGACATGAATCCGGCCATGTATTCTCCGCTGGCTCTGGCATACCTGGGCGATGCGGTCTATGAAGTCATCGTCCGATCCATAGTCATGAACAGGGGCAATATGCCGGTGAACAAGATGCATAAAAAGAGCACGGAGCTGGTGAAGGCAGGAACCCAGGCCAGGATGATACGGCTTCTGGAGCCGGAGCTGACCGGAGAGGAGGAGGCTGTTTTCAGGAGAGGCAGGAACGCGAAATCCGTAACCGTGGCAAAACATGCCTCTGTCGCGGATTACCGGATGGCCACGGGACTGGAGGCCCTAACGGGATATCTGTACCTGTCAGAGCAGTTTGACAGACTGCTGGAACTGATCAGCCGGGGGCTGGAAAAGATAGAGGAGTCATAAAATAAAATGAAAGAAGAAAATTTCCTTTTGATAGAAGGACGCAATGCAGTACTTGAGGCATTCCGTTCGGGAAAGACCATCGATAAACTGTATGTGTTGGATGGATGCAGAGACGGCCCGGTCCAGACCATCGTGAGGGAGGCCCGGAAGCAGGATACCATCATCACGTTCGTACCCAGGGAACGGCTGGATCAGCTGGCTCAGAGCAGGAATCATCAGGGGGTCCTGGCCCAGGCAGCGGCCTACGACTATGTTCAGGTGGAGGATATGCTGAAGAAAGCCAGAGATCAGGGGGAACCGCCGTTTCTGATCCTGTTGGACGGCATCGAAGATCCTCATAATCTGGGAGCCATCATCAGGACGGCCAATCTGGCAGGGGCCCACGGCGTGATTATCCCGAAGCGCAGAGCCGCAGGGCTGACGGCCACAGTGGCCAAGGCTTCCGCCGGAGCTCTCAATTATACTCCGGTGGCCAAGGTTTCCAGTCTGAAAGCCGCTATGGAACAGCTGAAGAAAGAGGGGCTGTGGTTTGTCTGCGCAGACATGGACGGGGAAATGATGTACCGGCTGGATCTGAAAGGACCCATAGGTCTGGTCATAGGCAGCGAAGGAGAAGGAGTCGGGAGACTGGTGAAAGAGACCTGCGACATGACTGCGGCGATTCCCATGAAAGGGGACATTGATTCTCTCAATGCATCCGTGGCCGCGGGAGTTCTGGCCTATGAGATCGTGAGACAGAGGTTAAATCTATAAAAAGAGGTGAAAGATATGAGAAAGAAAAAATGGGCAGTATTATTAGTCAGTGCGGTCATGGTCCTGACACTGGGAACAGGGTATTCCAAGCCGCAGGGAAGTCTGGTCCGTGTTCCCACGGCATCCGGATCCGCATCTTACAGCAACGGCAAAGTGACCGTGGATGCGTCCAATACTCAGAACGGTTATGTGATGGTAAAGTACAGCGGGGGAGTAAACAAGATCAAGGTCCAGATCTCCAAAGACGGACTTACCTACACATACGACCTGAATGCCAGGAACGCTTTCGAGGTATTTCCCATGTCGGAAGGAAACGGAACCTACTCTGTAAAAGTTTTTGAAAATGTAAGCGGAAATCAGTATTCCCAGGCTTTCAGCCAGGATGTTTCCGTATCCCTGGCCAATCAGTTTGAACCTTTCCTGTACCCGAACCAGTATATCAATTTTTCGGAAGGAAGCACGGCAGTACAGAAGGGGGCGGAGCTGGCGGCCAGCGCGGCGGATGCCATCGGAGTGGTCAACAGCATCTACAATTATGTGGTCAACAATATTACTTACGATACCAACAAGGCAGCCACGGTCCAGAGCGGCTATCTGCCCAGTGTGGATCAGACTCTGGCTTCGGGGACAGGGATCTGCTTTGATTACGCGGCGCTTATGGTGTCCATGCTCCGTTCCCAGGATATTCCGGCCAAGCTGGTGATCGGTTATACCGGCAGCGCCTATCACGCATGGGTAAACGTCTACATTGACGGCATCGGCTGGATCGACAATTATATCTATTTTGACGGAACCAACTGGTCTCTGGCCGATCCTACCTTTGCCTCTACCGGAGGACAGAGCGATTCCATCAAACAGTATATCGGCAACGGCGCCAACTACCAGCAAAAATACTGCTATTAATAAGGAGACACGTTCATGAGTAAGAAAACAGAGCAGAAGTACACATACCAGGAACTTTCTGCCTTCTGCCTTCAGGTGTCCCTTCTGCTGAAGGCCGCGGTCCCTCTGGATGAGGGATTGCGGATCATGGCGGAGGATGCGGCCAATGAGGACGAAAAGAAGAGGCTTTTGTTCCTGGCAGACGAGATCGAGCTGGGAGCTCCGGTGTGTGAGGCTCTTGAGAAGACGGAAGCATTTCCCGAGTATGTGGTCAAGATGGCGAAGCTGGGGGACCAGACGGGAACTCTGGATCAGATGATGGAATCCCTGTCTGTCTACTATGACAAGGAGGACCGGATGATCCGGAATATCCGCAATGCCATTACCTATCCCATTATGATGGTGCTGATGCTTTTAGTAGTGCTGTTCGTGCTGTTTACCAGGGTGATGCCCATCTTCGAAGAAGTTTACGAACAGCTGGGAGCTCAGATTTCCCCTGTATCCCAGACCGCTATCCGTATGGGCGGCGCCTTCAGCGGCGTGGCCCTGGCTGCGGCAGCAGTGGCGGCGGTGACGGTTCTGGGACTGTACATAGCATCCAGGTTCGGTAAGAAGGTCCGGCTGGTAGAGACCATGACAGAGAAATTCAAACGCTCCAACAAGACGGCCCTTCTGGTGGCCAAGAGACGGTGCACCTCCGTTCTTGCCCTGACTTTAAAGAGCGGTCTGGAGCTGGAAAAAGGCATCGAACTGGCAGACGAGCTGGCAGGCAACAGCAGAATCCGGGAATACCTGAAGAAATGCAAGGAGAGCCTGGAGATCGGCAAGGGCTACGACGAGTCCATGAAAGAGTCAGGTCTCTTTAACGGCTTTCAGGTCCAGATGATCAAGGTGGGCAACCGAAGCGGACGTCTGGACACTGTCATGGAGGATATCTCCCGGGGATATGAGGAGGAGGCGGATGCCTCCATCGACAACACCATTTCCAGACTGGAACCGACCATCGTTGCGGTTCTGGCAGTGTCCGTGGGTCTGGTGCTTCTGTCGGTCATGCTTCCTCTGGTAGGCATATTATCAGCGATAGGATAACGGGTGATGACAGTGAAACGGTTAAAAAACACTTGGAATGTGATAAAGGGATACCTGGTATCGGCGGTGGTCTTCGGCGCCGTCATAGGCATCTTTTTAAACGGTGTCCTGTCTATGTCGGACCGCATGGACCAGGAAGGGGCGGAGACTCTGCGCAGTGCCATCGCCCGTGCCTCCGTACAGTGCTATGCCATTGAGGGGCGTTATCCGCCTTCGGTCCAGTATCTGGAGGAAAACTATGGCATCGAGATCGACAGGAGCCGTTTTGATGTCTTTTATGAAGGGTTTGCCTCCAACATCATGCCGGATATCACAGTAAATTCCAGGCTGGAAGAGTAAAGGAGGAGAAAACGTTTGAAACAGCAGAAACAGCAGAACGGCCAGACGATGAACCTCCTTTTTACCATGCTGCTATTTTTGGTATTTGTACTGTGCGCACTGTTTACGGTGCTCATCGGCGGAAAGGTTTATGAGAACATCAACAGCCGGATCGAGGAAAACTATTCCGGTCAGGTGGTCCTTAACTATGTTGCCAACAAGGTAAGGCAGGGCGACAGAGCGGACAGCGTGACCGTGAGAGAGATCGAGGGAGTTCCCGTGCTGGAACTGTCTCAGCAGATCAACGGCAGCAGCTATATTACCTGGATCTATTACCGGGACGGTGCGGTCAGGGAACTGTTCACCGATGCGGGAAGCGGACTGGGACTGAAGGACGGTCTGGAGATCATGGAATGCCGCGGGCTGACGTTTCACCAGGAAGATTCTCTTCTGGAAGTACAGGTGGAGGGAGCCGCGGATCTGAGGCTGTTCCTGAATATCAGAAGCGGAGGCGGCAACGATGAAGAGTAAACGTGATTCCGGAACTGCGTTGTTTCTTATGGAGATGATTGCGGTGGTATGTTTCTTTATCCTGTGCGCCAGCATCTGTATCCTGGTGTTTGTGAGAGCCAACAATTTAAGCCGTCTGGCCAAGGACACCAATTATGCTTCCCTGGCGGCCGAAAGCGTGGCCGAGGTCTGGAAGGCAGAGGATGAGGCCGGATTAAAAGAACACTTTCAGATGTCGGGAGACGGGGCTTCGGGAACCATCTGCTGGGATGACCAGTGGAATCTGGTTTCTCCGGAACAGGCAGTTTACCAGGCCCTGGTGGAGTTGTCTGTACAGGGCTCTGTGGGAAGGGCAGAGATCAGAGTGGTTCGTCTGGAAGACGACACGGAACTGTTTGTACTGACGGCGAAG
>Ga0137306_100972_pt1 | contig 33011 bp, 27 predicted proteins | sample Inofroosms_March_FD_97187 | JGI IMG/M metagenome (GOLD analysis project Ga0137306, IMG submission 97187) | Mouse cecal microbial communities from Vienna, Austria - N-Acetylneuraminic and N-Acetylglucosamine D2O microcosms_March | ecosystem: Host-associated > Mammals > Digestive system > Large...
CTGTTTCCACCGTCTGGTAAATCGGTAAACCAGGCAGACGATGGCAAAGGCCAGCACCAGATTCACGGGCAGAAGCCAGAAAATCCGGCGAATCCGGGAGGAAAGGCCGATTTTATCTGCAACAGGAATCATCAGATAAGGATTGAATACGGTAAGTAAGGCAAACAGCACCGGATAGACGAAGATGGTTTTTAAATCTCTTTTTTTCAGGAGCCAGAATACGGCCAGGGCCAGCACATAAGCCAGGAAAAAAATTACAATATTGGAAAATGCATCGTCAAAGGCTTTGTTCAGAAAGTCCATGCCTGGTTTATACAAATTCTGCATAACAATCCTCCTAACCGGTATAAATAAACAGATGATGTTTCGTCAGCAGGTAAGCCGCTCCATACAATATACAGGGAAACAGGCAGACAGCATATCGTATCCAGATATACAGCAAAGGTTTTGCCGAGGCCTGCATCAGGCGGAAGCGGCTTTTGCCTTTCCCGGATTCCCAGAGCACAGAAGTATCTTTCTTACAGAATCCCAGAGGAATCAGGCAAATGCTCAGTTCAAAAGGCAGCATGTAAATTGCTGACATGTTCAGGCCGAAGCTGGCCCAGATAATCAGGAACAGCTCCATCCAGTGGTGGTGATTCCGGTATTCCCTGGCAATTTTCAGGAACAGCAGAAACACAGCCGGCATGATAATACAGGCCAGAATGGTTTTTCCCTCAAATGCACGGAAGAATAAAAATTCTGCACTGGTATATAAGTTAAAACTGAACAGATTCAGCCAGAACAGACAAAATACCAGGAGCGCGCTTTTTTTTCTGGAGAGGGGAAAAAGCTGACGCCCCAGCTGATAGTAAATCAGATTGGCCATAATCACCATCAGAGTGGTTTCCACGGTTCTGGTTTCAATCAGGGGTGCAAGGCCGGTCAGAGTGCAGATAACTGCGCTGTGATTCTGGTAGGTTTCCAGCAGATACTCCGCATCCAGCCTGTCCAGCAGGTGGCCGGTATAGGGGCTGTACTGGCTGATGGTATCAGTGTATACCGAGGAACTCACGTCTCCGATATAATAGGACTGATCCCACAGGGCGTAAGTCTCTCCATTGTAATTGGTCAGACAAATCTGAATCAGCACAAGGAAAATCAGAAACAGGAATATCCATTTATATTCTGACAGCAATTCTTTTCGCTGGTTCCATTTTTCTTTTAAAATTTTCCGATTTCGCAGAAAATACAGGAGGGCAGTAACAGCCAGCAGGAAACACCAGAGCTTTGCTAACAGTGACAGGGGCTGCAGTGTGAATTTCAGCGGAAGGGCGGCTGCCTGAAACAGAAGAAAGAAGAGGAAAAACCCAAGGATTATCCGGTAAGATAAGGAAGTCTCCTGAGATTTTGTAAAGCTCAGGAACAGGTCTCCTAACATATAGCTGAAAATCAGATACAGCAGAATAATAACCATGCACAATAAATAAATGTTTGTCATCTTAATTCCTCCCTGCTGAGTTCCATATGGTGTGTAGTGACCGGCGGATTTGCGGTAAATCCAGCATGGAATAGAAAAACAGCATCCAGGGCCAGAAGGCCGCAGTCAGAGCCCGAAAGGTAACGGCTGTTTCCATAAGTCCGTGGGCAGGCGCCAGCACATAGCTCAGGAAAGGCAGCATGCCGATAAAAATAAGAGGCAGGTTTCTCACACAGGTCTGCCGGGTTTTATGCCCCGTAAAAAACAGAATCATGTATATTGCAAAAACTGCCAGTATCAGAATCAGAAGAGTTTTCTTTCCAAAACCCACATGAGAAAGAAATCCGTTCAGATTTTCAAAAAGCATGGTTTTAAGTGAGCCGGCTGAGAAAGACGAACCGAAACAGTATTCTCTGATCCGGGCCATATATGCAGGAAACAGGTTGCTTCCGGTGAGTAATACAGTCAGTACCCATTTGGTTATGGTCAGAAGCAGATAACCCAGGAACCAGAAAAGGGTACAGCCCGTCAGAGATTTCCACACAGCGCTGCCTTTCTGTTTTGGCCCATAGTCACGGAAAGAAAGAAAGGCAATGGTAAGAGGAAGGCTCAGGGCAATAACCGGAACAGTTCCCGTATCCAGGAAAGCAGTGACTGCTCCGATTCCGTAAAAGGAAAAAAGAAGCCGGTGCAGGTTTTCTTCCCGGAATAATTCTTTTTTTCCGCACAGGAACAGAATGGAACAGAATGCGGTAAAGAAACATCCGGTCTGAGGCAGTGTCCAGGAAACGGGAAGAATGTCTGCCCATAAAAAGAAAAAGAGGAAAAAAAATCCGTATGGAGCGGAATACGTTCTGCTGATTTTCCAGGCGGCGCCGAACAGAAGCATGAAAAAAGCAATCATGCAGAGATAACGAATCTGGCCGATATGAAAAAAGCACAGCAAAAACCGGCCCGGTGCCTGCATTCCGTTCCAGCGAAATCCCTGGTCCTGTCCTGTGAGCGTGTTCCACAGTGTGGAATATTCCGGATTCTGATTCAGAGAAGTCAGAAATTCCGTTTCCGGTTTCAGGGAAGGGGTGTCTCCCGGCAGACAGCCGTTCCGGGGAAATTCAGACAGCAGCTGCAGAGACAGTTCTCTGTGCCCCATAATTTTTTCGTCCGGAATGCAGTGAGACGCAAAAACCAGAAAAAGAAAAAGTGCGGTCAGAAAAAAGTGCAGTCTGCCAAAAGCATGTATTTTACGAAAATGAGATTCCATGTTTCCACCTCGTATCTGTCAGTAAAAGTTTTTATCTGATGTAATTAAAATGCCAGAAACCCTGTTGCCGCCTGAGGCCCTGACAGGAAAAAGTTTTACTTTGAAATGTTAAGTTACAGGATTCTTTTTTATTATTACCAGCATCATTATCATTATTATTATCATGGATAGTTTACATGACATTTTGCAGGAAAGCAATAGAAGAAATGGAAATTATATATAGAAAAGTCCCCTGTTTTGTGATATACTCACGGAGTTAGTATGAAAACAGCACAGAACCTGCAAAATATAAAGGAAACGCTGATGAAAGCGCTTCCTGAGAAGTCAAAAACCCCGCTGCAGGCAACGGGGTATCAAAAACGGATAAGGAGGACACAGAGATGGCAAAAGACACGCGTAATTACAGCAGCACCGGGAAGAAAAAAAAGAAGACCAGACGGAAAAAACGCCAGCAGCGGAAGATTATTCTGGTAATTCTGGCTGTGATACTGGCTCTGGTGGGACTGGTTTTCGCCTACGTCTGGAGTAAATACGGAAAGCTGGGAAGAATTTCCATTAAAGATAAAGATGTTAAGGTGAACGATCTGTCAAAGGATACTCAGAAGAACCTGGACGGTTATGAGAGTATTGCACTGTTTGGACTGGACAACCGTTCTACCGGTAATTTTGAAAGAGGAAACAGTGATACGATTATAGTGGTAAGCATTAACCGGAAATCCGGAGAAATCAAAATGGCGTCCGTATACCGGGATACCTATCTGGATATCAGCGACAATACCTACCGCAAGGCAAATGCGGCATATGCCAACGGAGGGCCGAAACAGGCCATGGAAATGCTGAATAAGAATCTGGATCTGGATATTACCGATTATGTCAGCGTGGATTTCAGCGCTCTGGTGGATGCTATCGACCTGCTGGGCGGCATAGAACTGGATATTTCTCCGGAAGAAGCCGAATGGCTGAATGGATATGTGGTGGAGACCAATGAAGTAACCGGCCACAACAGCGGCCCCGTATCACCGGGACAGGGGGTTCACGTGGACGGAGTGCAGGCCACTTCCTATGCGAGAATCCGGTATGTGGGCCTGGATTACCAGCGTACCGAGCGACAGCGTACGGTAATCACCAAAATGTTTGAAAAAGCAAAGCAATGCGATTTAATGACATTAAATAATCTGCTGGATGAAATGCTGCCTCAGATTTCCACCAGCTTAAGTTTTACGGAAATGCTGGGACTTGCAACAAATCTGCCCAAATATCATATGGGAGAGAATACGGGATTTCCCTTTGACAAGGAGACGCCGGGCAATGTGGGAAGTGCCGGGGATGCTGTGGTACCGGTGAACCTGGAAAATAACGTGGCTCAGCTTCACCAGTTCCTGTACAACAGTGATAATTATACTCCTTCTGAAACGGTAAAAAGCATCAGTGCCACCATAAAGGCAAATACAGGATATTAAAGGGGATATTTGGATATAAATGTGAAAAGTGCCCGGAAACATTGACACCGGATGTCAGATACTGGTATGATGAAAGCAGTAACAGCGGAAGTGTATTGGGAGATGTTCCGGGCAGCTGTATGTAAGAAAAATTCTCATGACGGCGGCCGGGAAGAAGCATACCGGGAAGGAAAGGGAAGAATATGAGGAAAATGTGGAACCGGGCCGGCAAATATGCCATAGTGCTGATGTTTGCGGTATTTCTGGGCATGGGAATCAGGGTGGAGGCAGCTCCGGGACCTGTAACCGGGGTAAAGCAGACAAATGCGGGAACCAATTCGGTGAATATTGCGTTTCAGGCGCTGGTGGATAATAGTGTAAGGTATGAAATCCGTCTGAGCGACAGTCCCGCCGGTATTTTTGAGGAATGGTCTACCTGTACGGGAGGGGAAGATTACCTTTACAATCTTCCCAATGCAGGAAGTTCCTATTATCTGCAGGTGGTTCCTTTTACCAGAAACGGGCTTCAGCGGGAATATGGGCCTGCGTCTGAGACAATTGAAGTAGTAACAGCGCCCGGCGCCAAACCTGAGAATCTGAAGCACACCGGTTCTACTGAGACCAGTATCAGCCTGAGCTGGAATCCGGTGCCAGGGGCCACCGGTTATCAGATACGCTACAAAGCCGGTGCGGCCAGTGAGTATCTGGAAACTTATGGAGAGCAGAATCAGGCGGTGTTAGGCCAGCTTGCCCCTGATGAGGAATATTATGTGGAAGTTTATCCGGTAAGGAAAGGTTCAGCCGGATTCAGCGCTGTGGGCAAATCGGGTGCTAATCTTTACAGTGTTCCGGTGATTCCGGGAAAAGGGAAAAAGCCTTCCTGTGTGGCCTACTGGCAGAGCCTGGGGCAGATTCGTTCCGATGCCAGTTCCATGAAATCAGCAGATGGGTACAAATGGGAAATCTGGTCTGCTTATCAGAAAAAGGATAAGAAATTAAAAACACACACACAGAATTCAGAAGCGGCTTTTATCAGCTATAGCGGATTCAAAAAATATAATTTTTATAAAATGAGAGTCCGGGGGTACTGCACTAACAGCGATGGGACGAAACTGGAAGGAAAATGGTCCGACTGGACGTATTTCTGTCCCCAGCCGGACATTATCAAACTGAAATCCGTAAAATCAGGAATCAGTGTAAAATGGAACACCATTAAAGGTGCGGACCGGTACCAGGTGTATGTGTCCGATAAGCAAAAGTCAGGATATAAAAAATGTGCTACCACAAATAAAACCTCCATAACTGTGAAGAAGTTTGGAAAATCAGCCTTTAAAAGCGGAAAAAAATATTATTTTTACGTGACTGCATATAACAAAGTCGGAAAGAAAATGTACTCCGGTATGACAGGAGGCAAAATGGACGCCTGGTATATTACGTATAAGAAAAAGTAGCGGTACGGAAAATGTCTGCCGTTTATTCCCGCGAGCAATGAGCCAAGCAGCCGCGCTAGCGCGGATATTTGGCGAATGCCGCGAGGGTCAAATACCCCGCCCCTTGGGGCGAACTTGCCAGAAACAAGCTAAGGCATACCCCGTCAGCTTGCTGCGGGGTATTTGATTTTTATCAGCGGCCTTGCAGCAGCAATGGAATTTCTGATGCTGCATGTGACGGAAAAAGGCGGAAATTATTTTCCGGGTATCAGTGTGATTTATTTTGTAACATGCATCCATGCGCTGGCTTCCGTTTATTCTGGAGCTGACAGCAAACCGGGAAGAACTGAATCAGCAGAACAGAGAACTGAAACGACTGGCCAGTTACGATGAACTTACCAGTCTCAGAAACCGGAGAAGTATGCTGGACTGCTGGAAAGGTATAAAACGCAGCGATTACTGTGTGGTGATGGGAGATATTGATGATTTTAAGAAAATCAATGATACCTGCGGCCATGAAGCGGGAGATGAGGTGCTGAAGCTGGTGTCTTCCAGTATGGATGAGGCAGTGGACCGGGAAGATTTTGTCAGCCGCTGGGGCGGTGAGGAGTTCCTGATGATTGTGTTTGGCAGCGTGGCCTATGCATTAAAGGTCATTGATAAGGTACAGCGGAACTGAAACAGGCAGATTTGTCAGTGGACGGAAGGCAGATTCCGGTAATCATGACTTTTGGAATCTCGGAATGCGGTGAGGTTCCCGGCCAGGATGTGGATGAGCTGATTCGGCGGGCTGACCGGAGACTCTATATCGGAAAGAACAGCGGAAAGAACTGCATTAAAATTAAGGATGAATAGAGAGCAACTCAGATAATATAGCGACAGATAAAAGAGATTGCAGTAAAATACAGTTTATATACATATATGGATGAAATTTATGAGGTCTGAATACCATTTCCTGTATATAGCGGCTGTTTTACAGCAATCTTTTTTGTTACTGTGATTCCGGCATGAAAAGAATGAGCGATAACAGAAAATTGTAAAGTTTCTGTAAGTTTCTGGCAGGTAGTTGTACTGGAAAAAAATTTGTGATAGGATAAAAAGCGACACAAAATGACAAAACGAGAAAGAAATGGAGTGCAGAAGGAATGAAATTGTCGAAAAGAATTCTGGCAGCTTTCTTATCGGTATGTATGATTGCTTCTTCCGGCAGTATGCAGGCGGAGGCCAATGATAAGATGTGGTCTGATTCCGGGCAGATAGAAAGCAGGACAGAGGAGAAGCTGCCGGCAAACAAAATGGAAGAGCGTCTGCCGGAGAGCAGAACAGAGGAGAGACTGCCGGAAAACGGGACAGAACAGAAGCCGGAGAAAGCAACGGAACAGAATCAGCCGGAAGGATGGGAAACGGGCGTTCTGAATTTTATTATGCAGGAATCCGAGCAGATTCAGGTACCGGGTGTGCAGAATGTGGTAGCAGGTCTTGGAGTGGAAGGAGATGTCATAAAGCAGGCGCAGCTTCAGTACAAAAATACTGCCACAGGACAGGAATTTACCGCAGATGCTGCGGGAATTGCTGATAATATGGTGCGGTTTTCCATGGAATACAACAGGGAAGAACAGAAAGGGATTTATGAGCTGACCGGAATTACCTGGAAAACGGAAAAAAATGCCTGCCGTGTACTTATAAGAGATACCGGTATGCAGGTCGTGTACGGAGTGAATCAGGCAGTAGAAGCAGAACCGGATGAAGTGCTGCTGAATCAGGAACTGCTGGATGAAGTGGAAGCAAATATAGTAACCCTGGATGAAAACGGCAGGGCCAGTTCCGGATATACGGTGGAACGTGCGCTGGATAAGGCTGCATCAGGAACCGGAACAGGATTTTCTCTCCATAATATGACGCGGGGCGCAAAAAAAATGGTGATTGTACTGGATCCCGGTCATGACAGCACCCATTCCGGGGCAGGTTATAACGGATTTAAAGAAGAAAACCTGGTGCTGAAAATTGCCCAGTACTGCAGAACAGAATTGCAGAAATACAGCGGGGTTACCGTTTACATGACGAGAGAAACCCAGAGCTGTGCCAATGGCGGAAAGAGTGTAAATGCATCCACCTGCAATGCCAGAAGAGTGGAATTTGCGGCCGGTAAAAAGGCAGATGTCTATGTGAGTTTTCACCTGAATGCCAGCGCCAGCAGCAGCGCCAACGGAATCGGCGTATATTACCCCAACAGCAATTACAGACCGGCCATAGGAGCGGAAGGAAAGGGCCTTGCTACAGAAATTTACCGGAAGCTGGCGGCTCTGGGCCTTGCAACCTGGGCAGGAGGAATTTTAATCCGCAATTCTCAGGATAATACTCAGTATCCGGACGGTTCCCTGGCGGATTATCTGGCGATTATCAGGAGAAGCAAGCTGGCCGGATTTCCGGCAGTTCTGATTGAACACGCATTTATAAGCAACACAGGAGATGTAAATAAATTTCTGAATACAGACGCAAAATTGAAGAAACTGGGTGTGGCAGACGCCCAGGGAATCGCTTCCTATTACGGCCTTACACTGAAAGGAGCCGGGGAGGATGATGAGGACGACGATAAGGAACGAGGAGGAGAAATTCCGGAAATTTCCTATGTACAGTCCAGAAACAGCTCAAAACTCCGGGTGAGATGGGAAGACATTCCGGAGGCTGATTCTTACCGTGTATACCGAAGCACTTCTGAAAACGGCAGTTATGCGGAGATTGCCAGGGTGCCAGGAACCAGTTATGACAACGGCGGCCTGACAGCCGGTAAAACATATTATTACAAACTGTGCGCTGTGTATGCAGACGGGACGGAATCAGAGCTGTCAGAACCCATGTCCGGAAAAACCCTTGCCCAGCCCACCCTTACAAAGGTGATTTCCAAAACGAACGAACAGATTAACCTTACCTGGACCAGCGTAAAGGACGCAAAAAAGTATGAAATTTTCCGCAGCCAGTCGGAGGAGGAAGGTTACGAGAAAATTGCCACCCTCAAAGCCGGACAGACCACCTATATGGACCAGGAAGTAGAGGCCCATCAGACTTATCTGTACAAAGTCCGGGTCAGAGGCGGAGAACAGAACGGTTTCAGCAGTTTTTCCAATATATATTCCGGCTGGGCAGTGAAAAAAACAAAAATTTACAGCGTAACGGCCAAAGGCAAAGGGGCGTTGCGGATTACCTGGAAACGGAACCCCAAAGCATATGCTTACCGTATCCAGAGAAGCACCTCTCAAAACAGAGGATATAAGACAGTTGCAACCATTAAGTCAAAAAATACAACCTCCTATACGGACAGAAACCTGAAAAGAGGACAGAAATATTACTATAAAATACAGGTGCTGAACCGGGTGAACAGAAAAACCGGTTACAGCGGTTACTGCAAACCGGCGGCGGGAGTTACGAAATAAGGATGGAAAGTTGAGAAAAAACGTGCTACAATCACAGGAGGAGAGTGAAAAAGAAAAAGAAAGGAAGAAAACAGCCATGAAACCGAGAAAAAGTATGAAGCTGACAGCCATTTTGTTAGCTGCAGTTGTACTTTCCACAGATGTCTGCGGAGGAAGCAGCCTGGTTCAGGCGGCACAGCAGACAGAGCAGGAAGCAGTTCCGGAGGAACAGCAGGCACAGGCGGAAGAAACGGAAAGTCAGCCGGTGTCAGAGGAGCCGGAAACCCTCCGGGAATCTCAGCCTGAATCAGAGGAAGAAGGCCGGGACGAGATACAGGAAGAAGAACCGGAGCAGAATCCGGTAGAAAATGTACAGGATTCCCAGGATATGATACAGAAAGAGGAAATGGAAGGATCTGAGTCTGAAGATACAACAGAACAGCGGGAAATGGAAGAACTGCCGGGATTTCCGGAAGAACTCCTGAAGGCAGCGGAGGACGGCGGGAATGAGATTTCCCCGGAGGAAGCCTTTGCAGAGCTGTTAAAAGAATATGATATGTACGGCGTTCTGGCCAATGATGCGGAATTTCCGGTTCGGCAGGAGCCTTCCAGGGAAGGGGCAGTGGTGCAGGTGCTTACCAGCGGTTACCAGGTAAGGCTGACAGGCGCTGCCCTGACAGAAACAGGACTCTGGTTTCAGATTGAATTTGCAGTGAACGACGTGGTGTCCGGCGGTTATATTGAGAGCGAATATGTGCTCACCCAGGATGAAAGGCTGGACGCATGGAAGACGCAGTATCTGAACAGAGGCATGGAAGTACATACGTTTACCAGAGGAAGCGCAAGAGGTACGGATTTGTCCGCATTTCCCCAGAGTTACCGGACGCTGATTCAGAAGCTGGTACAGGTACATCCCAACTGGAGTTTTGTACCCATGAATACCGGACTGGAGTGGTCTGTGGTGCTGAAAAATGAAATGGCGGACGCCCGGAATCTGGTGGAGACTTACCAGCCGGACACCTGGAAATCCACAGAGCCCAAAGACTATAATATGGAGACGGGAAAATGGGTGATTAAAAACGGAACCAACTGGGTACAGGCCTCCGAGGCCATTGTAAAATATTATCTGGACCCCCGGAATTTTCTGAATGAAGAAGCGGTGTTCCAGTTTGAACAGCTTACCTATAATGCATCCTACCATACGGAATCCGGCGTGGAAAGAATACTGAGCGGTACTTTTATGTCTCATAAGAAGCTGGAGGACGGTTCCGGCGACGGAATGACCTATGCCCAGGCTTTTATTGAAATTGGAAAAGAGTTAAAGGTCAGCCCTTATTTTCTGGCCAGCCGTGTACGCCAGGAACAGGGAGTGAACGGAACATCTTCTCTGATATCCGGCACCTATCCCGGATACGAGGGATATTACAATTATTTTAACATGAGTGCAACGGGAATCGGCCAGGAAGTTATTATCAGCGGTCTGAATGAGGCGAAAAACGCAGGCTGGAATACCCGTTACAAGGCCCTGAGAGGAGGAGCGGACAAGGTATCCTCCAAATATATCAGGCGGGGGCAGGATACCTTTTATCTGCAGAAATTTGACGTGGACGCCTCTTATGACGGTCTGTACTGGCATCAGTACATGCAGAATCTTCTGGCGGCGGAAAGTGAAGGAAAGAGCGTTCAGAAAAGTTACGCTGCTATGGGAGCATTGAACAATAATTTTGTGTTTAAGGTTCCGGTGTATCAGAATATGCCTGCTTCCCCATGTCCCAAACCGGGAGAAAATCTGAGCAAACCTGTGCTGCGGGCAGAAAAAACAGGAGCTGCCTCCATAAGGCTGTCCTGGGATGAAGTGGCGGCGGCCCAGGGATACCGGATTTACCGTTCCGTGGGAACAGACGGTTCCTGGTCCAGCCTGGCAACGGTCAGCAGGGGCGACATCCTTACCTGGGAAGACACCACAGCGGTACCGGGAAAAATATATAATTACAGAATGCGTGCTTACATGAAGCTGAGCGGAGGCAACAAATATTCCCCGTATTCCGACGCGCAGACCATTGACTGCAGAGTTCCGGCAACTTCCTGGACGAAATTTAAAATCAAAAATTACAGGACGGTGGAACTGTCCTGGAAAAAGACAGCTGTGGACGGTTATCGGATTTACCGGAAAAAAGGTACGGGCAGTTATTCCTGTATTGCAACCATACAGGGGAACTCCACCATCAGCTACAAAGATACCAAAGTAGTACCGAAAAACAAATATACTTACCGAATCCGCGGTTACGTGATGGTAAACGGAAAGCGCTATTATTCCAAATATACCGGTACGAAAAAGGCAGATTTGAAAATGGCAAAACCTCAGCTGAAAAAAGCCACCGTGTCCAAAGGAAGCAAAATTAAACTGACCTGGAAACGGGATTCCAAAGCAGACGGCTATTATATCTACCGCGCTACTTCTCAGAAAGGCAAATATACGAAAGTTGCCACCATTACGAAGAATAAAACCGTATCCTGGTCTGACAAAAATATTACCACAGGAAAGACCTATTATTATAAGATACGTTCCTATGCGAAAGGCTCGTCCGGTGGGACGAAATATTCCAGCTATTCCAAAGTCAGCACGGTAAAAACTGCCCTGAGCAAGCAGACGGTAACTTCTGTTACCGTTTCTCAGGGAAAGGTAAAATTAAAATGGAAGAAAGACAGTAAGGCCACAGGCTATAAAATTTACCGTGCCACTTCCAAAAAGGGGAAATACCAGGAAATAAAGAAAATTACCAAAAATACGACAGTTTCCTGGACGGATAAAACCGCCAAAGCCGGAAAAAACTATTACTACAAAGTGAGATCTTATGCAAACAATGGAAAGAAAGTAAAATATTCCGCCTGTTCTGCGCAGAAATATGTCCGGGCAAAATAACCGGATACCGAAACAGGCAGTCATGAAGCCCGTCTTACGACGGGCTGTCATGACGGAGGATTCTTATGAAAATCACACCTTACAAAATAAAAAAAGGCATACGGTATTTCAGGCATTATGGGCCGAAGGCTTTCTGGAACCGTCTGCGTGACAAAATGGAGCCGGATGAGGTGCCATATCAGCCCTGGTTAGAGAGACACAGGGCCGGTCAGGAAGAACTGGAACGCCAGAGGCGGCAGAGCAGAAAATTTGCCTGCCGCCCTTTGATCAGTGTGGTGGTTCCCTGTTATCAGACTCCGGAAAAATATCTGGTGGAAATGCTGGATTCCGTGCGGGAGCAGTCCTATGAGAACTGGGAGCTGTGCCTGATGGATGCAACGCCTTCAGATGAGGTGGAAACAGCAGTCCGCCGGTACTGCAGCGAATATCAGGAAAACCGGATTCACTACCATCGTCTGGAAGAAAACCTGGGAATTGCCGGAAATACCAACCAGGGACTGGAAGCAGCCACAGGTTCCTGGACTGGATTTCTGGACCATGACGATTTGCTGGCTCCGGAAGCATTTTATGAGATCGTTTCTCTGATTAATCAGGATTCGGAAGTGGAAGTGATTTATTCGGATGAAGACCAGGTGGAGGAAACCAGACAGGGCCTGAGACATCAGAATCCCCACTTCAAACCGGAATTCAGCCCCGATTTGCTGTGTTCCAACAATTACATCACCCATTTCCTGTGTGTAAAGAATTCCGTGATAAAGCAGGCGGGAGGGTTCCGGGAAGCATTTGACGGAGCACAGGATTATGATTTCATCCTGCGCTGTACGGAACTTGCCAGGAAGACCGGGCATGTGGCAAAAGTGCTGTACCACTGGAGAGTTCACAGTAATTCCACAGCAGATAATCCCCTCAGTAAAACCTATGCCTATGAGGCGGGCCAGAGAGCGATACAGGAACATCTGACACGGACAGGGAAAAAGGGCCGGGTATCACAACTTCCTCATTTTGGCTTTTACCGTGTAAAATACGAGGTGGAAGGAGAACCTCTGGTTTCCATTTTAATTCCCAGCAAAGACCAGTCTGCCATGCTTCGCCGCTGTGTGGAGTCCATTCGGAAATCCACCTATCAGAATTATGAAATTATCGTGATTGAAAATAGCAGTACGGATTCGGAGACATTTGCTTATTATCAGGAACTCCAGGACAGACAGCAGGCCCGTGTAGTGGTATGGGAGGAAGGATTTAATTACTCGGCTATCAATAATTTCGGCGCGGCCCATGCAAAAGGCAGCTATTTTATTCTGCTGAATAATGATATAGAGATTATTACGGAAGACTGGATAGAGGAACTGCTGGGGAACTGCCAGCGGCCGGAGGTGGGCATTGTGGGCGCCCGTCTGTATTATCCGGATAACACGGTGCAACATGCCGGAATTGTTGTGGGCATTGACGGAATCGCTGCAAATATGTTTCCGGGACTCAGAAGGGGGCAGGAAGGTTATTATCATAAGGCGGCTCTGCAGCTCAATTACAGCGCGGTGACAGCGGCCTGCCTGATGGTGTCCAGGGAAGTCTTTGAAAAAGTTCATGGGCTGGAAGAAAAGCTGGCAGTGGCCTTTAACGACGTGGATTTCTGCCTGCGGGTGGGACAGGCAGGATATCTTGTGGTGTATGACCCCTTTGTGGAAGCATACCATTATGAATCCAAAACCCGCGGAGCGGAAGATACCCAGGAAAAGGTGCGGCGGTTCGGGGAAGAAATCGAATTTTTCCGCACCCGCTGGATAGAGCTGCTGAAAAAGGGAGACCCCTGTTATAACCCGAATTTTTCTCTGAAAAAATGCAATTATGCGCTGAAGCCATGAAACAGAACGTAACAGTTCAGCCATAACTGTTACAGCAGAACAACAGGATTAATTCAAGGGCAGGTTCTTTGAACTTGCCCTTTTTCCAATTCAATGCTACAATAGAGAGAAAGCGAAGCCGAAATACAGAGTTGAATGTGAGAAGTGACGTATGATGAAAGTGTTTATCTGCCCGGAATGCGGAAGCATTACAACAGTATCCAGAAGGAAAGAGATTTACTGCCATAAATGCGGGGGAACCAGAATGATTCCCTCCAGACTGACCTTTTCCCAGTACAGTGAAATGGACGAGCAGCAGAGGAAAGATTATTCGGAGAGCTGGCTCTACATAAGGAATAAAACCCAAAATTAAGGAATCACCCTCCGGGTATCCCTGTATGTGCAGAAAAATGCACAAAATTAAGGAAACTTTAAGAGAAATTTTGTTGCTTATTTATAGGCAAATCGTGTATGATAATTCACAGCAGGGATAGCTGAACGGCTGTCTGAGGAAGAGACGAAAATTACGTTAAGGATGAAAGGACTATGTATAAAAAACAGAAAAAAAGCTGGGTAAAACATCTGGATTTCCTGATACTGGATTTACTGTGTCTGGAGACAGCTTTTTACAGTTCCTGTCTGATTCGACTGGGAAATATCAAAAGGCTTCCGTTCCTGATGGATTACTATAACCGTCTGGCGGTGGTTCTGCTTCTGGTAGATATCTGCATTGTATTTTTCTTTGAAGCATATACCGGAATCCTGAGACGTAATAAAATTCAGGAACTGAAAGCGGTGATTGTACACTGCAGTATTATATTTGCCACCATTACCATATATGTCTGGGCTACCAAACAGTCGGAAATTTATTCCAGACAGATTATTTTTGTGTTCTGGGGATTTGCTATCGTAATAGAATATTTCTCCAGATGCCTGTGGAAAATATATATCCGCCAGCGCATGATACGGGGGAAAAAGTTTTCCCAGCTGATTGTGGTGACGGAGGAGCGTTATGCGGAAGAATGCGTGGGAGATTTCCAGCATGACCGATATAAGGAATTTGAAGTAACCGGCGTAGTGATTGTGGACAAAAACAGAATCGGAGATGAAATCTGCGGGGTGCCGGTGGTGGCCTGTGCAGACAGCTTTCTGGAATATGTGCGCATCAATGTGGTGGATGAAATATTTATCAACGGAAATACCAGGGAGAGCAGCGAGGCGCTGGCCAACGAACTGCTGGAACTGGGCCTGACGGTACATTTCAATCTGGTGCGGGAGTCCAGACTGATGCCCAACAAAATGGTGGAAAAATGCGGAAAATACATGGTTCTGACCACCAGTATGAAGATTGCCACCACAAGGCAGGTGCTGATTAAGCGGTGTATGGATATTCTGGGAAGTCTGGTGGGGCTGCTTCTGACCGGAATCGCCTTTCTGATTTTCGCACCCATCATTAAAATACAGTCTCCGGGGCCGATATTTTACGCTCAGACCCGAATCGGAAGAAACGGCAGGCGTTTTAAATTCTACAAATTCCGCACCATGGTGGTGGGAGCGGATAAAATGAAGCAGGACCTGATGGCTCAGAATGAGATGGAAGGGCTGATGTTCAAAATGGAGCATGATCCCAGGATTTTTGGGGTAGGAAGATTTATGCGGAAATTTTCCATTGACGAGCTGCCCCAGTTCTGGAACGTGCTGAAAGGGGATATGAGCCTGGTTGGGACAAGGCCTCCTACGGAGGAAGAATTTGAACAGTATGAGCTTCATCACAAGGCAAGGCTGGGCATCCGGCCGGGGCTTACCGGTATGTGGCAGGTCAGCGGAAGAAGCGATATTAAGAATTTTGAGGAGATTGTGGCACTGGATACCCAGTATATTTCCAACTGGTCCCTGGGAATGGATGTGCGGATTCTGTTTCGGACCATTGGAGTGGTGCTCACAGGCAAAGGATCATCATGAAAGATATTTCAATCACTATTGTAGCATATAATAATGAAAAAGATGTAAGGAATGCGGTACGTTCCATTATGGAATGTACCGCTGTCGCTGTTTCAAAAGAACTGTTTCTGGTGGACAACAGCAGTAAAAAAAACCGTCTGTCCCGGCTGGAGCGGAAGTATCCGGAAGTCACATATCTGCGTCCCGGTAAAAATCTGGGATTCGGAGGAGGGCACAATTACGTGCTGCCCCGGCTGGATTCCAGGTTTCATGCCATTGTAAATCCCGATATCATTCTGACAGAAGACAGTTTTTCTGTTTTGCTGAAATTTATGGAGCAGAACTCTGTCGGTATGGCCGTTCCCCGTATGACGGATGAGGATGGGAAACTGCAGCCTGTTTACCGGCGGAAACTGACGGTTGGGGATTTGCTCATCCGGTACTTTCCCGGATGCTGTTTTAAAAAGCGCCGTTCATATCATACCATGCAGGAGATGGATTACGGGAAACCTTTTCGGGTGCCCTTTGCTCAGGGCAGTTTCCTGTTTATCCGTACGGAACTGTTTCGTCGGCTTGGGGGATTTGACAGGCGCTATTTTATGTATATGGAGGATGCAGATTTATGCAGGCGGGTCAATGGGAGGAGCAGCCTCTGGTATTGTCCCGATACCACGGTGATTCATAAATGGGAGCGGGGCTCCCATAAAAATCCGGCCTTACTGAAAATGCACCTGATTTCCATGGTACGGTATTTTCAGAAATGGGGGTGGAAATTATGGTGACACAGGAAATCCGCGTTTCCGTGGCCATGGTGACTTATAATGGGGAACGTTACATTCGGGAACAGATATCTTCTGTGATGAGCCAGCTTCAGGAACAGGATGAACTGGTAATTTCTGACGATGGCTCCGTTGACGATACCATTGCCATTATAAAAGAATACCGGAAGGCAGACGCCAGAATCCGCCTGTTAAAAGGGCCTGGCCAGGGGATTAAAAAGAATGTGGAGTATGCCATCCGCCATACCAGAGGCAGGTATATTTTTCTGGCGGATCAGGACGATATCTGGATGGAGCATAAAGTGGAAAAGGTACTGGAGGCTTTTGAACAGCAACATGCCATGGTGGTGATTCATGACGCCAGGGTATTTGGGGGAGAGAATCCGGAACAGATTGTGACGGAATCTTTTTTCCGATACCGGCGTTCCGGCCCCGGAGTCTGGAAAAATATGCTGAAAAACAGCTACATTGGCTGTTGTATGGCGTTTCGGCGGGAACTGAAAGGGATTATTCTGCCCATTCCGGAGAAAATTGAAATGCATGACCAGTGGATTGGCATTCTGGGGGACTATACGGCTGGAAAATCCTTCTTTTTGCAGGAGCCGCTGCTATTATACCGGCGTCATGGAGATAATAATTCCAGTATGAAACATTATGGTTTTGGTAAAATGTTACGAAACCGTCTCTGGTTTTTCAGTTATTTTTTTGTAAGAATTATACAATATTACCAGAAAATACATGTCATTTCTGGAAAATTCAAGAAAAATGACGGTTGATAAATGGTCTGAAATATTATAATATAGACCATATGTATTAATCGTGATAAAAATGTGTGTTATAAGGAACATAAGTATTTATCAGGCGTGAATGAGCAGTACGGATAAAAGACCGGGAAGCTGCAAACCCCGCCGCAGGCGGCGGTTTCGGATTTTCCGGGAATCAGAACAGATAGGGTGAAGGTATGGCAAAACAAAGTAAAGCACAGGGGGCAAAACAGCCCACGAAGAAGAGTAAGAAAAGGAAGAGGCGAAAGCTGCTGATAGTGGCAATTGAGCTGATGATTCTGCTGGTGGCAGTGGGCTGGATCTGGGTAAACGGGAAGATGGATAAGCTGGATACGGACGTTTCCTTTAAAGGGAAGGACGTAAGGGTGGAACTGCCCGAAGAGACACAGGATGTACTGGGAGAATACACAACCATTGCGCTGTTTGGTCTGGATAACCGGGACGAGGGTTCTTATGAGCGGGGAAATTCAGACGTTATTATGGTGGCCAGAATTGATAAGGATACCAAGGAGGTAAGGCTGGTTTCCGTGTATCGTGACACTTTTCTGAAAATGGCGGATCTGGATAATACGGAGGCTTACAGTAAGGCAAATGCAGCTTATGCAAAAGGCGGGCCCAAACAGGCGGTCCGTATGCTGAATACCAATCTGGATCTGGATATCCAGGAGTATGTTTCTTTTGATTTTTCGGCAGTGGCGGAAGCAGTGGATATTCTGGGCGGCGTGGAAGTGGAAATAACAGATGAGGAAGCAGGCCATCTGAACAATTACTGTATAGAGACCTCTAAAGTAACCGGAAAAAGTTACAGCCCTCTGCCAGGAGCCGGCACCTATAATCTGAATGGGGTACAGGCAGTTTCTTATGGTAGAATCCGGTATACGGCAGGAGATGATTTCAAAAGAACGGAGCGTCAGAGAGAAGTTCTGGAGAAAATGGTGGATAAAGCTCTGGCATCAGACATGGCTACAATCAACGAACTGATTGATACCGTATTTCCTGAGGTAAAGACCAGTCTGTCCAAAACAGAAATTCTGGCTCTTGCAGCAGATGCTTTTAATTATAAAATGGGAGAGACAGCGGGATTTCCTTTTGATAAAGGCAGCGCAGTGGTAAGCATTTCCTATCAGAAAGGCAGTCAGGACTGTGTCATACCTGCGGATTTGTCTGCCAATGTGAAACAGCTCCATGATTTCCTGTATGGAACAGACGATTATCAGGTGACGGAGAGCGTGCAGAGTATCAGTGATGAAATTGTGTACCGCACAGGCGTGAGGGCGGACAAGGGCGAATAACAGGAGGACATCATATGTGTGGAATTGTAGGGTATATCGGAGAATCTCAGGCGGCGCCTGTTTTACTGGACGGTTTGTCAAAACTGGAATACAGAGGATATGATTCGGCGGGAATTGCAGTGTACGACGGAGAAAACATTCAGGTCAGGAAAGCGGTGGGGCGTCTGAAAGTGCTCAGTGAGCTGACCCATGACGGCGCTACCATGCCGGGAACGTCGGGAATCGGACATACACGCTGGGCTACCCACGGGGCTCCTTCCCAGGACAATGCGCACCCTCATTATAATCAGACAGAGACCATTGCGGTGGTGCACAATGGAATCATAGAGAATTATCTGAAGCTGCGGAAGCGGCTGGAGCAGAAGGGTTATCAGTTTCTGTCCGAGACGGATACGGAGGTTGTGGCCCATCTTCTTGACCGTTATTATAAAGGAGATCCGGTGGAAGCCATCACCAAGGTTATGCATCGGGTGGAAGGTTCCTATGCGCTGGGAATTATTTTTAAGGAGCATCCGGATAAAATATATGCAGTACGGAAAGACAGCCCCCTTATTGTGGGCCATGGAAAGGACGGAAATCTGATTGCGTCCGACGTTCCTGCCGTACTGAAATACACCAGAAATGTTTATTTTATACAGAATGAAGAAATAGCGGTTTTAACAGGAGAGAGTATTGACTTTTACAATGTGGACGGTGAGGAAATTCAGAAAGAATCCACTACCATAGACTGGGATATCAATGCGGCGGAAAAAGGCGGCTATGAGCATTTCATGTTAAAGGAAATGTATGAACAGCCCCAGACCGTAAGAGATACCCTGAACCCCAGAATAAAAGACGGTGCGATTGTGATTGAGGAACTGGGTATGAGCGACGAGGAAATCTGCTCTGTCCGCAGAATCCATATTGTTGCCTGCGGTTCCGCATACCATACCGGCGTTACCGCCAAATATATTTTTGAAGGCCTGGCCAGAATTCCCGTGGAAGTGGATCTGGCTTCCGAGTTCCGTTATCGCAATCCCATTCTGGATTCGGAAGATCTTGTAATTATTATCAGTCAGTCCGGAGAGACAGCAGATTCTCTGGCCGCACTGCGGGAAGCAAAAACACGCGGCGTCAAGACCCTGGGAATTGTCAATGTGGCGGGAAGTTCCATTGCACGGGAAGCCGATCGGGTGATGTATACCTGGGCAGGGCCGGAGATTGCAGTAGCAACTACCAAGGCCTACAGCGCCCAGCTGATTGCAGAGTACCTGCTGGCCATAAAATTTGCCCAGGTGCGCGGAGAAATTACGGAACATGAAGTAGCAGGATTTCTGAGGGATTTGCAGAAACTGCCGGAACAAATCGAAATGCTTCTGAGCAACAAAGAAAAAATACAGCATTTTGCTAATCGCTATATTGCGGCGAAAGATGTGTTCTTTGTGGGCCGGGGCATTGATTACGCCATTTCGCTGGAAGGTTCCCTGAAATTAAAGGAAATTTCCTATATTCACTCGGAAGCCTATGCGGCGGGCGAATTAAAGCATGGCACCATTTCTCTGATTGAGGAAGGGACGCTGGTGGCCGCTGTGGTGACTCAGGAAGACCTGTACAAAAAGACCATCAGCAATATTGTGGAACTGAGCAGCCGGGGCGCTTTTGTCCTTGCAGTAACCAATGCGGGCAACCGAGACATTGAGAAAGCAGCCGATTATGTCATTTACATTCCCCAGACCAACCGGTATTTTACCAATTCTCTGGCAATTATTCCCCTGCAGCTTTTCAGCTATTACGTTGCAGTAGGCAAGGGCTGCGATGTGGATAAGCCCAGGAATCTGGCGAAATCCGTCACTGTAGAGTGATTATACTTGCCATGAGGAGGGACCCGGCGCTGCCGTGAGGAGACCTGATGGCGAAAGAGGAGGGACCCGGCGCTGCCGTGAGGAGACCTGATGGTATTATTTACCCTTGTAAAATTATTGAAAATAGGATAAAATGAGAAACCGGTGGCAGTATGCCGCCGGTTTTTGTTGAGAACGATTATTTGAAATGAGGATATTATGAAAAAGATTATGAGACAATTTTGCAGGTTCAGCCTGGTTGGAGTGGTGTCTTTCCTGGTGGATTATGCACTGCTGTTTATATTTACGGAAACATTTCACATGCATTATCTGCTGTCTTCCATGCTGTCTTTTTCGGCAGCAACAGTCTTTAATTATATATACAGTACAAAATATGTATTTGATTGTAACGTGGAGCACAGAAAGAAAGGGCGGTTCAGTATTTTTCTCCTGCTAAGCGGTTGCGGACTTCTGCTGAATTCTATAATTATGAAAATGCTTGTGGAACATCTGGAGCTGTATTATATGCTGGCCAAAATCTGTACGGCGCTGTTGGTGTCTTTTTGGAATTTTATCTCCAGGAAGGTGTTTCTGGAGGATGGGGTAAGGCAGAGGATTGCAGGGAAGAGAAAGGAACTGTTTCAGAGAGGGTAGAAAGGATGGAGGGCAGAGGCTCCCCCGTTCCCCTGCAGGCAGAGGCGCCGCAAAATGTTCCGCGCCTCCGCCTGCAGGGACCATACTCAGATGGAGCTGGTCTTTTCAATGGCTTTCGCTTTATAGAAAAACGTGCTTTCCGGTAAATTGCAGGCTTTGGCGGCCTGCTTTAATGTTATTTTTTTCATGGACCAGTTCTCATACACTTCCTGAAAATTGTCCGGCAGCGGCAGAGGCGGCCGGCCGAATTTTACTCCTCTGGCCTTTGCGGCGGCAATGCCCTCCGCCTGTCTCTGGCGAATGTTGATACGCTCATTTTCAGCCACATAGCTGAGCAGAGCCAGCACCAGGTCGTTGATAAAGGTGCCCAGAAGGTTTTTCTCCCGCCTTGTGTCCAGAAGGGGCATATCAATGACTACAATATCAGCTTTCTTTTCTTTGGTAATAATCCGCCACTGTTCGTTGAGATCCGCGTAGTTTCGCCCAAGACGGTCGATGGATTTGATAAAGAGAATGGAGTTGCTGTCCAGTTTTCTCAGCAGTTTCCGGTATTGAGGCCTTTCAAAATTTTTACCGGACATCTTGTCCATGTAAATCTGATGTTTTGGCACGCCCATTTCAAGGAGGGCAATGCGCTGTCTGTCTTCGTTCTGTTCTCTGGTGGATACCCTTATGTATCCGAATATCTTTTGTGTGTTCATAGATACCTCCGTTTCTGCTTTTTCACGGTTCAAAATCCGGTTCATAAAAATGTTAAGCCGCCGCTCTCTATCATAAATGAAAAAGTATCGGAACAATATCACGTATTTTTAAAATATTTGTCACATTTTTATCACAAATATTCCGTAAACTGCTTAATAGATAAAACAAAGCAAAGGAAACAGCCGCGAAAGGAGAATCTGTTATGGAAAATAATAATAACAATAACAACAGTCAGCATTCTGATTCTTTATATTCATACAGTTACCTCAATGAGGAAAATCAGGACCGGAATCCTAACTATTATGAGAGAAGAGAAGAAAACAGCCAGCCGGTTTCGGGGGCGGTTACAACGGACAGCGGTGAGAGAGTCTATACTGCAGGAGAGTCTCAGCCCCGAAATGACCGGCAGTTCTATACCACGGGAGAGAGTCAGAACGGAGGACAGACTTACACTGCAGGAGAGAGTCAGAGCGGAGGACAGAATGGAAGCCAGTGGAATCCGGCGGCAGGAAAGAAAAAGAAGCCGAAAAAATCCAAAGAGAAAAAGCAGCATGGTTTTGGTATGACAGTGGCAAAATGCGCGGCTCTTGCCTTGGTGTTCGGACTGGTTTCAGGTACGGTATTTTATGGAACAGGGCTTGCTTTTGAACTTACCAGAGGAAATTCCGGCAGCGCAGCGCTGGAGACTACCGCAGGAGGCAGCAATAAAAAAGACGGAACCACTTCCAACAGCAAAAATGTACCTGCCACAGGCGTGAGTACAGCTACCACCATCAATGATGTATCGGATATTGTGGAAAATGTAATGCCTTCCATCGTGTCCATTACCAATATGGGTCAGACAGAGCTTGGCAGAGATTTCTTCGGACGTTCCTTTGTACAGGATACGGAAAGTGCGGGAAGCGGCATTATTATTGGCCAGACGGAAGAAGAACTCTATGTTGCTACAAATAACCATGTGGTTGCGAATGCCACCCAGCTTACGGTAAATTTCCATGATGACCAGACCGTGACTGCTGAAATTAAGGGTACGGACCCCAGCACAGATCTGGCGGTACTGTCCGTTCCCATTAAATCTGTTCCTGCGGAAACCATGGAAAAGATAAAAGTGGCAACTTTGGGCAATTCGGAAAACGTGCGTGTGGGCCAGGCAGTAGTGGCCATTGGAAATGCACTGGGTTACGGTCAGTCTGTTACCACAGGCGTAATCAGCGCAGTGGACCGGGAAGTGACCGTACAGGATGAAAACACCGGAACCTCCATTACCAATGACCTGATTCAGACCAGTGCGGCAATTAACCCCGGAAACAGCGGCGGCGCCCTGCTGAATATGAACGGTGAAGTAATCGGAATCAATTCCGTAAAATATGCAGATACTCAGGTGGAAGGTATGGGATTTTCCATTCCGGTTTCCGCAGCGGAACCGATTATCAATGATTTGATTACAAGAGAAGTAGTGGATGAATCCAACTCCGCATATCTGGGTGTATCCGGGCAGGATGTAACAGAAGACCTGGCAAAAAATTTCGGTATGCCGGAAGGGTTGTATATTACATTTGTACAGGAAAACAGCGCTGCAGAGCAGGCGGGAATTAAAAAGGGCGATGTAATCACAGAATTTGACGGAAGAAAAATCAAATCCATGGAAGGCTTATCGGATATCATACAGTATTATGCAGCAGGCAGTGAAGTGGAGATTACCATTCAGACCAATGAGAACGGAGAATGGCAGGAACAGAAAATAACGGCAAAACTTGGGAAAAAGAATATCCAGGAGCAGTAGATGGAGTCTGTGTTACTGTTCACACCCTACGGGTGTTCCGGTAACGGCATCCGGCCATTTAAAGTCACCTTCGGTGAGGGGCCGGATGCCCGGCAGCCACTACTTCTTTGGCCGGACACCGTGCAGCGTAGTGCACGGTGCCGTGTGAACAGTAACGAGTCTGTTACTGACGGAAAGAAAGGGCCGATTTTTTTCTTTTAAAATTACAGAAAATGTGGTAGAATAAAAAGGAATTCTTTTTGCAGAATGTACCGCAGAAAACGAAAATGCCAATCCGGAATCTGTCCGGATTGGCGTTTCATCATACAGGAAAGACGGGAGGTTTTTATGAGAAAGAAAAAAATCGTAATTGCGCTTGGCCATGACGCCCTTGGAACTACATTGCCGGAGCAGAAAAGCGCCACGAAGAAAACGGCCGGAGCAGTGGTGGATTTTATAAAGGACGATTACCAGGTGGTCATTTCCCATAGCAACGGACCTCAGGTGGGAATGATTCACACTGCAATGGCAGAATTCTGCAGAATCTATCCGGAGTATACCGCTACACCCATGTCAGTCTGTTCTGCCATGAGCCAGGGGTATATTGGATATGACCTGCAGAATGCCATCCGGACCGAACTTCTGAACCGGGGAATTTACAAACCGGTTTCCACGATTCTGACCCAGGTATGTGTGGACCCCTATGACGAAGCGTTTTACCGTCCTTCCAAGGAAATCGGACGTTTTATGACGGAGGAGGAAGCAGAGGCAGAGGAGAAAAAGGGTAATCACGTGGTGAAAACAGACCGGGGATACCGCAGAATTGTGGCAGCGCCCCGGCCTGTGGATATTGTGGAGATTGACGCCATCCGTGCCCTTCTGGACGCAGACCAGATCGTAATTGCCTGCGGAGGCGGCGGAATCCCTGTACTTGCTCAGGGACACAGGCTGAAAGGAGCCAGCGCTGTGATTGAAAAAGATTCCGCAGCGGGAAAACTGGCGGATCTGGTTGACGCGGAACGTCTTGTAATTTTAACAGGTGTGGAGCAGGTCTGTCTGAATTTCGGCACGGATCAGGAGACGCCCATAGATGAAATGACCACAGAACAGGCCAGAAGTTATATGGAAGAGGGGCAGTTTGAAGCGGGTACCATGCTGCCAAAAATTGAAGCCGCCATTGAATTTATCGGCAATTCCGCAGTGCGCAGCGCGCTGATTACCAGACTGGAAGTTTCACGGGATGGGGTGAAAAAAGCCCCCGGAACACTGATACACAAATAAGGAGAGTGAAGAGTAAAATGAAAAATTTAAGAAAAACCAAGATTATCTGTACCTTAGGACCGGCAACGGATAAAGAGGACGTATTAAAGCAGCTTATGATAGAGGGAATGAATGTTGCCCGGTTTAATTTTTCCCATGGCACCCACGAGGAACAGGGAGAGCGGCTGAAAAAAGTGAAACGTCTGCGTGAGGAACTGGATTTGCCGGTGGCCTCTCTGTTGGATACCAAAGGGCCGGAAATCCGTCTCCGGGAGCTGAAAGACGGAAAAGCCATGCTGGAAGCGGGGCAGAAATTCACTCTCACAACGGAAGAAATCCTGGGGGATGCCAGCCGGGTTTCCATAACCTACAAAGATCTGGTAAAAGACGTGGAACCGGGCTGTCGGATTCTCATTGACGACGGACTGATTGAACTTGGCGCAGATGAGGTGACAGATACGGAGATTGTATGCCATGTGGTAAACGGCGGGCTGATTTCCAATAAGAAGGGGGTCAACGTGCCCAATGTGGAACTGACCATGCCTTATATCAGTGAAAAAGATTACGAAGATATCGTGTTCGGTATTGAAAATGATTTTGATTTTGTGGCCGCGTCTTTTGTACGGACAGCCGACGACGTGCTGCAGATAAGGAAAATTTTTGAGGAAAAGAACTGCAATAACATCAATATAATTTCCAAAATTGAAAATATGCAGGGCGTGGAAAATATTGATGAGATTATCCGGGTATCTGACGGAATTATGGTGGCCAGAGGAGATATGGGTGTGGAAATTCCTCTGGAGGATGTGCCGGTTATCCAGAAAATGATGATTAAGAAAGTAATCGAGGCCGGAAAACAGGTCATTACCGCCACCCAGATGCTGGACTCCATGATGAAGAACCCAAGGCCCACCCGTGCAGAGGCTACTGACGTGGCCAATGCCATTTATGACGGAACCAGCGCGATTATGCTTTCCGGAGAAACAGCAGCAGGCCTCTATCCGGTGGAAGCCTTAAAAACCATGGTAAAAATCGCCATCCGCACCGAGCAGGATATCAACTATACCGCCCGGTTTAAGGCAAGGCAGAACCTGGATAATCCCGACATTACCAACGCCATTTCCCATGCTACCTGTACCACTGCAAATGATTTGAATGCGGCGGCAATTATTACCGTTACCCAGTCCGGAAGAACTGCCCGCATGATTTCCAAGTACAGGCCTGACTGTACCATTATCGGAGGAAGCATGTACCCCAAAGTATGCCGCCAGTTAAATCTTTCCTGGGGTGTGACCCCTCTGATTATGGAGCCGAAAGAGGATGCGGACGAACTGTTTGAACATGCGGTGGATGTAGTGGAGAGGGCCGGCCTGATTTCCATGGGAGATATTACGGTGATTACCGGAGGCGTGCCCCTTGGGGTATCCGGCACCACCAATATTCTGAAAGTCCATGTGGCAGGCCATATTCTGCTTACCGGAGATGGAATCAATGAGAAATCTGTGTCCGCCAGCCTTTGCGTCTGCAAAAATGTGGCTGACCTGCGGCGGAATTTCAAAGCAGGGGACATTATTGTGGCAAAGGAAACCAGCAATGAGATGATGGAGCAGATCCGGGAGGCTTCCGGTTTGATTGTGGAAGCAGGCGGGGCTGGTTCCCATGCGGTGATTGCAGGTCTGAGCCTTGATATTCCGGTGCTGATTCGAGCAGAATATGCCACCGATATTTTAAAAACAGGGGCATACGTCACTCTGGACGCAAAAGAAGGAATTGTAAGCTGCAATCGTTAGCCAGGAAGAAAAGAGGATTCAGATGAAAAAATACAGGAAACGTACGGTGTGGATGGCATTTTTGATGGCAGCAGCCATACTGTGCGGCGGATGCGGAAACGTCGGGAAATCTGCCGGACAGAATTCACAGGCTTTGGAGCAGCAGACAGAGAAACAGGAATCTTCCGGAACGGAGACAGCGGATAATCCGGAACAGTCCGATACAGAGGAAACAGCAGAATCTGCTCCGAAAGAAAATCCGGATGAGGGAAAAAATCCGAATACGGAAGAAAACCTGGATGCAGAGCCTGACGGTCCTGCATTAAATAAAGAAACTACGGTATATGCCAGGGAAGAAGTGGTGACAACTTCCTCCGTCAATGTGCGGACAGCGCCTTCTACGGACAGCGAAGTGTATCAGACGGCGGCCCGCAGAAGTGAATTTGTACGGACAGCGGACGACGGAACCTGGAGTGCGGTGGAGCTGGAAGGAAAGGAATACTACATTGCTTCCGAATATCTGAAACTGAAATCAGAAATGACAGATAACGGATATCTGGTGGTGATTGACGCAGGGCATCAGGGCAAAGGGAACAGCGAGCAGGAGCCCATTGGCCCCGGAGCTTCCGAAACCAAGGCAAAAGTAGCCAGCGGTACTTCCGGCTGTGCCAGCGGCCTGAATGAATACGAGCTGACCCTTGCGGTATCACTGAAGCTGCAGGCGGAACTGGAAGCCAGAGGATATCAGGTTCTTATGGTCCGTACCAGCCATGATGTGAATATCAGCAACAGCGAACGGGCGGCGGTGGCCAACAATGCAGGAGCGGACGCATTTATCCGGGTACATGCCAACGGTTCAGACGACAGCAGCGAACACGGAATTCTGACTATCTGTCCCACCTCCGGCAATCCCTATATGGGCAGTCTTTACAGCCAGTGCCGGAGCCTGTCCGAATGTGTGCTGGACGGAGCGGTGAATGCCACCGGAGCCAATAAGAAATATATCTGGGAGACGGATACCATGAGCGGCATTAACTGGTGTACCGTTCCCGTCACCATTGTGGAGATGGGATTTATGACCAATCCCACAGAGGATTTGAATATGGCGGATGAGGGATATCAGAGCCAGCTTGCCGCAGGCATTGCGGACGGGGTGGACGCATATTTTGGGAATTAGAGAAAGGATACGGGGATATGGGACTGGCAGGAGAGGAACGAAAAAAAGATGAGAAAATAAACGGTGTAATTTATGATATGTCACCTTCTCCGGATTTTCGGCATGGAATTGTAAATAACAATATTAACAGAAAAATAGGAAATGGTTTACAGAACAGCCTGTGTCTTGTATTTATGGAGAATTTGGATTTCAAATATCATCCGGATGAAAATGATGATTATGTATGTCCGGATATTATGGTAATCTGCGACCGCAGTCATTTAAAAGGCGGGAGTTACAGCGGAGTTCCCAGATTTATTGCAGAAACACTGAGTCCTTCCACAGCAAAAAGAGATAAAACAGAAAAAAAAGAAATTTATGAAAAAGCAGGTGTGGAAGAATACTGGATTGTTTCACCGCAGGGATTCCTGGAAATATACTGTCTGGAAAATGGAACATATATTCTGGAACAAAGTCATATGCTGCAGAGCGACAGGGAAATGCCATATTATAATGCAGATACGGAGATAACATTAAAAACATTTCCCCATATCAAAATGACGCTGGGGGAGATTTTTGAAGGTGTGGAAGCCTAGTGTAACACTCCGGTGTTTTTTCAGAAGATATCCGGAAAAGCACCGGAAATTCAGAAAAACCGGTTCAGCAGTCCATCCAGAACCTGAAGTAAAACAGATAAAAATCCCCATCCCATGCTGAACATGGCCCACAGATAGAAAGCCAGTTCCATAAAAAGCCAGTTTCCTGTGAGAAACAGATACGGGACCAGCAGCAGAAGCAGAAGGCCGGCTGCTGTGGCCAGTAAAACGCCTGTGTATCCCAGATAAGTCAGTTTTCCCATATCTGCTCCATGAATATCCTTTTCACATTGCAGCAGGGTAAAAAAATGCTGATACAGGGTTTTTGCCCGAAAAGCCCGGATATATCTGTGGCCGCCCCGGAAACTTCGGTATTCACAGCCTGCGGCCAGAGCAACATAAACCCCTGCTATACACAATACCAGTCTTAATATTCTGAAAATCATATCTTAATCTCCTGGTTTTGAAAATATAAAATCAGTCTGTTCTTTCAACAAACAGATGTGAATTTTTGTATTCATGTTCCAGCAGCCATTCTTTGATATCCAGTCCGCCGGCATAACCCACAAGGGAACCGTTGCTTCCTATGACCCGGTGACAGGGAATGATAATCATGATGGGATTGCGGTTATTTGCCATACCCACTGCCCGGCAGCCCCTGGGATTTTCGATCTGTACAGCAATTTCTTTATAGCTGCGTGTTTCCCCATAGGGAATGGTACATAAAGCCTTCCAGGCTTTTTGCTGAAATAAGGTTCCACAGGGGTTCAGAGGAAGGTCGAAAGCCTTCCGACTGCCTTGAAAGTATTCGGTAAGCTGGGTTCTGACAGAGCGGATAAGAACAGTATCTTTCTGCCTGGCAGGAAAATCAGCCGGAAGTTTTTCCCGGTCAGACAGACACAGGCGTGTCAGGTACCCGTGTTCCTCCAGAATCAGCATGGTGCCCAGAGGAGAGGAATAGTAATCCAGATATTTCATGGTTGCAGCCTTTCTTTTTTCAGATGTAATGTGTAATCAGTATACAATAAAATTAAGAAAAATAAAAGGAGAACATACAAATGACAGTCCTGTTTTCCGGAAATCCGGAAGAATGCAATATCCAAATCAGAAAACAGCTGGAGCAGCTTGCGGAGCCGGAATTTCAGCAGTTTACTTCGAAACTGCTGCCGGGAGTGGAGCATATTCTGGGGGTGCGTTTGCCCCTGCTGCGCAGTCTGGCCAGGCAGCTTGCAAAAGAAGAATGGAAAACGTATCTCTGTCATGCTGTTGATGACAGTTATGAAGAAGTAATGCTGCAGGGGATGGTTTTGGGATATGCCAGAGGAGATTTACAGGAAAAGAGGAAGTTTCTGGAAACATTTATTCCCAAAATAAATAACTGGTCGGTCTGTGACAGCGCATGTTCCACCATCAAACTGGCCAAAAGCCAGCCGGAGGAATTCTGGGAATTTCTGCAGCAGTACTTAAACAGCAGGGAGGAATTTCAGATTCGTTTTGGGCTGGTACAGCTTCTGGACTATTATGTAAATGAAACGTATCTTGAAAGAGTGCTGGAAGCGGTGCAGCAGGTGCAGCAGGAGGCTTATTATGTCAACATGGCACAGGCCTGGGTAATATCCATCTGCTACCGGGAGTTTCCGGAAGCAACACTGCCGGTTCTTAAGAAAAATACTCTGAATGATTTTACCCATAACAAGGCCATTCAGAAGATTACAGAGTCTCTGAAAGTGTCCGGGGAGAAGAAAGAGCTGGTGAAAACCCTGAGACGGCAGTAAATCTGATTTTACGGTTCTCTGCTCTGATAAGATATTTGTTTTTCATATTCGCCCGATTCCATTGACGATAAGGCCGTAAAACTTTATAATAAGCCCTGAGGCAGTTATACAGTCAGTTATATTATGAAAGAAAGAAGGTGACACAATGGTAGAATTAGACCAGTTCAAAACAACTTTGAACACCTACAAAGGACCATTAGTGGAAGTGAGGGATTCACTTTAACCTGGCAAATAAAGAAAAGAAAATCCAGGAACTGGAACGGGAAATGGAAGCCCCGGATTTTTGGGATAATACGGAGCTTTCCCAGATAAAAATGAAAGAGCTGAAAAGTCTGAAAGATGATGTGGAGACCTATGCACAGCTTTCCGGCCAGTACGAAGATATTGAGACCCTGCTGGAAATGGGCTATGAAGAGAATGATGCTTCTCTGATACCGGAAATTGAGGAGTCCCTGCAGGAGTTTGAAAGTACATTTGAAACTATCAGGATTAAGACATTGCTTTCCGGGGAATACGACGGGGAAAACGCCATTGTCTCTCTCCATGCGGGAGCGGGAGGAACGGAATCCTGTGACTGGAATTCCATGCTGTACCGGATGTATAAACGGTGGGCGGAAGACCGGGGATATGAGGTGGAAGTGCTGGATTCCCTGGACGGAGAGGAAGCGGGGATCAAATCCATTACCTTTGAGGTGCGGGGAGAAAATGCCTATGGGTACCTGAAATCCGAAAAAGGCGTGCACCGTCTGGTGCGGATTTCGCCGTTTAATGCAGCAGGCAAGAGGCAGACCTCTTTTGCTTCCTGTGATGTAATGCCGGATATTGAAAAGGATCTGGACATTGAAGTAAAAGACGACGAACTTCGGATTGACACCTACCGCTCCAGCGGGGCCGGCGGACAGCATATCAACAAGACCTCCTCTGCCATTCGGATTACTCATCTGCCCACAGGCATTGTGGTACAGTGTCAGAACGAGCGTTCTCAGCATATGAATAAAGATAAGGCCATGCAGATGCTGAAAGCGAAACTCTATCTGTTAAAACAGGAAGAAAACGAGAAAAAAGCAGCGGATATCCGGGGAGAAGTAACGGAAATTGGCTGGGGAAACCAGATTCGTTCTTACGTCATGCAGCCCTATACCATGGTAAAAGATCACCGTACCAATGCGGAAACAGGAAATGTGGACAGTGTGATGGACGGGAAGATTGATGTGTTTATCAATGCTTACCTGAAGTGGAAAAGTCTGGGAAAAACACAGTAACGGTTGTATCAGGCCCGCCGCCTTGCGGGCCTGCAGCTGTTTATGCACAGGGGCGCATAAGGAAACTGGCTGTTTACGCAGTATGTGCCCCGGGTACAGCAGGCAGGAGAAGAAACCTTTCCTGCCAGTCTGTGACAGAGTACAGGAGGAAGAAAAATGGGAATTATCAGAGCGGCAGTGCAGTCAGTGTCCGGAGGACTGGCAGACCAGTGGCTGGAAGTATATGAACCGGGAGACATGGGAGACAGAACGGTATTTACCAGAGGCGTCAGGACCAGGAAGGGCGAAAATGTAAAAGGAACCGATGATACGGTAAGTAACGGATCTGTAATCCATGTATATGACAATCAGTTTATGATGCTGGTAGACGGAGGAAAAATTGTAGACTATACAGCGGAACCAGGTTACTATAAGGTAGACGATTCGTCGCTGCCTTCCCTGTTTAACGGTCAGTTAAAGGATACGGTGAAGGAATCTTTTCAACGGGTAAAATTCGGCGGACAGACGTCCACCGTACAGAAGGTATTTTATATTAATCTGCAGGAAATCAAAGGGATAAAATTCGGCACCAGAAATCCTATTAATTATTTTGATAATTTTTACAATGCGGAGCTGTTTCTGCGGGCCCATGGGACTTATTCCATTAAAATCACAGACCCCATACGATTTTACGGGGAAGCAATTCCCAAAAATGAGGAGCAGGTGGAAATTGAAGATATCAACGAGCAGTACCTTTCAGAATTTCTGGAAGCCATGCAGTCTGCCATCAATCAGATGTCAGCCGACGGAATCCGTATTTCCCATGTAGCCTCCAAAGGACGGGAACTGGGAAAATATATGGCAGATACCCTGGATGAAGACTGGAACCGGATGCGCGGAATGGAAGTTCAGGCAGTGGGAATTGCCAGTGTTTCCTATGATGAAAAATCCACAGAACTGATTAATATGCGAAACGAAGGAGCCATGCTGGGCGATCCCACGGTACGGGAAGGATATCTGCAGGGGCATATGGCCCGTGGACTGGAAGCGGCAGGTTCGAATGCCAATGGAGCCATGGCCGGATTTATGGGAATGGGCGTTGGTATGCAGGCCGGAGGAAACGCCATGGGGGCGGCTTCCGCAGCCAATATGCAGCAAATGCAGATGCAGAATGCTCAGAACATGCAAAAGAGCCGGAACGGACAGCAGTTTCAGTCACAGCCTGCCCAAAATAAAGCTGGCTGGAGCTGTGAGTGCGGAGCGGTAAACAGCGGAAAGTTCTGCTCCGAGTGCGGAAAGCCTCAGCCGAAAAAGCCGGAAGAATGGACCTGCAAATGCGGCCATGTGAACCAGGGAAAATTCTGCTCCGAGTGCGGAGCGCCCAAGGCAGAACAGCCTGGCACATGGAGCTGCCAGTGCGGAGCGGTAAACAGCGGAAAGTTCTGTTCTGAGTGCGGAAAACCGGTACGGTAGAGAAACAGAAGATACAGGGAGAATACAAATGTCAGTAATCAGTTATAAATGTCCGAACTGCGACGGCGAACTGGTATTCCATCCGGGAACGCAGAAGTACAGGTGTGAATACTGTACTTCTGCGTTTTCGCAGGAAGAATTAGACCAGCTCCTGCCAGGGCAGGGAAGGCAAATCCAACCAAACAGCGGCCCCCAGGAAGGGCATGCCGCAGGACGGCAGGAAAATACCCCAGTTTCTGAAAG
>Ga0137306_100975_pt1 | contig 32884 bp, 36 predicted proteins | sample Inofroosms_March_FD_97187 | JGI IMG/M metagenome (GOLD analysis project Ga0137306, IMG submission 97187) | Mouse cecal microbial communities from Vienna, Austria - N-Acetylneuraminic and N-Acetylglucosamine D2O microcosms_March | ecosystem: Host-associated > Mammals > Digestive system > Large...
TTTATTGCCGGCTGATACCAAGCATCTGCAGATGCGCCGGTGCTGGAGAATGGAGAACGAGCGGCAGACATTGCAAAGGAATTGAAAAACAAGTATAATTGACCTATCTTGAATTAGAAAAGGGTGTCTGTCATGATAGAGTGTATTGTTGTCGGGGCTTTGTGGCTGCATTGGCTATGAAAACAGATTTTCTGAATCCCAGAATGGTATTATTCCTGAAGGTTGGGATATGCGGAGGTTTTACGACATTTTCCTCCTTCGCATTGGAGACAACAGATTTGATGAAAGATGGGAAAATGCATCAGGTTGTCATTTATACGGTATTAGGTGTTACGCTCGGAGTATTGGCTGTATTTGCAGGCCAGGGAATCATCAGAAAGGGATAAGGGAATTATGGGCAGAAGGGGATATGCACCGGAGGATGAGAAGCAGTTAGGCTGCTGCTTGGATACATAGAACTTCTGGACATATCAAAAGCTGTTTTTTATTTAGATGCGCCAGTATCTAATTCCGGCAGACTGTCGGGATTAATCCGGGAGTGTTCCCAAGAATATAATATATCTGTGCAGACACAGATCATCCCGGATGTGGACTGGGTTTTAGAACAGATGGAGGGCGTGATCAGCGGAGACGCTATTATTCTAAACCGCTGTAAGAGCTGGCTGAATATTATGCCTTTGGTTTTGGAGCAGATGGAATGTCTCTGATTGCGTAGGAAATGAAGGAGAATAAAAATATGGACAATAAAAAAGTGTATGCGATGAGCCATTGATGCAGGAAATCAGATATCTGGACAAGCTGATTGATGAGCTGGCCAAAGGAAAATCTATGGATAAAATCCTCCGTAGATGAACAGGAAGAGAGGCGAACAAAATGTGGAAGTGTCCGAAATGCGGCCGTACATTTAAGAATACAAATCAGGATCATTACTGCGGCGAAGCTCCGAAAACAATTGAAGAATATATAGAACGCCAGCTTGAGCAGGCACAGCCCTTTCTACGGCAGATAAATAACACAATAAAATCTGCAATACCAGATGCGGTGGAAAAGATATCATGGAATATGCCGACTTATTGGAAAAAACATAACCTGATACAGTTTGCAGCTTTTAAAAAGCACATAGGTCTGTATCCTGGCCCGGAAGCGGTGAAGATATTTGCCGACAGGCTTAAGGAGTATAAGACTAGCAAAGGAGCCATACAGCTTCCTTGTGATAAGCCTCTGCCGCTTGAATTAATTGAAGCGATTGCAAAATGGTGTGAAAAGGAGTATGGCCGATGATGGATCAGGATATTCTATATTTTTTTAATCAGCATATGGATTCGCTGCCGATCTATGAAGTATTTGAAAGCAGCGTAAAAAAAGAGATTACGGATATACGGATAACTATATTGTCATCACGTTTGGGCTGAATCATAAATTGGAATTACCAAGAATTGATGCGGTATCAGAGCCTTATCCGAATCGGTGGACGCACCATGTTCTTGTATCCGATAGAAATGAGATTGAAGGGTTCTCGGCAGAGGAGCATACCTCCAACCGTTACTGGGGGACAGGCGATAAAGAGCAGGATCCCTGGGAATGGCGTGAAATCATAGCGAGGAGCGGTGAAGTGGCATATGGGAAGTTCTTTCATAAAAAGGCGGGCTTCATTTCAAAAGAGTGGTTTCCCTATTTTGCAAATTACCAGAGAGACGGTTATGATTTTGATGCAAGGTGGGAGGATGGTTTGGCAAGCATGCGCTGCAAGAAGATCATGGATGAATTTGAAAACCGGGAAGAATTGTGGGGATATGATTTGGTAACATCTGCATATAAAGAGACACCGGAGTCATCCAGGGAACGTATTTACAGACATGTGCGGGAACATTATCCGAATGCGACAGAAAAACAGATAAAGATTTGGATGAAATGAAAAGGAGGGCGTGAATTTGATTAACCGGGAAGACATGCTGGAACTGACCAGACGGATGACGCCGGCCCGTACATCCATAACGAGGGCGGCCGGGTGTTACATAGACCGGGAGGGGGAGTTTGACGGGAGCTTTAATACCAATTTCCTGAAGCTGTCTGGTTCCGATAGAGCAAAGAATCTGAAACTGGCAAAGACGGTGCCGTTTGCTGATACCAATAAGAATCTGAAGAAATATGAGTTCGCGCCGAAAGCGCAGAAACCGGGAAGCATGTGGCAGTTACTCATGGGCATGAAGGAATGCGGACTGAAGAACGACGCATTGATGGATACGTTTTATGATGTGGTCATGGAGCGTTATCACACTAATTCTGAATATGCCGTCCTGGTATTTCATGACCGCTATGACATTCCGGCGAAGGCATCAGATAAAGAGCGGCTGGGAGAATCGGAGGAAGTGTTTGAATACCTGATCTGCGTAATCTGCCCGCTTTCCGGGGAATATGAGCCGGGAGAACCGGAATGTGGATTCCTGTTTCCGGCATTTACAGATCGGTGCGGGGACCTGAACCATGTGAATGTCTATCAGAAGAATCCTGGCAAGCCGCATATGGAATTAGTAAGCAAGATTTTGGGAATAGAATAATAAAGTAATGTTGGTGAGAGCGCCCTTATGAAAATATTAGTAGATGCAGATGCAGTAGAATAAGATTTGAAGAGTCGTTGGAATAGCTGATACTATAGTGTTGAATAAAAACTGGAGAAATACGATGCGAAAAGTAATCTTATATATTGCAATGAGCTTGGATGGATATATTGCAGATAGCAACGGAAACTGAAAGATAATATGGTGATTGGCAGTATCGGCATTTTTCGGCAGGGCAATATTCATAGGCAAACCGCCGAGTTAGGATATTATATTGCCGAAGAATATTGGGGCAAAGGCATTATGACTGAAGCTGTTAAGCAAATTTGCGAAGATGTTTTTGCTAATAGCGATATTATCCGTATCTACGCAGAGCCGTTTGCTTATAATGTAGCGTCTTGCAGGGTGCTTGAAAAAGTGGGATTTCAATATGAGGGTACATTGAGAAGCAATGCTGTGAAGAATAGCAAGGTGATTGATATGAAAATGTACTCTTTGTTAAAAGAGGAATGAAATGATAATTAAATTAAAGTATGGAAACACAAGTACTTATTTCGTGCAGGGTGTAAATGGTGGTTTGCTAGTTGATACAGATTATGCTGGAACTATGCAGGCTTTTTATAAAGCCCTAAAGAAAAGTGGTATATCAATAACCGATATTACTTATATTTTGGCAACACACTATCATCCAGACCATATCGGACTTGTTAGTGAATTGCAGAAAATGGGAATAAAATTGTTACTCATAGATACCCAATGCGACTATGTGCATTTTGCGGACGCTATATTTAAGCGGGAAAAACACTTGCGATATGAGCCTATTGGCGAAAAAGATACTACTATAATAGGTTGTGATGAAAGCAGAGATTTTCTTGCTGATTTAGGGATTGAGGGAGAAATCATTCAAACCGCAAGCCATAGTGAGGACAGTATATCTGTTATTCTGGATAGTGGGGAATGTATGGTGGGCGATTTAGAGCCAATGGAATATCTTGGCGCTTATGAGGAAAATATCGCTTTGCAGAATGATTGGAAACTTGTAATGGGTTACCATCCGAAAGCTATATATTACGCCCATGCAAATGAAAAATATTTTGCGTGATAGTGGTTGAATGGTGAAAAAATATGGATTACAAAATACGAGAAATCAAAGAAGGTGAGTATTAATTTCTGAAAGACAAGGGATATCAGCAGATATTAATTTTAAAGCTATCGAATTCGATAGGTTTAAGGTATTGAAAGTATGTTGAATGAAGATCAAGTGGCTCAAAAACAATATTTTAAAAAATATCTTTTATACATATACTTTCATAAGGTAAATACATTTTTAGGAGATGCTGCATTTATCGAGGACACGCCGCTGCTGTTTTTCTGTATAAGCTGCAACAGTTCATCTGCAATGGATTGTATTTTAGGGGAGGAAACATCTTAGAAGATAAATTAGTAAAACTGAATTTGTCTACGATATTTAATCTAAGTCAGGATAATTTGCGGAAAAAATAGGGGTATTGTGATATAATCAAGATTATTCCCTATGCGTTAATGGAATACAGCCTGACGGAGCGGGAGAAGAGCATAGGGAGAACCGGGAGAAATTTACAGAAAGGATAGATGTTATGCAGGAAATTAAGTGTCCGAACTGCGGGGAATTCTTTGCAGTTGACGAGACTGGATATGCGCAGATTGTCCGGCAGATCAGGGATAAGGAATTTGAAAAGGAGCTTAAACGCCGGGAGAAGGATCTCATGGATATGAAAGAGAGCGACTTGAAGCTTGCGCGTATGGAGCAGAGGGAAGCATTTGACAAGGAGCTTTCCGCAAAACAATCAGAGCTGTCCGAGAAGGATAAACAGATCGAACGTCTAAAGGCACGGATTTCCGGCGGCGAAACAGAGAGGAGGCTGGCGGTTTCAGAGGCAGTACAGGAAATCGAAAAGGAAGTTTCCAAGAAAGAGGCAGAGATTACGGAGCTGAAGAGCAGGCTGTCAAATAAAGAAACGGAGAACAAGCTAAGAGAGAAATCCCTGCGGGAGCAGTACGAGGATAAGCTGAAGCTGAAGGACGAGCAGATTGAATATTATAAGGATTTCAAGGCAAGGCAGTCTACTAAGATGGTAGGCGAGAGTCTGGAGAGTCACTGCCTGACTCAATTTAACTCCCTGCGGATGACGGCATTTCCGGAGGCGTATTTTGAGAAGGATAATGACGCGCGGACGGGCAGCAAGGGGGACTTTATATTCCGGGAATCCAGAGACGGGGTGGAATTTATCTCAATCATGTTTGAGATGAAGAATGAGATGGATGAGACGGCTGCAAAGCATAAGAATGAAGATTTCTTCAAGGAGCTTGATAAGGACCGGCGGGAAAAGAAATGCGAGTATGCGGTACTGGTCTCTCTGCTGGAGATTGACAGTGAATTTTATAATAACGGCATTGTGGATGTATCCTACAGGTATGAGAAAATGTATGTTATCCGCCCGCAGTTTTTTATTCCGATGATCACGCTGCTGCGCAATGCCGCGCTGAATTCCCTGCAGTACCGGCAGGAGCTTGAGATAGCCAGACACCAGCAGGTGGACATTCTCAATTTTGAGGAGAATATGAATGCATTTAAGGAAGGCTTTGCGCGCAACTACAGGCTTGCCAGTGAGAAATTTAAAAAAGCGGTTGATGAGATTGATAAGACTATCCTCCATCTGCAGAAGACGAAGGAAGCGCTTTTGTCATCTGAGAACAACCTTCGTCTTGCAAATAATAAAGCGGAGGATCTGAGTATAAAGAAATTAACAAAGAATGCGCCGTCGGTAAAAGAAATGTTTGAGGAGTTAAAATAGCAGGCTGTACATCGCAGGATAAGGACCAGGAGATAGGATATGAACGCCGCGAAAATATTAAAAACATATTTTGGTTATGATTTGTTTCGTAATGGACAGGAGGAGATAATCCGTGCTGTTTTGTCCGGCAGGGACGCAATGGCCGTTATGCCGACAGGGGCGGGCAAGTCTCTGTGCTATCAGGTGCCGGCGCTGCTGCTTCCGGGCGTGACGCTTGTGATCTCTCCGCTGATTTCTTTGATGCAGGATCAGGTTAAGTCTTTAAATGAAGCGGGGATCCATGCCGCGTTTATCAACTCATCATTGACAGAAGCACAGATAACGAAAGCGCTTAATCTGGCGCTTCAGGGCACCTATAAGATTATTTATGCCGCGCCTGAGAGGCTGGAAAGCGCAGGATTTATGCGGTTTGCGTTAAATGCAGAGATTTCCATGGTCACGGTTGACGAGGCCCATTGTATTTCCCAGTGGGGACAGGATTTTCGTCCGAGTTATCTGAAAATTGTTGATTTTATAGAGCGTCTGCCTGTTAGGCCGGTGGTAAGTGCATTTACGGCAACAGCCACGAAGGAAGTCAAGGCAGATATCGAATGCATATTACGGCTCCGGAATCCAGAGATTGTTGTGACAGGGTTTGACAGAGAGAATCTGTATTACCGTGTGGAGTATGCCGCTGGAAAGCAGAAGGATGCTTTTGTTATGGATTATATTCAGAAGCATCCGAATGAAAGCGGGATCATATACTGTGCTACAAGAAAAAATGTGGATACCCTGTATGAGAATCTATTTAAGAGCGGAATCCCGGTAACCCGTTATCATGCCGGGATTGACAATGAAACCAGAAAAAAGAATCAGGACGATTTTATTTATGACAGGGCGCAGATCGTGGCGGCCACCAATGCGTTCGGCATGGGAATTGACAAGTCGAACGTGAGGTTTGTGATTCACTATAACATGCCCCAGAGCATGGAAAATTATTATCAGGAGGCCGGGCGTGCGGGCCGTGACGGAGAGCGTGCGCAGTGTATCCTGCTGTTTTCCCCGCAGGATGTGATGATCAATAAATTTCTTCTTGGAAAGAAGGAGTTTGAGGGCATGGAGGAGGAAGACATAGAATTAATCAAGGAAAGAGATGCGGGGAGGCTTCGTGTTATGGAGGGGTACTGCAAGACCACCTCCTGCCTGCGTCGCTACATACTAGAGTATTTTGGGGAGAGAGTGAACGGGTCCTGCGATAACTGTGGGAACTGCCATCACAAATATACAGAGGCTGATATGACTGCAGATGCAAAATGGGTGATCAACTGCATTGCGGAGACCAGGGGCAGATACGGATTGAACATTGTTCTCGGAACCCTGCTTGGAGCAAAACGTGCAAGACTCCGGGAGGTAGGAGCGGTATCGTATAAGTCATATGGAGCGTTAGAAAATAGAAGTGAAAGCGAGCTCCGCCTGCTGATCGACCATCTGCTTGCAGAAGGGTATCTGATCCAGACAGACGGGGAATACAGCGTATTGCGGATGGGAGATATCACAAGGCTGAGGGATGAGAATACCCGGGTGATCGTGAAAAAGCTTGAGAAGAAAGATGGGCCTGCAAAGAGCAGAATAGGGAAGAAAAGAAGCACAGATGGCCTTACCAGTGCAGGATACAGGCTGTTTGAACGGCTCCGCGGGCTGCGGCTGGAAATCGCAAGAGAAGAGGCGGTGCCGCCGTATATCATTTTTAGTGATAAGACTTTGATTGATATGTGTGTGAAGCTTCCGGAGAATAAGCGGGGCATGCTGGCTGTATCCGGGGTTGGAGAACACAAATTCCAAAAATACGGGCAGAGATTTCTGGATGAAATTGCAGAATTTAAGACGGACGCTCCAGGGACGGTTATTAGCGATGAAAATTGAGCATAAATACGGCGGGGCAGGAAATGAAAGGCTCTGGCTGCATATAGGAGGTGAGGCAGAATGCGAGGGATAGAGACAATAGGGGGACAATTTTCGGTTTGTAAGGTGGAGGATTATTCCGGGATTGATCTGAGTCGGCCTTATTTGTTCCTTGGAAAGACGGACAGGGAGAATTCTCTGGTGTGCCTGACTGATTTTGTTCCGGAGAATACACTGGAACAGGAGGACGGATGGAAGGGCTTCTGCATAGCCGGGCAGCTGGATTTTTCCTTGATTGGTATTCTGGCACAGCTGACAAAGCTTCTTGCAGAATGTCAAATAGGTGTATTTGTTGTGTCTACCTTTGATACGGATTATGTGTTTGTAAAGGAAGAGGATTATGAGCGGGCGCTGGCTGCAATGAAAGATGCGGGATATTCTATAGAAGTAAGCAGATGACCAATGGATTACAGATAAAGGAATTTATAGGAGGAGCTATGGGTTACGGGAAACATGTGAAGAAGATACTTTACGGAGGAGATTACAATCCGGAGCAGTGGCCGGAGGAGGTCTGGCAGGAAGACATGCGCATGATGAAGAAGGCGCATATTAATATGGTTACTTTAAATGTGTTCAGCTGGGCGGCGCTGCAGCCGGATGAAGATACATACGATTTTGCAAAGCTTGATAAGATTATGGAGCTTGTCAGGGAGAACGGCCTGCAGGCCTGTATGGCAACTTCTACAGGAGCGCATCCGGCTTGGATGGCGAAGCGTCATCCGGATATTCTGCGGACAGAGAACAACGGCATGAAGAGGAAGTTCGGCGGACGGCATAATTCCTGCCCGAACAGTCCGTCTTACCGCAAATACGCGCCGAGGCTTGCAAAGGAGCTTGTGCGGCGTTACAAGGATTATGACAATATCGCGGCATGGCATGTATCCAATGAATTTGGCGGGGAATGCTATTGCGAGAACTGCGGGAAGGCATTCCGGGAATGGCTGAAGGAGAAATACGGGACAATTGAAGAAGTGAACCGATGCTATAATACATCCTTCTGGAGCCACACCTTTTATGATTGGGATGAGATTGTGCTGCCGAATTTCTTAAGCGAGCATTTTGACTATGACGGGCGGAATGTGACGATGTTTCAGGGAATTTCCCTAGATTACCGAAGATTTATGTCCGACAGTATTCTGGAATGTTTCCGTCTAGAATATGACGTGTTGAAAAGGGAGATGCCGGATACGCCGGTTACCACTAATCTGATGGGCTTTTATAAAGAGCTGGATTATCAGAAATGGGGAAAATATATGGATTTTGTGTCGTGGGACAGCTATCCGATGCCGGATAATACCCCGGCAGAGACGGCGTTGAACCATGATCTTATGCGGGGAATCGGCGGACAGGATTCCTTTGTGCTGATGGAGCAGACTCCCAGCGTTACCAATTGGCATCCCTGCTGCCGGCTGAAGCGGCCGGGCGTTATGCGTCTTCTCAGCTATCAGGCGGCGGCTCATGGCGCAGATGCGGTTCAATTTTTCCAGATCCGCAGGACTGTGGGGGCGTGTGAGAAATTCCACGGTGCAGTGATCGATCATGCGGGAAGGGAGGATACCAGAGTGTTCCGGGAGGTCACGCAGCTTGGAGAAGAGCTGGAGCGTCTGGGAGATGTATTTCTGGACGGCAGGACGCCTGCCGAAACCGCAGTGCTGTTTGACTGGGATAACTGGTGGGCGGTTGAGTACTCTGCAGGGCCGAGTGTCAGAATGAAATATCTGGATGCGGTCAGTGACTACTATACAGCCTTGCATTCGCAGAATATCCCGGTGGATATCATCGGCGTGGAAGAAGACCTTGATAGATATAAGGTGGTGTTTGCCCCGCTCCTCTATATGACAAAAGAAGGATATGACGAGAAGCTTCGCCGGTTTGCGGCAAATGGCGGTACACTTGTGACTACGTATTTCAGCGGGATCGTGGATGAACATGATCTTGTGCTGCCGGGCGGCTATCCGGGGAAATTAAAGGATGTTCTTGGAATCTGGGTGGAAGAGCAGGATGCGCTTCCGGAAGGGGAAGCCAATGCATTTGTATATGGAGGAGAGGAATATCCGGCGGATATTTTGTGCGATATCCTGCACCTTCAGGGAGCCGGGTGTGTCAGCACCTACCAAAAAGACTTCTATCAGGGGACTCCGGTGATTACGGTGAATACTTATGGAAAGGGAAAAGCCTGGTATGTAGGAACCAGAAGCAGCCGGGGGTTTTACCAGACATTTGTCAATGATATTATCCGGGAGGCGGGCATACGTGGTGTGATGGAGACGCCGGAAGGCGTGGAGGCCGCAGTCAGAGAAACGGAGAAGGGTGCAGTTCTTTTCCTGCTGAACCATAATGAGAAAGAGGAAGAGGTAATCTTAGAGAAGGAGTATCGGGATTTGTTGGAAAACACGGCCTGTCATAGCCAAGGCCGCATGGTGCTTCCGCCCAAAGGGGTTAAGCTTCTCTGGACGGAAAAGCAATAGGCCGGGAATGCAGCCGCTGGCTGATGGGAGCTTATATTGGATAGTGTTTTATCATAGACAGCAGTTTATCGGTAAATTCATTCAACCTGGCCAGTTCTCCTTCCGGTGCAGACTGAATGGCGGCGGTGACCTTCTCCTGGATATCCCGCCGCTGTTCTTTGGTAAAATCCTTTGGCAGGCAGGAGCTTTTTTCCAAAAGAAGCCACAGGAAACCGTCTTCCGCTGAAATGGGTGTCTGGTAGAGGATATTCACCAGAAGCTCGGCGGCCAGCGAGGGAATGGCGGTTTTATAGGGCATGAAATAGACTCTGCCGTTAAACAGGCTCAGCTTTGCCTTGGTGGCAAGGCCGCGGTCTGACAGCCCGGTGCCGACGGCGGTGGTAAGTGCATTCAGATGTCGGTCAGACCAGCAGCTGTTGTAGTCCTGCATGATATGCTTAAGCTCCAGTGACTCCAGTTCCTTCAAGTGCTCATAGACAGGAGCCAGATAAGCGGCGCAGTCCGCAGGAAGTTCTTTTTTCTGAATAATCTTTAATTTTGTTCCGGCCGGTTCGATAGGGCCGGATTTCTTCATATCATGGAAAATGGCCGACAACAGGCAGGCGGCCTTGTAGTCGTCATGTCCGAATATTTTCCCTTTACCTTGTACTGCGAATAAAAAATATGCTTCCGCTGTCGTGATGTCCTTCATAATCCTACCCCGCTTCCGGTACCATGTATCCTGCTGAATTACTGATACTCGTTATATGGTATATCATATCACATACAATGTCAGAGGGGTAGCTTGAAGTTGACCGATAGATGAAATGGGGAGCTGCATGCGGGGATTTCAAAAAGAAGCTGCCGCATGAAATTTATAAAAACAAAAGGAAACGCTTGACAAAACTGTACCAATGCATTATTGTATTATTAACTTAATACAACGAAACAATTTAAGAGAGGTGATAAGATGACATGGAATTTGGATAATAACATGCCGATATATTTACAATTGATGGAACGGATCCAGCGGGACATTATTTCGGGCAGATTCGGGCCGGGCGACAAGCTTCCGTCGGTGCGGGAGCTGGCAGTTGAAGCGGCGGTGAACCCTAACACGATGCAGAAGGCGCTGTCTGAGCTGGAGCGGGGAGGCTTAGTGTATTCCCAGCGTACCAGCGGACGTTTTATTACGGAGGACGAAGAATTGATAAAAGAGCTTAAGAAAGAACAGGCGGAAAAGTATCTTGTAGAATTTATGGAGAATATGCGGAGCCTTGGATTGAAGGAAGAGGAGATACGCGCATTATTTGAAGACGCATGGAAGGGAGAGAAGAGGGCATGAAACCGATTTTGGAATGTTATGGTTTATCAAAGACCTATGGAAATGGGCAGTGGGCTTTATCCAATTTGAATTTATCCTTGGAGAGGGGACAGATTGTTGGTCTGCTGGGTCCGAATGGGAGTGGTAAGACAACCCTGATCAAGCTGATCAATGACCTGCTGACGCCTACGGAGGGCAGTATCCAGATTGACGGGAATCTGCCGGGTATAGAGACGAAGAAGATTGTTTCTTATCTGCCGGAGCGGACTTATCTGACGCCGTCCTGGAAGGTAAGGGACCTGATCTTTTATTTTGAAGATTTCTATGAGGATTTCAGAAGGGACAGGGCACAGCAGATGCTGGAGGCATTAGGAATCGGCCTGCATGCAAGGCTGCGCACTCTGTCCAAGGGAACACGGGAGAAGGTGCAGCTTGTTATGGTGATGAGCAGGGACGCGTCGCTTTATATTCTGGATGAGCCGATCGGCGGTGTTGACCCGGCGGCAAGAGATTATATTTTAAATACGATTCTGACGAATTATAATGAAAATGCGACGATCCTTTTGTCTACACATCTGATTTCGGATATTGAGAATATTCTGGACCGGGTAATATTCCTACAGAACGGCCAGATAGTGCTGAACGCTACGGTAGACGAGGTACGCGTGGAGCAGAAGAAATCAGTGGATATGCTATTCAGGGAGGTATTCAGATGTTAGGGAAATTAATCAAATACGACTTTAAGGCGCTGAACCGATATTTAATCGCGATTCACATTATGCTGTTGATTACTGCAGCTTTGGGACGTTTCTTATTTGTGGAGAGGCTGATAAAGAATTCCGGCGGGCTGTCGGACATGGGAATGGTGATTATGACGCTTCTGATTCTGCTGTATGTGATATTATTTATGACGGCGTTGTTTGGGACACTTTTGGTGATATCAATTCACTTTTATAAGAATCTGTATTCCGACGAAGGGTATCTGACTCATACGCTTCCGGTTTCCAGGGGACGGCTATTGATTGCCAAAACAGTTTCCGGCAGCGTATGGATGCTTATTGACGTTGTGCTGGTAATTATGAGCGTTCTCATTCTGGTCTTGTATCAGCCGATGGTGCGGGAATTTTCGGCACACAAGGATGAGGTACTGATAGCGATGGGCTTCCCTTCTACGGTAGGATATGGTAAAATAATATCGTTAATTATAGTGCTGTTTGTGGTTTCGGCTGTTGCAAATGTAATGATGCTGTATGTATCGATTGCAGTCGGACAGCTGTTTTCCAATCACAGGGTGATGGGAGCGATCGCCGCGTATTTTAGCATCAATACAATTTTAAGCGTGGTCAGCGGTGTAGTCGGAGCGGCATACAGTGTTTCGGTAATTACGAATGCAGTGGATGAGACCTTTATGTATCAGTTATATTCCAAAGCGTATATATTTGGGATTGTGCTGGAACTGATTCTGGCAGTTGGATCTTATTTGGTTACCTATCTTCTGATGCAGAAGAAATTGAATCTAAATTAGTGTGAATACTGCATTGCAGAGACTCATGGCGGCCGCTGTAATGCAGTATCTGCTTTTTTAAGAAAAACTTAAGGATTTACCACCAGATTTCTTATGATTTGAGGACTATACTGAGGAATTGAAAAGGAAGAGAGGAGGGCACAATGAGAAAAGTCATAGAAGTGAAGCATCTGTATAAGCTCTACCGTCTGGGAGATGAGGTCGTCCGGGCGCTGGACGGCGTGGATTTTACCATATATAAGGGAGAGTTTTGTGCAATTGTGGGAACCTCCGGCTCAGGAAAGTCTACACTTCTTAATATGCTGGCAGGTCTGGAACGTCCTACAAAGGGGGAGGTTATCATCAGCGGAAAGCATATTGAGAAGCTGAATGAAGAACAGCTGGTTACCTTTAGAAGGGAGCATGTGGGATTTATATTTCAGTCTTTTCATCTGCTCGGCACAATGAATGCGCTGGAGAATATTGCACTTCCATTGAGCTTCCGGGGAGTGCCGAAGAATGTCCGCATGAAAAAGGCAGAGAAGCTTCTGAAGCTGGTAAAGCTGGAAAGGCATGGAAAGCATCTGCCTACACAGATGTCCGGCGGCCAGCAGCAGCGCGTAGGCGTGGCTAGGGCTCTGGTTGTGGAGCCGGATATCATATTTGCGGATGAGCCTACGGGGAATCTGGATTCCCATACATCGGAAGAGGTTATGCAGTTAATGAAGCAGATTGTCAGGGAACAGAATATGACGCTGGTGATGGTAACTCATGATAATCATCTGGCGGAATATGCGGACAGGGTGTTCCATATCATAGACGGCAGGATCGTCAAGATTGAGGATAGACGGCGGCAGGATATGGATCCGGCAGAGAAACGAGATCACGAAAAAGGCAGGGAGGTTTTGGAATCATGAAGAGAGTGAGCAGATGGCTGGCGGGAATATGTATGGTGGCGGTGCTGTTAGGCGCGGCGGGACTGGATGCGGTTCCGGTGAGGGCGGCAGATCCGGTATTAGAAATAACAACGCCGGATAATAAGGTGCAGACTTATCAGTGCGGCCAGGCACAGGATTTTGTGTTGAATGTGAAGAATACAAGCGGTGCACCGCTGAAGAATATTACGGTATCGCCGAAGCTGAAAGACCAGGGAGCTGAATGGCCCTTTAAGACAAATTATCAGAGTTATCATGAGACCATAGAGCTGCTGGCTGAGGGGACGGAAAAACCCGTTAAGTTTAATTTTATGCAAAGGGATAATGCCGGAGAGGAGCGGTATCAGCTGACTTTTGAGGTTACAGCGCAGGATGAGAGCGGCAAACCGATTAATGATATTCCGGACAGTTCTTTTTATGTAAATACCTCCGCAAAACCGCAGGAAGATGTTGGAGCTTCTGCACCGGAACCGGTTTCAGGCGGCTTTGACACAGGAGAGGCGGCTTATGTCGGCGGAGGCGGCGGTTCCTCTGGAAACGGCTCTGTACCGAGGGTGATCGTGACCGGATTTACCACGAATCCCGCAGAGGTAAAAGCGGGAAGTGATTTTGTCTTGACGATCCATTTGAAAAATACATCGAAGAAAACCAAGGTAAGTAATATGCTGTTTGAGCTGCAGGCGCCGACTGAGGGCAATGATGAGCAGACAACGGCGCCTGCATTTCTGCCGACCTCCGGTTCTAACTCCATTTACATGGAGGGGATTCCGGCAAGCGGAACAGCGGATATTTCCATTTCCCTGAATGCGAAAGCAGATCTGGTGCAGAAGCCATATGAGATTGCCTTGTCTATGAAATATGAGGACAGCGATGCGGCGCAGATTGAAGCGGGCGCAAGCCTTTCTATTCCGGTGAAGCAGAATGTGAGATTTGAGTTTAGTGAGTTTGAGATTACGCCGGAGAGCGTAGAGGCCGGCTCAGAGGCAAATGTATCCTGTAATCTGTATAATCTTGGCAGGATTAAGTTATATAATGTAAAGGCGATTTTTGAAGGAAGCGATATTAAGAAAGAGGAAGTATTCTTAGGCAATCTGGAGCCCGGCTCCAGTACGGCTATTGACGCGATGCTGGAGGGAACGAAAGCTTCTGAGGGAGAAGGAAAGGTTAAGATGACTCTTTCCTATGAGGATGAGGCAGGAACGGCGTCTACAGCAGAGGAGAGCTTTCATCTTATGGTAATAGAAGCTTCGGAGACTGACGGAATGTTCATGGACGGCGGTATGATGGAAGAACCGCAGGCGGGACTGCCGGTGATCCCGATTGCAGTGCTCGTGGCAGCTGTGATCATCATTGGGGCAGCTGTAATCATCAAGAAGAAAAGAAAAGCCCGCAGATTGTTAGAAGAGGAGGAGGGATTACTGGATGAGCTGGATGGACCTTCTGAGGATGAGCAGCAGTAATTTGAAACGCAGAAAACTCCGTACTTTTCTTACTGTGCTGGGTGTCATGATTGGAACAACGTCTATCGTGGTAATGATTTCTCTTGGACTGGGACTTCAGGCATCCATGTATGAAGAATTGGAAACGATGGGCGGATTGAATACGATAAATGTAACTGGGGCAGAAGCGGGCAACAGCATGACTTATTATGGAGGGGGCGGTGATGAAGAGCAGTCAGATAAGAGGCTGACGGATGCGGCTATCAAGGAACTTTCCAAACTGGAGCATGTGGCAAGTGTCCGTCCTCAGTATCAGATGTCGATCATTCTTCTAAAAGGCGGCTATGAAGGCTGGGCGCAGCTGGAGGCATTGACCCCGGAGGCGCTGGAGGAGTTGAAGCTGGATCTGGCAGAGGGCGGCAGGCTTCCTGCAACGGGGACCAGTACTCTGGAGCTGGTATACGGCAACGGAATTATTACGAATTTTTATGAAAAGGGAACAGGGAACGGTTACTATGAGACTGGAGAACTGCCCGATATTGATATGCAGAAGGATACGATATTTCTGATTCTTGATGAGGAAGGGTATTATGCGGCGCAGGAGGGGCCTTCCTTTGGCGCGGCAGAGAACCCGGATGGATCTAAGCAGACGGTGAAAAAGGCAGAAAAACATGCGGTACGGGCAAGCGGAGTGGTAGCTGGAGACCCGGATACCTATAAGAATGGGTATTATAATGTATATTGCGATCTGGAAACCTTAAAGCAGGTGTTAAAGAAAGAATTCAGCGGAAGAACGATTCCCGGACAGCCGACTACAAAGAACGGTAAGCCCTATAAGGAATTTTCTTATTCCTCCGCACAGGTGAAGGTAGACGACGCAGATTTGGTGGAACAGGTGGTAGCAGATATCCGCGCCGCAGGCTACAATGCCAGTACCAATGCAGAGCTTCTGGAGAGCGCGAAGAAGCAGCTGGCGATGATCCAGGCAGTGCTCGGGGGAATCGGCGCAGTTTCCCTGCTGGTAGCGGCAATCGGTATTGCCAATACCATGATGATGTCGATTTACGAGCGCACGAAGGAAATTGGTGTTATTAAGGTCCTGGGCTGCAGCTTAAGGAATATTAAGCAGATGTTCCTGCTGGAGGCGGCGTTTATCGGCCTGATCGGCGGCGTTACAGGAATGATATTAAGCTTTATGCTGTCAGGCATTATCAATATACTGACCGGCCACGGAGAGGCCATGGGAATCGAGGGGAATATTTCCTATATACCAGTGTGGCTGGTGCTTGCGGCCATGGGCTTTGCAATGCTTGTGGGGACGCTGGCGGGGTATTTTCCCGCGCTGCGGGCAATGAAGCTCAGTCCGCTGGCGGCAATTAAAACGGAATAAAAAAAGTTCCGTCCTTGCTGAAACAAGGATGGAACTTTTTGCGTTACAGGCGTTTTGACGAAATGCTGCTTAATCTTCTTCGATGACCTGGATTTCAAGGTAGTCGAAATCGATGGAATCTACGAAATTATCCTGATAAAATCTTGCTTTGGAATGACGCTGGAATTCTTTGACCGTATTGTCCAGCCAGATCGGCTTGCTTAAGTCAAATTCATAGCATATCCCATCCAATGCATGGAATATTTTATGTGTACGGGTATCGTCTGACTCATCGCAGATGACGGTATCCCGGAGCATTCGGTTGTCTTTGAATTCTTTTGCCCATAATCGGAACATGCGGCGGTTCTCCTTTCCTTCTATCATGTAACCCATCATAAATTCACATTTTATGAATGTCAAGTCTTGTATTTCTATATGGAGTTGTGCAACAATGAAAACAGAGGTGAGAAGAATGGATGGAGAACAGAGGAGAACGCTGATCCTGGAGCTTCTGAATACGGAAAAGGAGCCGCTGTCAGGGACGGCCCTGGCAAGGCGCATGGGAGTCAGCAGGCAGGTGATCGTACAGGATATTGCACTGCTCCGGGCGACAAATAAGAACATTTTATCCACGAATAAAGGCTATGTTATATACGGGAAGCAGGAGGGGAGCCTTACCTGCAAGCGTGTATTTGCGGTGAAGCATACGGATGAAGAGATGAGAGAGGAGCTTTACTGTATTGTGGACGCCGGGGCGAAGGTTCTGGATGTTATCATCGAGCATGATGTATATGGACAGATTTCTGCGGATCTATTTATTAACAGCAGGCGGGATGTGGACGAATTTATGGATAAGATTGTCAGCAATAAGGTGAAGCCGTTAAAGGAGCTTACCAGGGATGTCCATTTTCATACAGTAGAAGCAGATGATGAGAAGACGCTGAATTTGGTGGAGCGTAGATTAAGAGAAAAACAGTACTTGATTTCATAGCCCGATTGTGATAGACTTTCCACGTGACAAGACAAGTGTAAGGCTGGATGTGATGTTATGCTTTTGGCTAGAACATTACATCTGGATGCAGAGAGTATGCAGAGGAGAAAGTTATGGGAAAGTTTAAACAGGTATTGGACAGGATATTTATCGACGGTCTGAGCGGTATGGCACAGGGATTGTTTGCAACCCTGATCATCGGAACGATCATTCAGCAGATTGGAACATTGATCGGCGGAACGGCCGGAGATATGATTTTTGTAATTGGAAAGGTGGCGGCATCGCTTACTGGAGCAGGCATCGGTATTGGAACAGCATATAAGTTTAAGAGCAGCCAGCTTGTTGTAGTATCGGCGGCAACCGCAGGCATGGCCGGAGCATTTGCGGGCAAGCTTCTTGCAGGCACGGTGCTTGTGGAGGGTAATATGATATATGCCGGACCGGGCGAGCCGCTGGGGGCATTTATTGCCGCATATGTGGGAATTGAACTGGGACAGTTTGTTACAGGAAAGACGAAAGTGGATATTCTGGTGACGCCTTTGGTGACGATTGGCGGCGGTTCCATTGTAGGATTGATTTTTGGACCGCCGATTTCAGGATTTATGACCTGGCTGGGTTCTATTATTAACTGGGGAACCGAGCAGCAGCCATTTCTTATGGGGATTGTCGTGTCAGTATTGATGGGTATGATCCTCACACTGCCGATCAGTTCTGCGGCGCTTGGGATCATCCTGAATCTGTCGGGACTGGCAGCAGGCGCCGCAACGGTTGGATGCTGCTGCAATATGGTCGGGTTTGCTGTGGCAAGCTATCGTGAAAATAAAATAGGGGGTCTTCTTGCGCAGGGAATCGGAACTTCTATGCTGCAGGTGCCGAATATTGTAAGAAAGCCGGTGATCTGGCTGCCTGCAATCTTATCCAGTGCAATTCTGGGACCGGTGGGTACACTGGTATTCCACATGACCAGTAATGCAACCGGATCCGGTATGGGAACGGCAGGTCTGGTGGGTCAGATCATGACCTGGCAGGTAATGACCCAGACAGAGTCAGCGGCGGTTGTCCTGATGAAGATTCTGGTTATCCAGGTGATTCTTCCGGCAGTGGTAACGCTTGCGGTGTCTGAGTTTATGCGGAAGAAGGAATGGATCGGATTTGGCGATATGAAGCTTGAGCTGTAAGATGTCCGTCCCCCCTATGTATGACTGCGGTATTTTCTGTGCGGCTTTTTAGCAGGCTTAGAGGCAGGAAACACAAGTCTATGGATAATAGAACAGGGGGAGAGCTATGGTAGGAGCAGGTTTGGTTCATATATATTATGGAGACGGAAAAGGGAAGACGACGGCGGCTATGGGACAGGCGGTCCGGGCCGCAGGAAGCGGGCTGGATGTTTTGATATTCCAGTTTATGAAGGATAATACATCCAGCGAACGGAAGATATTGGAGCAGATTCCCAATATTACACTGCTTCCCGGAAAGCGTCATGCCAAATTCTTTAATCAGATGAACTCTGAGGAGAAGGCAGAATACCGGCATTATAATACAAAGGCATTGGATGAGATTGCCAAATTCTGCATTAATTTTGATGTACTGGTATTGGACGAGGCGGTCTGCGCGGCGGATCTGGAGCTTCTGAGCGAGGAGAAGCTGGTGAATTTTATCAAACATAAGCCAAGAGGGCTTGAACTGATCATGACGGGGCATCATGTGAGTGACGCGCTGTTTGAGGCGGCTGATTATGTGACAGAGATGACAAAGGTTAAGCATCCTTTTGACTCGGGAAAGAGGGCAAGAGAAGGGATAGAGTTTTAATATTAAAAAATTCTGAAATCTATGACTTTAATTCCATATTGTGGTATAATGTATGTATAAAAATACAAAAGAACTCTTCACAGGGGGAGAAAATAGGCGAAGAGGAGAGAAGGATATGGAAATGGCGATTCGCAATTACGAGGATGTGGACAGCTGGAAGACGGTCATGTTTCTATATACATCTGCACTCAAAGAAGTCGGTACAAAGCTTGAGATTCTGAACGATGAATTTCAGCATGTGCATAGCTATAATCCGATTGAGCATATCAAAACACGGATTAAGGCACCGGAAAGTATTGTTAAGAAACTAAAGCGGCATGGACATGAGACTTCTATCGAGAATATGGTGAAGTATGTGAATGATATTGCGGGGGTGCGGTTAATCTGTTCATTTACTTCCGATATTTATAAGCTTGCGGAGATGATAGGGAATCAGACAGATCTGAAGGTGCTTTCCATCAAGGATTATATTAAGAATCCGAAGGAGAGCGGGTATAAGAGCTATCATATGCTGGTTTCTGTTCCGATTTTTTTGTCAGACAGCGTTGTGGATACGAAGGTTGAAATTCAGATCAGAACGATCGCGATGGATTTCTGGGCCAGTCTGGAACACAAGATTTATTACAAGTATGAAGGCAAGGCGCCAGAGTATATCAGCAAGGATCTGCGGGAATGTGCAGATATGGTAGCAACCCTGGATGATAAGATGCTGCAGCTGAATGAGGCGATACTTGCATGTCTGGAAGAACAGGAGGTGCAGAAGCTGGAGCGTGTCAGAGGCGCCGCCAGAGGACAGCAGAAAGGGCAGATGAATCAATCACAAAGTGCTTGACAGTAATTACCATGATTTAGTAAACTTAAGTAAAGAAAAACTCCGGCAGTAATGCCGGAGTTTTTTGAAGAGGAGATGTAATACGAATGAAGAAATCAGATATGACATTGGATCTTACCGAGGGAAGTGTCAGGAAACGTCTGATACAGTATGTAGTTCCGCTGGTGGTGATCAGTCTGATGCAGTCGTTATACAGCATGGCGGATCTGATGATATCTGGTCATTTTATCGGAGCCAGAGGCATTTCAGGAATTAATAATTCCAGTCAGGTGATGGAACTTCTGACCAAGATTATGATCGGCTTGTCTCAGGGCGGCAATATTTTAATCGGGCAGTTTTTTGGAGCAAGGGAAGATGAGAAGCGGAAAGAAACAACAAATACACTGTTTTTCAGCTTTATGGTGCTGTCGGCAGTGCTGCTTGCTGTGATTTATCTGTCGGCGGGAAATATTTTGAGAGCGTTTGACGCGCCGGCATACGAGGAGGCATTAGCCTATCTGCGTATCTGTAGTATCGGCATTTTCTTTATTGCAGGTTACAATGCGATGGCGGCGGCAGTCCGCGGTGTCTACGATGACGGCGCAGACTCTGGGAGCCGGAAAGTATGACCGGGCAAAGGAAGTTCTGTACACCGCCATGAAGCTTACCTGTGTTGCGGCGCTTGTACTGATTTTGTTTGTAGAGGCTGGTGCGCCGGTGCTTGCAGGATTTTTTACCGGGGATCCGCAGGCTGTGGATACGGCGGCGCGGAATCTCCGCATTGAGATTATCGGCCAGATATTTTATGCAGTTTTCATGATATATCACAGCTTTGCGATCGGGGCAGGACACACGTGGTTTGTACTTTTTAGTTCCTTTGTAAACTGCATTTTGGTGCGGGTAGTGCTGGTTGTGATTCTGGAAGGATTCTTAGGACTTCCCGGTATCTTTCTGGCATGTATGGCGGCTCCCAGTGCATCGGTTCCGCTTGGAATGATTTATGTGAAAACAAATGTATGGAAAAAGAAGCCCGCCTACGATTGAAACATAATTTTAAAACGAATGAGAGAATTTTGTATATGCATAGTAAGTCAAAAGATAGGATGGTTGGATTTTTATCTGCAATTTGGACGGGGATATTGTGGGGGGGGCTTCTTCTGGCTTATTCAGCCATGCGCAGGCATGATGGGAATGCAGGATTGAAAGAGGAGGGGGAGTTCTATGACAAAGAAAATTGCAGTCATCAATGATCTGTCAGGATTCGGCAAATGCTCGCTGACAGCGGCAATTCCGGTTATTTCAGTGATGGGGGTGCAGCCTTGCCCGCTGCCGACGGCTGTTTTAAGTGCACAGACGGCATATCCCAGCTATTATCTGGATGATTTTACGGAGAAGATGGAGAATATCCGCCGGGAATGGGAAAAGCTCGGAGCGGAATTTGACGGAATTTATACTGGATTTGCCGCCAGCGAGGAGCAGATCGGGCATATTTTAAAGTTTATAGAGACCTTCCGCAAGGCGGAGACCTTTCTTCTGGTCGATCCGGTTATGGGCGATGACGGAAATAAATATGACCTGTTTACTGAGGGGCTTTTACAGAAAATGAAGCGGCTTGCTTCTTTGGCAGATGTGATCACGCCGAACCTTACGGAGTTTTGTCTGCTGACAGAGGCAGATTATGAAGAGATCCGAAGGCTGCCGGGAGGCCGTCTTATCCGCAGGCTGAGGAAAATGGCGGAGGGGCTCCAGAAGGAAGGACCGGAAACAGTGATCATAACTGGAATCCATTTGGCGGATGAAGAGGGGGAGAAGATCGGAAATCTGACCGTTACTAAGAAGGATTTTTATATGACGGCGTTTCCTTATATTGGAAAGAGCTTTTCGGGAACCGGTGATTTATTTGCGTCGGTCATAGCCGGGGGCATGGCGAGAGGAGATAGTATTGAGGAGCTGTGCAGGCTTGCGGGAGAGTTTACCTGGAGGGCAGTAAGAGATTCTGTAAAGGCAGGAGCGGAGGCTGTTGCAGGAACAGAATTTGAACGGCGGCTTGGAATGCTGCTTCCAGGGTTTGCAGGGAAGGCAGATGAGCTTTTTGCAGGATGATAAGTAAGGAGAATTGCAGAATGGAAACAAGGGTATCGGTAATCAGTATTATTATAAAAAACGAAGAAGCGGCGGCGGCCATTAATGAGCTGCTGCATGAATACCGGAAATATATTATTGGAAGAATGGGAATTCCTTACCGGGAAAAGGACATCTCTATCATCAGCGTGGTGATTGACGCTCCGGGAAATGTAACCAGCGCATTGTCCGGGAAGCTGGGAATGCAGCCCGGTGTCAGTGCAAAGACACTGACGGCGAAGGTGTAGGAAGCCGGTAACAGAAGAAATCAAATAAAACCGCCGCATCTGAATTGCTTTATCAGGAGCGGCGGTCTGTTTTACCGGACTAATTCGGGATATTTTTCTTTGTTTTTACGTTTGCATTCGTACATGAGTTCATCAGCCTTCTGCAGGAGTTCATCCAGCGTCAGGGTGTTCTTGCTGCCTGGAATTTCTACAACGCCGAAGCTGAAGCTGCACTGATATTCACTGAAGTCACTTTCCTGAAATTCCCGCAGGATTTCCTCCAGCTTCTTGTCAAGCAGTTCTTTCATGTTGCCTGACAGTACCAGACAGAATTCGTCTCCGCCGATTCTTGCAAAGGTATCTCCGCTTCGGAAATCCTTGCGGATAATCTCAACAAAATTCTGGATATACATATCGCCTTCTAAATGTCCATATTTGTCATTGACATATTTGAGGCCGTCCAGATCCAGATAACAAAGCGTGGCCTGTTGTTTGTCCCTCAGAAGGATCTCCATGTATTCTTCAAAGAACAGACGGTTCTTGATTCCGGTGCCGGGGTCGTGGTATGCCTTGCTGGTAAGGTTATGCGCCATCCGCTTCTCTTCGGTAATGTCGATGATAATATGTACATAGGAGGAGCGCTCCTTCAGCTCAATCGGGAACGAGGTGATTCGATAGTTTGTATCGTCGTCGCCGCTCATTTCCCATACGCTGTACTGTTCTTCGCCGCTCCATTTCAGAAGCTCAGGATGGAAGGTAAGACGGCTCTTGCAGGTGTGGCAGAAGCTCTTGTCTGTCATGCCGATCTGCTTTCGCTTATTGCAGTATAAAATCTCTTTGGTCTCCGTATCTACCACAAGCAGCCATTCATCACGCTTGCTGAGCATGGCAACAAGAAGTTCGTTATAGCCTTCTATTTTCTCTGCCCGGCTCTGGATCTGCTGTTTCTCTTTCTCGAGCTGCTGTTTCTTCTGCTTGTATTCGTTCAGCTCATGGACCATGAGATGCAGATGTGTAAGTTCGCGCCCCAGCTCCTGATAGGGTGCGTCAAGCTCGTTTACATCGAGAGACAGGGCTTGTGAGCTGCAACGGATCCCTTTTACGTAGTCATATAAAAGTGCAACGTTTTTATTATTCATGCTATATTCATCTCCCGTCATTATCCTCTATTTTATCATAAGTTCAAAGAGTTTACAATAATAAAAAATAATAGGAACGCTTGACAAATATAAGGTGCATCCATATAATTATAGAGAAAACAAGGGCGTTTTTCCAAGGGTGGAGAACGCCTTTTTACATTTATGCTGAAATCAGGAATAGGAGGAGGCTGTTATGAATAATTATACAAGAAAAGATATTTTACGCATGGTAGAGAAAGAGGATGTGGGATTTATCCGCCTTCAGTTTACGGATATTTTCGGCACCCTTAAAAATGTGGCGGTTACCACAAGCCAGCTTGAGAAGGCGCTGAATAATAAGTGTATGTTTGACGGGTCATCCATTGAAGGATTTGCAAGGATTGAACAGTCGGATATGTATCTGCATCCGGATTTGAATACCTTTGAGATTTTCCCGTGGAGACCGCAGCAGGGCAAGGTTGCCAGGCTGATCTGTGATATATATAAGCCGGACGGAACTGCATTTGAGAGCGACCCGCGGTATATCCTGAAAAAGGTTATAGCGGATGCCGGATCAGAAGGGTATGAGTTTGACGTGGGGCCGGAGTGTGAGTTTTTTCTTTTTGAGACAGACGAGAACGGCCTGCCTACCACGATTACCCATGAGAATGCCAGTTATTTTGACTTAGGGCCTATGGATTTCGGGGAAAATGCAAGGCGTGATATGGTGCTGACTCTGGAGGATATGGGATTTGAGATAGAGGCATCTCATCATGAGGCTTCTCCGGCACAGCATGAGATTGTGTTTAAATATGATGAAGCGCTGACTACGGCGGACAATATTATGACATTTAAGCTGGTGGTAAAGACCATTGCAAAGCGGCACGGCCTGCATGCTACCTTTATGCCGAAGCCGAAATCCGGCGCGAATGGCTCCGGCATGCACCTGAATATGACGCTGCACAGTGATGGAGTGAATATTTTTACAGATACTTCCGACGAGAAGGGACTAAGTAAAGAGGCGTATTATTTCATTGGCGGCATTATGAAGCATATGAAGGCAATTACCTTTATTACGAATCCGACGGTAAATTCCTATAAACGGCTGATACCGGGCTATGAGGCGCCGGTGCATATTGCATGGTCGGAGATCAACCGGTCGCCGCTGATCCGGATTCCCGCGGCGGCAGAGGAAAGCAGGGTGGAACTTAGAAGCCCGGATCCGTCAGCAAACCCGTATCTGGCGCTGGCAGTGTGTCTGGCGGCGGGGCTGGATGGGATAAGAAGCGAAATCATGCCGCCGGAAAGCGTGGATACGAATATTTATGCTCTGAGTCCCAGAGAGAGAATACAGATGGGAATCGAGTCCCTGCCGGGAAGCCTTTTAGAGGCGGCCAGGGAATTTGAGAAGGACGATTTTATCAGGGGAATTTTGGGAAAAGACCTGTCGGAGAAATATATAGAGGCCAAGAAGGAAGAATACCGGCAGTACCGCGCCCAGATTACAGACTGGGAGATTCAGAAATACCTCCATGTAATGTAACGGCATTGATTTTCGTTGAAAGGAGCCAGAGGGAAAACGGGAGGTGTAAGCGTGGCAGAAATAATCGTCGCATTCTCAAATAGAGATAATGCAGTGAATATCCGTAATATTCTGGTCAGAGGAGGCTTTTCCGTTATCGGCGTGTGTACCACCGGTGCGCAGGCGCTGCAGTACACAGAGCTTCTGGACGAGGGAATACTGGTGTGCGGATACAAGCTTCCGGATATGCTTTATACCAGACTTAGGGAGTATCTGCCGCCGGAATTTGAGATGCTGCTTGCAGCATCGCCGGATAAATGGCAGGGGGAATCCATAGAAGGGGTACTAGGCCTGCCGATGCCGCTTAAGGTTTATGATCTGATGAATACCATGGAGATGCTGCAGCAGACCATGGACAGGAGAAGGCGGAAGAGAAGGAAGGGAAAGAAGGAGAAGAATCCAGAGCAGCAGAAGATCATCCGCGGGGCGAAGGAGCTTCTGATGGCGCGTAACCATATGTCGGAGGAAGAGGCGCACAGATATCTGCAGAAATGCAGCATGGACAGCGGTACAAATCTTGTGGAGACCGCTCAGATGGTACTCAGCATAATGGGAGAATAGAGTGACAGCGGACAGGAACAAATAATAAGAAACAAAAACAGATAAGAAATACAGGAATAGAGAATATAGCTGTAAAGGAAATGTGAGAAATATGTATTTTACAAAGATGCATGGACTTGGGAATGATTACGTGTATGTGAATTGCTTTGTGGAGTACGTAAGAGAGCCGGGGGAGCTTGCAAGGCTTGTCAGCAGACGGCATTTCGGCATTGGCGCGGACGGCCTGATCTTGATCTGTCCGTCTGAAAAGGCGGATTTTAGGATGGAGATATACAATGCGGATGGCTCCAGGGCGGAGATGTGCGGCAACGGGATCCGCTGCCTTGCGAAATATGTCTATGAGCATGGGATGACGGAGAAGAAGGAGCTTCAGATTGAGACACCTGCGGGAATCCGAAGTCTCTGGCTTAAGACAGAAGGGAACAGGGTAGAGCAGGTGACGGTGGATATGGGATATCCGGTGCTCCAGGCGGATAAAATACCAATCATTTCAGAAAACAGCAGGGTGATACAGGAAAAAATAACTATCCATCAGACCGAATACCGTATGACGGGCGTGTCCATGGGAAATCCCCATGCGGTAGTCTATGTGAAACGGGTAAAAGGGATTGACATCAGCCGGATGGGACCGGAATTTGAGTATCATGGGCGGTTTCCAAGACGCATCAACGTGGAGTTTGCCGAGGTATTAGGCAGGAACCGCATCCGGGTGCGTGTGTGGGAACGGGGAGCCGGGGAAACACTGGCCTGTGGAACCGGAGCCTGCGCGGCAGTTGTGGCAAGTGTATTAAATGACTTGACAGAACGTCAGGTTTCAGTACAATTAGAAGGAGGAGAACTGACCGTCTTGTGGAGCTCAGATGACGGGAAGGTTTATATGACCGGCCCGGCAGAGACTGTGTATGATGGTGAGATCCACGTTTCATAGAAGAGGAGTGTACATAGGATGTTTAAAGTAAATGAAGATTATTTAAAATTACCGGGGAGCTATCTTTTTTCAACGATCGGGAAAAAGGTGGCTGCATTTACGGCGGCAAACCCGGATAAGCAGGTGATCCGTCTGGGTATCGGGGACGTAACACAGCCGCTTGCACCGGCGATTATTGATTCTCTGCATGGCGCCGTAGATGAGATGGCGCGTGCAGAGACCTTCCGCGGCTATGCGCCGGATCTTGGCTATGAGTTCTTAAGAAGCGCTATGGCAAAGAATGATTATCAGGACAGGGGATGCAATATCAGCGCAGATGAGATATTTATTTCCGACGGTGCAAAGGGCGATTCCGGCAATATCCAGGAGATATTTGCAAAGGACAATAAGATTGCAGTGTGCGACCCGGTTTATCCGGTATATGTGGATACCAACGTAATGGCGGGCCGTACAGGGATCTATGACGAGAAGACAGAAACATGGAGCGGTGTGATCTATATGCCGTGTACGAAGGAGACGGATTTTGCACCGGAGCTCCCGAAGGAGACGCCGGATATTATCTATCTGTGCTTCCCGAATAATCCTACCGGTTCGACGGTTACAAAAAGCCAGCTTCAGGAATGGGTAGATTATGCCAATAAGACGGGAGCAGTGATTATTTATGATGCGGCCTATGAGGCGTATATATCCGAGGAGGATGTACCGCACAGTATTTACGAGTGCGAGGGGGCAAGAACCTGTGCCATCGAGCTTCGGAGCTTTTCTAAGAATGCGGGCTTTACCGGGGTGCGCCTTGGCGCCGCGGTGATCCCGAAGGATATCAAGCAGGGTGATGTGATGCTGCATTCCCTGTGGGCAAGACGCCACGGCACCAAGTATAACGGAGCGCCTTATATCGTCCAGAAGGCGGGAGAAGCGGTCTATTCCGAGGCCGGTAAGGCGCAGCTGAAGGAACAGGTTGCATATTATATGAGGAATGCCAAAGTGATCTATGAGGGCTTAAAGGAAGCTGGATACAGCGTATCCGGCGGCGTCAATGCACCTTACATCTGGCTGGAGACACCGAAGGGAATGACTTCCTGGGAGTTCTTTGATTATCTGCTTGAAAGAGCGAATGTGGTAGGAACGCCGGGTTCAGGCTTTGGGCCGAGCGGAGAAGGGTACTTTAGGCTGACGGCATTCGGTTCCTATGAAAATACAGTGGCAGCCATAGAGAGGATCAAAAAGCTGTAATACAAACTGCAGGCTGATACGCCGTCCTGCACAAAAGTTTTGTGCGGGACGGCGTATTACTTATCAGGAATAGGAATCAGGGAAAAGAATTAACAAAAGGAGAGGCTTGATCATGACAGAGAAGGAATTCCGTAAGCTGGGGACGGACGGACTGATCGAGATCCTGATGGTGCAGAACGATGAAGTCCTGCGTCTTCAGGGGGAGCTGGACAGGCGCAGGGAAGAACTGGCTTCGCTTACCGAACGAAATGACAGGCTTAAGGATGGCCTCAATGAAAGGGATGCTGAGACGGAAGCTTTGAAGGACAAGCTGAATAAAAGCGATGCCCGTATCCATGAGCTGAGAATGGAGCTGGAGGCGTCTAAGCTGGATCAATGGATCGGCATGGATGAGATCGGCTCCATTACCGAGGCGGCCCGGAAGCTGGATACGGTTTTTGCAGAGGCGCAGCAGAGTGCAGAAATTTATCTGAGTGAGATGATGGACGAAGTGAGTCCGAAGGAAAGTACCGCCGTGCGGACCTCCAGCCGGCGAAGGTTAAGAAAGCCGGAAAGGACGGGGTATCGAATGGACATGGAGGAAAGCATAGAGGATATTGAGAGACGATATCTGGGTTATACGGAAGAGCCGCTGGCGGAGGACGTGGAGGATATAGAAAGACGGTATCAGGACTATCTGTATTAGGTTTTCCAGGATGGACAGACGCAATTTTAGTATAGTAATTTCAGATTGTTTGGCTTATTAATAAAGTAGTTGATTTTGCTATAAGAACTTTTGGGAATAGTTTACGTATGTAAGGGGAGAAAAAATGAAAAAATTAGTTGTTATAATTAATGGGAGGGGCGGTGTAGGAAAGGATACATTATGTGATTTTGCCGGAAAATATTTTAAGGTTAAGAATGTATCGGCAATAACGCCAATAAAGGATATTGCCCGTCAGAATGGCTGGAATGAAGAAAAGGATGCAAAATCCCGAAAATTTCTTGCTGATATTAAGAAAGCATTTATTGAATACAATGATTTGCCATTCAAATATCTCGGCAGGGAATATAATAAATTTTTGAATGGTCAGGAAGACATTATGTTTGTACATATTCGAGAGGGAGAAGAGATTGATAAGTTTAAGCGCATTGTAGAAGTGCCGTGTGTTACATTGCTGGTATTAAGGAAACAGAACGGGAATAACCATTGGGGGAATGCGTCTGATGATAATGTCGGCAAGTATCACTATGACTACGAATATAATAATGACAAAAGTCTACAGGAAGCAGAAGTAGATTTTGCCGCATTTTTGAAGCGTGTGTTTCAGAAAGAAACCGGCAGCCAGGAAAGAGAATAGCGGCGGTGCAGTTGGAATATTATCGAGATGAAAGAATTGTATTCAAAATCAGTTCCTGGAAAAAACAATTTTAAAAAGCCAAGGTTTATGTTTATAGAGGCTGAAAAAATAGAAAAGTAATTTAAACAAAATATGTGAATGCTTAGGTAAAGGCGGAGCCGGATTTGTACGGCTCTGCCTTTATTTTGTGAATAAATCGAGGGTATGCGGATAATGCAGGGAATAGATCCGGAATTATCGAGTCATAAATAGTAGGTGAAAAACCTATTTTTGTTATGGGTTTTGACGCATCCTTTGACAGTGGGTTTGTTATACTTCGATAAAGATGGGGTTACTCTGTCTAAAATTGTCAGCCAGAGAAGGGGCAAAGCATGACTGGAAAGGAATTACAAAGACTGCGGAGGCAGGATATTCTTCAGTTATTGTTGACACAGAGCAGGGAAGCCGCAAGGCTTCAGGAGGAACAGAAGGAACTGGAGGAGGAACTGCTTCGGATAGAAGAAAATAACGAACGTCTGATGGGCCGTCTGAACGAGAAAGATGTTTTGAATCATAAATTAAAGGGCAGGCTTGAGGAAAAGGGCAGACGGATTGCAGAACTGGAAAGAGAGATAAAAGCATGGGATGCGCATAAAGCAAAGGTGATGAATGAGGCGGGCTCTATCGCGGACGCCGTTTTGCTGCTGAATGATGTGTTTGAGGCAGTACAGCATGCGGCAGATCAGTATTTATATAATATCAGGCAGAGATGTGAAGTGCTGGCAGACAGGCTCTATCAGGAGCCGGAACGGGAATTCGACTGGATTTCAGCCGGGGAGTCTGACATCAGGGAGGACATGTAGGACATGGCGCGGAAGAATGCAGATAATAGAAGAGAGCTTGCTATTCCCAGCCTGGAGCTGCTCGAAGCAGAGCTTAAGAAGGAGCAGTACAGAAACAGCCACAACCGGGTTCTGAGAAATACGATATTCTCGCTTCTTGTTGTGGCCGCATTGGCGGCGCTTACAGCAGTACTCCTGCTTCCGGTCCTGCAGATTAACGGAACCTCTATGACAGATACGCTGCAGGATGGAGATATTGTGGCGGCGGTCAGCAATTCTAAATACAAGCAGGGAGATGTGATCGCATTTTATTATAACAATAACATTTTGATCAAGCGGGTAATTGCTGTATCTGGAGAATGGGTGGATATTGATAAAAAAGGCAATGTGTATGTCAACGATGAGCTGCTTGATGAGCCTTATATTAATGAGAAAGCGCTGGGACAGTGCAATATTGATCTGCCCTATCAGGTGCCGGACGGCAAGTGTTTTGTCATGGGAGATCATCGTGATACAAGTATAGACAGCCGGAATTCATCGATTGGATGTGTCGGAGATGATGAGGTTGTAGGTAAGATTATATTCAGGGTATGGCCGATCCGGAATATCGGGCTGGTACATTGACGGATTCATAATATACGAGAAAGGGATGGTGCTATGGAGACTTCGGTTTTGAAGCAGATTGCAGGATTATTGGCAGAACGGAAAAAGCATAGACGCTGGCTTGTGCTGTTTGCATGTATGGCTGTCCTGGTTGGGGGCGGCACCGCCGCCGCACTGCGGATGATGGGGCAGGCTATGACGCAGAAGGTGAAGGTGCTTGACTGCAGACTGGAGGTGCATGAGCATACGCAGGAGTGTTATGACAAGGACAGGAATCTGACATGCGGGTATGCGGATTATGTTGTGCATATGCATAATGATGATTGTTATGCGTCAAATGGAGAACTGGCATGCAGCCTTCCTGAAATAGAAGTGCATAAGCATACAGAAGCCTGTTATACAGACGAGCAGATTTTGTCCTGCGGCCAGGAAGAATCAGCGGGACATGTACATTCTGAAGAGTGCTATACAAGAGAACGAGCCGGACTTTTGTGTCAGATACCGGAGCATACTCACGCGGCAGAATGTTATGACGAGAACGGCGCTCCGGTATGTGGAATGGAAGAGCATGTGCATATGGATGCCTGCTATGAATGGAATGAGGTTCTGGCCTGCCAGACGGCAGAGGGAACGGAAGGCCACATGCACACGGCAGAATGCTATGAGGCACAGGAGGTGCTTTCCTGCGGTAAGCTGGAGCTGCATGTACATACAGAAGAATGTTATGAAAAAATAGATAAGAATGCCGAATACAGTGAGGAAAACCGCAGGCTTATCTGTAAGATCCCTCAGCTGGAGGAGCACATTCACAGCGAGGAGTTTGGATGTTTCCAGACCGTAGAGATTACAGGCGGAGAGGATGCGGCACCGGGAGATGATTCTGCACAGAAGAGTGAAGAAGAGGTCCCAGAGGAGTTAAAAAATGCGGATATTATCAGAACCTATGAGGGCGAGGGGTATCTTGTAACTGCGGCATATAATGAGGATGCGGCTATACCGGAAGAAGCAGAATTTATTGCGGAGCAGATCACGCCGGAGAGCAACAGCGAGTATTATGCAGAGCGTGAGGAGGCCTTTAAGAAGTCCATGGGAGATGAAGGCGCTACGATGAACGGCCTCTTTAAGATCGGCTTTTATGTGGATGGCGAGGAAGTAGAGCCGGAGAGTGCGGTTTGTATCACGATACAGCTTCTGGATGAGAATGGGATGCCGGACGGAACGCCGGTTACGGTGGTACATTTTGCAGAAGAAGGAACGGAGGTCTTAGACGGCGGCAGTGCAGAGAGCGGCCGGACAACCTTTGAGATGAACAGCTTCTCGGAGGTTGCAATTGGATATGGTTCAGGGGAGCGGTCATCTGTGTATATATCGGAATCCTATGAATATGAAAGTGATGCGTTTCGCATCACCTTTCATATTGAGGGGGATGCAGTACCGATGAAGGCTGAGAAAACAAGGCAGGCAGAGAAGCAGGCTCCGTCGGAAAAGGAAGAAGAGAGTACGGCTGATTCCAATAGACAGGAGGCAGGCCGGGATACCGGGCCGGAGGAAACAGAACAAGTGATTCCCGCGCAGAGCGCCGATGCTGACGGGAAGCTTGTGTTCACGGTAAAACCGTTGGAGAAGGATTCCGAGGAATACGAAGCGTTCTCTGCTTATGCGGAGCCGGAGGACGGAAGTGAACTACTCCAGCTGCAGGCATTTTCCTACGCTTTGAGCTATGACGGAGTACAGATGGATTTGTCAGAATGCGAAGTGACGGCAGAGATCACCCCAAGCGAAACGCTTACTACGCATATGAAAACATCTATTCAGGATGCCGTGTCTTACCTGCGCGGCGGGGAACAGACAGAACCGGTACCGGCAGGAGCAGAGCAGGAGCAGGAGGATAAGACAGAGATCGTTGTCAGTGCGATTGAGATGCTGGGCGGCGCACAGATAAGCGAGACGAAGGAACTGGTTCTGAATGAAGTTGGCGGAGATGAAACGCTGACTACACAGGTAGAGGGTGAGAACGTTGCGATAAAGACAGAGACCCGTGCAAATCCGTCATATACCGTGCAGTATTATGCGCGGCTGGACAGAGTGGATAAGGACAGCGGGGGAGCCCTTGAGCTGATCGATACCAGCGGAGGGAGGCTTCCGCAGAACGGCGGAACTCCTGTGATCAAGAATCTTGCTGTTAATGCAGATGGAACGATCAAGACAAATAGAGAACTGACAGAGGTATACACGGCCAAGCCTTTTGAGTATTTTCTGGCTCCCAGTATTATGCACATTAACGAGCTGGCGGATAATGGCGGTTATGAGCTGGCGGAAATCTGGGTGCTTAAGCATGAGCATACGGAGGAATGTTATGTAACGGAGAGTGACGGGAAAAAGGTGCTT
>Ga0137306_100629_pt1 | contig 32817 bp, 26 predicted proteins | sample Inofroosms_March_FD_97187 | JGI IMG/M metagenome (GOLD analysis project Ga0137306, IMG submission 97187) | Mouse cecal microbial communities from Vienna, Austria - N-Acetylneuraminic and N-Acetylglucosamine D2O microcosms_March | ecosystem: Host-associated > Mammals > Digestive system > Large...
TGGATAATTATGATTTGGTTCTGATGCCGCTTTTATATATGATGAAGCCGGGATTTGATGAAAAGATACGGGAATTTGTAAAGAAAGGCGGCGCCTTTGTCACTACCTGTTTCAGCGGATATGTGGACGAAAATGACCGGGTTATCACCGGCGGTTATCCCGGCAGACTTCGGGATATTCTGGGCGTATGGGTAGAAGAAAGCGATGCTCTGCCGGAGCACAGAAATAATCGGTTTATATACAGGAATCAGGAATATTCCGCTGAAATTCTCTGTGATATCATGCACCTGGAAGGGGCGGAGACGCTGGCGGAGTATCAGGAAGATTTTTACGAAGGAACCCCGGTGGTCACATGCAATTCCTTTGGAATGGGAAAGGCATATTATGTGGGAACCTGTTCCGGAGATGAATTTTACCGGGATTTTATCCGGGAACTCTGCCGGGAACAGCAGATTGCATCGGCGGCGGAGCTGCCGGAAGAAGTGGAGGCAGTCAGACGAACGGGAGAACAGGCGGAATATCTGTTTTTACTGAACCACGGAGAGAAGGAACAGGAAATTTCCATACCGGAGCAGTGTCTGGAACTGACAGAAGGAAAAATATACGGCCGCGGAGAACAGGCAGTTCTTCCTGCAAAAGGCGTTATGATTTTAAAAAGCAGGCACTGAAACGAAAGAGAAAGGACAGAATGATATGAATTGTTTGGGAAATATTTTGTGGATGATTTTTGGCGGACTGTTCAGCAGTCTGGGCTGGCTGCTGGCCGGATGTCTGTGGTGTATTACCATTGTGGGAATTCCGGTGGGCGTGCAGTGCTTTAAGTTTGCAGGCCTGAGTCTCTGCCCTTTTGGAAAAGAAGTGCGTTATGGCGGCGGGGCAGTTTCCCTGCTGGTTAATATTATCTGGCTGATTGTATCGGGAATTCCCATGGCAGCGGGATTTGCCATTTGGGGCTGTTTGCTGTGCGTAACACTGATTGGGATTCCCTTCGGACTGCAGATGTTTAAGCTGGCGAAGCTGGCTCTGATGCCATTTGGGGCTGTGGTAGAGCAGAAAGGACAGGTGTAAGCCATGATTCAGTTAAAAGCAAACAGTGAACTGAAGAAAGTATTCGGCCGGATGCTGAACACCATGGGGGTCAACGTGGTATGGACAGGGAATTTTGTGGTGCTGAATAATTTCCTGATTCTCTCCGGAAATGTCCGGTCTCTGATTTTTAATTTTGACAATGGAAAAGTTATTACAAATGTGATTGAGCTGCCAAATAAGGAAGAAGATATGGAGCCGGTGGCGGAAAATGAAGTGGTCACCAATGTATTAAATATGACGTTGTACGCCTTTGGAAAATGGGGCGTGATTAAAGGGCTGAAAGTGGATAAGGATTACAGCCAGTTAAACGGCTTGTTTTACGCCATATTAAAGGATATGAAAATAACACCGGGATTTCAGGATAACTATTTCCGGTTTTACCGAAATAATATACAGATGACTTACGAGGAAGTAGTGGAGGCCGCACTGGAGGAAGGAAAGCGGAAGGCAGAGGAAGTAAAAGAGGAAAAAGAGCAGGAAGCCCCGGAAGAAAAGGGCCTTGGCCTGTGGCATAACATCCGCTGGAGCGCGGAGAAGGCCACATTTACCAAAAGTGAAATCAAAGCTGCGGAGCGTAATACCGCCCGTTTGGGCAATAATTTCTACATAAGCGGTTATCAGTGTCCGGGCTGCGGAAGAAAACTGTACATGGCTGTATATCCTCAGGGCCGGGAGTTTCCGGTAGAGACGGAGGAAGGAAAAGTATATCTGGCCAGAAGTTATACCTGCAGCAACTGCAACCTGTTTTATACTCCGAAGCCGGGCAGGCTGCTGCGGGAAGGGCTTAGTTATGCCATGAAATTCGGCGGCGACAAAGAGGCCTATGAAGATTATCAGGAGCTGCTGGGCAGCAGAGCGGAACATACCTCCAACTGTAATTTTAACGAATTCGAAGCCCGGCGGGGAAAACATGCACTGCCCCCCATTGAGGAAGCCTGCGCGGAACTGGAAGAAAAAAGCGAGGAAGAACTGCAGGCCATAACGGAACAGATAGAGGATGGATTTTATCCGCCTCTGAAAGCGGAGCCTTACCGGGAAAAAATAGAAGAACTGCTGGAAAGAAGACAGCGGGAAAAAGAAGAAAGCAGGAAATCCGGAAAAAAGAAAAAAGACACGTCACGGGTATCTGACGAGACTTCTGCGGGCCGGCAGGAGACAGCTTTGCCGGAACAGGAGAACATATCCTCCGGCCGCGGGGACCAGGAAAAAATATCTCCTCGACAGCCGGAACAGGAGAATATCCGCTCCGAATCCGCCAGGGAGGAGTCGGAACATCTCTCTGCCGAAACCGGAAAAGAGGCGCAGGCTGCTGAAAGGAAGAAGAGGGAATCAAAGGTACAGGACGCCCAAAAACCGGCGGAACATACAGGAGAAAAGGAGACACCTCTCAGAGATTCGTCCGGTCAGGAAACTGCTCTGCCCAAAGAAACTTCCGGAAAGAAGTTCCTGTTCCGGGAAAAAGAATCTGTTCTGAAATTCCGGAAACAGCAGGAAGAAAAAAAAGCGCCCAAAGAGGAAGAAGGAAATTTCCGGGAACGGTACAAGGCGCGTATGCGGACGCTGGAGAAAATGTCCCTGTTCCAGTTAAAAACTCTGCGCAGCCAGATTCAGTCGGACGAACGTCTGGACTGGATTGAAAAAGAGAAATTTACCAAGCAGATAAAACAGGAAATTTTCCGGAAAGAGGAAGAAGAACTGCGCCAGAAAGCCGCAGAAAGTATGGATAAGCCATACGGAGTAATCAAACGTGTGATGGAAGAGATTTCTCAGGGGGAAATTCCGGAACCGGTGAAGAAGGAACTTCTGGATTCACTGGATGAGGTGAAGAAGCAGAAGGGACAGGAGGAGGTAAAAAAACTGATTGCCCTTGTGCCGGAACATATGAACCGCAGCCAGTACCAGACCTTTAAAGAGAAGCTGGACAGGTTTGCGGACGCGGATATTTCCACCTACCAGGAAGTGCTGGAGGGAAAACGGAGACTTACAGAGAAGCGGGAAATCAGCGCCATGCTGAGCCGGGCGGAAAAAAGTGACCGGAACGGTCTGATGCGTATGCTGAAAAAGCTGAAAGAAGATGGATTTTCCAGAGAGCAGGCAGAGCCGGCCATTGAGATGATTGAGAAGAAAGTCCGTGCCATAGATGAAAAAGTCATTGACAGAATATGCCCCAATATTATGAGAATGTCCTTTGATGAGGCGGCGGAGGCCTATGAGAAAATCGAAGGAGGAGCGTTCCTGCCGGAACTGAAAACAAATACGCTGGAGATGATTGACAGGCGTCTGACTAAAATAAAAATGGATGAGTGCGAATTGCTGGTGGAAAAACTGAGAGAAGAATTAAAGGGGAAAATCAGGGATTCCGAACGACTTCATTTCTATGAAGTGCGGAAAGTAATGAACGGAGACTGGGGCCCCAGAGAGGCAGAACTTGTGGCAAGGGCTCTGAACACCTACGGCGCCGGCCGGGACCGCTATGAATTTCCCATTCTGATTTGTGATTCCTCCGCAAGGAAAAACGGAAAGGAAGGTTTTATTCTGACGCCGGACCATATTTTTTATAACAGTGTGTTTAACAGTGAAGTGATACCAGTCCGTTCCATCCGGGGGATTGAAGGGATGACAGGCCTTCTGAACCGGGGACTGTATCTGGACAGGAGCAACGGAGTCCGAACTAAAATTCCGGGAGGAATTGCTCCGAAGGATCTGAAAGCTCTGGGAGATATTATGGGTAAATTTGTGTCCTATCTGAAAGAAAAACCGGAGTCCAGAAGTATTGCCTACCTGGCGAAGGAAAAGCATGAGGTGAAATGCTGTTACCGCTGCGGTTACAATTACCGGAAAGGGAATGTGTGCCCGAAGTGCGGATATCAGTCGAACCAGTAGGAGAAGGAGAAAAATCAATGGCCACTGGCAAAGAATATCTGAATTTTATACTGGAACAGTTATCTGGTCTGGAAGAAATTACCCATCGTATGATGATGGGGGAATATATTATTTATTATCGGGGAAAAACTGCGGCGTATATCTGTGACGACCGGTTTCTGGTGAAACCGGTGAAAGCCGCCAGAAGACTGCTTCCCGACGCTCCTCTGGAGCCGCCGTATAAAGGAGCAAAAGAAATGATACTGGTGGAAGATGTGGATGACAGAGAATTTCTGACAGAATTATTTCAGGCCATGTATGAAGAACTGCCGGCGCCGAAGCCAAAAAAGAAGTTCTGATACTGATTCCGATAACGAATATCACAGGTGCTGTGCGGGCTGCACAGGGGCTTCTTTACGTTATTCTTTTTTTATCCAGCTTCTGAGAGGGTTCACTTCCCTGGCTTTCGTGAGAATATCATCTGTGTTGCAAATCAGATATTCACTGAGCTGCTTCAGTTCTTCCGGTGTGAAACCGGAGGATTTTTCCATTACACCGGAAGGCACAATTCCTTCTGCATAATCTTTTCCCCGTTCAAAAATGATCCGGACGATTTTTTTACCGTCTTTCTGTGAAAGCAGACCGGAATAGGTCATACGAATTTCCTGTAACTGACTCATGAAAATCACTCTCCTCAATGTATGGTTATAGTCCCTTTTGATGTATTATACATGATAAACGGTCTGGTGACAAGAAATTCCGGAAAAGATGAAAAATGTAAACGTAACAGTTCAGACCAGGAATCTGTATCTGCTGCGAAATCCGTAAGAAGGTGTGAATTCAGACGGATTCTGTAACAGGGAAGTCGCAGGCCGAATTGTTACTTGTAAATACGGGGAAAATCCGATAGAATATACGGGACGGAACTGGAGGTGCATATATGTCAGAACAGAAACCAATCAGTGTTGGTATAGAGCGATACAAACGTATGATAGATAATCGTATTACTATATAAATAAAACATATTTTATAAAAGATTTGCTGGATAAAGGCGGGGCTGTCAATCTGTTTACGCGGTCCAGGCGTTTTGGGAAAACCCTTGTACTCAGTATATGGAAAAACACCATGTATGATGGTTATCTGTTTGGAAATACGGAAGTCTGTAATCCCTGGAGCGTTATGAATTATGTAAAGAGAGCGGCAATCGTATCATACCGGATTGCTGGAAGAAGGATATCTGAATATCCGGGATTATGGTATATGCTTTTGTAAAAAAAGCTGTATGGTTCAGACAAAATGTTATACACAGAAATGAGGTTATTATGAAATTAGGAATTACCATGGAAGGCGGCGCAAGCAGAACTGTGTTCAGCTGCGGCGTCACCGATGCTTTTTTAGAGGAACAGATTATGCCCGATTATTTTATCGGGGTGTCGGCAGGAATTGCCTACGGGGTATCCTACCTGTCCGGGCAGAAAGGGAGGAACCTGACCATCGCTCAGAAATATATGAATGACAAACGCTATATGGGGATTCGTCATCTGCTGAAACACAGGAATTATTACAACATTCCTTTTGTGTTTGACGAAGTGCCCAACAAACTGGAAGCCTTTGACTATGAAGCCTTTGAGGCATTTCCGGGAAAAGTGGAAGCCTGCGTGACGAATATTCACACAGGAAAAGCAGAATATCTGGAGGTTCCCAGAAGAGACGAGAAATTTGACGTGCTGGTGGCAAGCTGCGCACTGCCTATTCTGTTTCAGCCGGTGAAAGTAGGCAGACGGTATTATCTGGACGGCGGCCTTTCGGACTCCATTCCCTACGAACATGCCATGGAAGAAGGCTGTGATAAAAATATTGTAATTCTCACCAGAGAACGGGGTTACGTGAAAAAGCCGGAGAAAGCAGGGGATATTTCCAGAAAATTATACAAAAAGTATCCCAATATCGTGGAAGACATCAGAACCAGACCGGAACGGTACAATGCCTGTATGGAAAAGCTGATGGAGCGGGAACAGGCGGGAGAGGTGTTCGTAATCGCACCGGAAACCACCCACGGAGTGGGAAGAACGGAATCAGACCCGGAAAAACTGACAAAACTGTACGAGGAGGGCTACCAGCAGGCCAGAAAACAGATGGAAGATTTAAAACGTTATCTGGAGTGCAGCAAAACACAGACCATTTAATACAGTATCCGGGGTGCGGTGAAGAGAGGTGACAGCTTTTGGGACAGCAGTATTTCAATAAGGCATTGTCAGATTTTGTAAAGGATATGGCAAACGGCGGCGCCATCCGCCATCTGGCGGATTTGGGCTATACCGTAAAACAGATTGCAGAAACCATTGATTACCCGGCGTCCCAAAAACAGGTGGCAGAAAGGGTATGGCGTTATTATCTGGAGCAGGGGATGATTCTGCTGGAAGAACCGTCTGCAGGCACTGCCCTGGAAAAAGTCACCTATGTAAAAGAATACGGGAAGTACGGAAAAGTGCATTTCCGGAAAGTGGCAGAACCGGTGGAGAATGGTTCTGCTGAATATATTCCCTGTGATTTTGGCCGGAAGCGGTATCAGGATGAAGCATTATTTCTGAAAGAGCTTGAATGCCTGGAGGAACAGGACCGGGACTATATTCTGGGACTGCCCTGGCCCCTGCAGCGGGTCTGGCATGTGGCAGATAAGAGAATGACAGGAATCATGGACAGGCTGTCAGAAACTGCTGAAAGAACATTCCCGGCATTGCCGGAGAGGAGATAGCATATGAAGATATTTCATCTGTCGGATTTGCATATTGGCAGACAATTATACAATTACAGCCTCAGAGATAATCAGCAGGCGGTTCTTTCTCAGATTGTGAAACAGGCCGGCCTGCACAGGCCGGATGTGATTTTAATCTGCGGCGATATTTTTGACCGCTCAGTGCCTTCCGGAGAGGCTTATACTATTTTTGACAGATTTCTGCAGGAACTTTCAGAATTGAGCCCTCAGATTCCGGTTCTGGTGATTGCCGGAAATCATGATAATGCCCAGCGGCTGAATTACGCCAGTTCTTTTCTGGAAAAGCATCGGATATATGTGTCGGTAATGGCTCCCACCCGGCCGGAGGAACATCTGAAAAAGATTGTGCTGGAGGACGACTGGGGAGAGGTGAATTTCTATCTGCTGCCCTTTTTAAAGCCCGGCTATGTGAGGCATCTGTTTGAGGAAGGGACGGTGACAGATTATGAAAGCGCGGTGCGGGAAATCCTGCTGCGGGAGGAAATTGATTACAGCAAACGGAATGTATTGCTGTCCCATCAGTTTTATACCGGGACAGGGCAGGAAACTCAGACCTGCGATTCGGAACAGTCTGTGCTGATGGTGGGAGGACTGGACAATATTGACGTCTCCGTGGTGGAAAAATTTGACTACGCTGCCCTGGGACATATTCACGGCCCTCAGAAAGTAAAATTTCCTCATATCCGCTACTGCGGGACGCCCCTGAAATATTCTGTCAGCGAGGAACATCATAAGAAATCCATTACCATGGCCGCGCTGGGACAAAAGGGGGAAGAAATCCGTATAGAAACCATACCCCTGGAGCCTGTATATGACGTGCGGCGGGAACGGGGACTTCTGCAGGAAATTATCGGAAGAGCCACCCAGGAAAACCGCCGGGATTTTGTCAGCGTTACCCTGACGGATGAAAAGGAGCCTTACCATCCCAGAGAGCAGTTAGAGGAGGTCTATGAACATCTGCTGGAGATTAACATCGACAATACCAGAACCAGAAATCTTCTGGAAATCCAGGAGGAAAGCTGCAGTTTTCTGAGTCCCATGGAGGCTTTCCGGGGATTTTATCAGGAAATGCAGGGGCAGCCATTGGGAGAGGAAGAGGAACGGTTAATCGGAGAAGTTCTGGAGGAACTGGGAGGAGAACAATGAAAATAAGAAACATTCCGGAAGAACCGGGAGGAGAACGATGAAACCCATAAAACTTGTTATGTCAGCCTTTGGCTCTTATGCCGGAGAGGAAGTTCTGGATTTTCGGGACAGAAACCGGGGGGTGTTTCTGATTACCGGAGACACAGGAGCCGGAAAAACCACCATATTTGACGCCATCACCTATGCATTGTACGACCAGACCAGCGGCGGGCTGCGGGAAGGAGATATGATGCGCAGCCAGTACGCGGAGCCGGAAACGCCCACGTTCGTGGAATTTACGTTTTCCTGCGGGAAAGAAGAATACAGAGTTCGCCGCAACCCCAATTACCGGAGGCAGAGCAAACGGAAGAACAAAGAAGGAACATACGCCATGACGAAAGAATCCGCTTCCGCTGCACTGTGGCTGCCGGACGGACAGGAATTTCCAGGGAAAATCAGGGAAATCAATGAGAAAATTGTGGAAATTCTGGGCCTGGGAGCATCCCAGTTCACCCAGACTGCCATGATTGCCCAGGGGGAATTTCTGCGGCTTCTCCATGCTTCTTCCAGAGAGCGGAAAGAAATATTTGCCAGAATATTTGACACCGGGGTTTATGCTGCCCTCCAGATGAAACTGCGGGAGCGGAGCAAATGCCTGTACGGGCAGCTTGAGGATAACCGGAAGCTCTGTGACCATGAAATACAGGGGGTACGGTATCTGCCGGACAGTACCGCCGGAAATTTATGGGAGGAAAGCCGCGGTCTGCTGGAGACAAACCCGGAGCAGATACTGGAAAGTCTGGACGCATTGATTCGGGAGCTGGAGGCCGGGGAAACAGAAGTACGGTCCAGGGAGGAGACACTTCGGAAAGAGCTGGAAGAAAATGCCTGGAAGCTCCGGCAGGCCAGGGAAATCAATCAGTTATTTCAGCGGATAGAAGAAGCAGAGGGTGAGATTGCCAGAGGCAGAAAAGAGGTGCGGCAGCAAAAGGAGCAGGAGCAGAAAAAGATCGTGGAGCTCCAGGAGAGTACCTGCAGATATGAGAGGCGAATGCCGGAACTGTCGGAGCAGATTGCCGGATGGCGCAGTTATCTGCCGAAGTATGCACTGCTGAAAGAAAAACAGCAGGCGGCAGCGCAGGCTCAAAAACACCAGAAACAGGTAGAAAGTAACTGTCGTCAGGTGCAGCAGCAACTGGAAACGGTAATTGTTTCCCAGGAACAGGCACAGAAACAGCAGCAGATTCTGGAAGAAACAGCGGTAAATCTGCCCTTGCTTGAGGAACAGGTGAAATCCCTGGCAGACCGTCAGTCTTTGCTGGAAGAAATGAGTGAAACGTTAAAACGCCTGAATCATCAGGAAAGAAAGCGGGAAGAACAGCGGCGAAAGACAGAGACATCTCTGCAGATATTTCAGGAAAAAAGCAGGGAATACGAGGAAAAAAATCAGCGCTTTATCAGAGAACAGGTGGGAATGATTGCAGAAACCCTCCGGGAGGGAGAACCCTGTCCCGTATGCGGTTCCCGGATTCATCCCCAAAAAGCGAAACTGTCCGAGGGAGCAGTTACCCGGCGGCAGGTGGAACAGGCCAAAAAGGAGCGGGAACAGGCAGACCAGGACTTGAATCTGTGCCGGGAAGCATTTCAGAAGGTGCAGGAAACCTGTGAGAAGGAGAAATACCGGTTAGAGCAGGATGGTGCACGAATGTTTGGCGGAGCATTTCATCCGGAAATGATTCCTTCGGCCCTGACTGATTGCCGAGAAAAGGCGGAGCAGACAAAGGCCCGGTTAAAAGAAGGAAAAATGCAGGAAAAGAAACTGCAGCAGTTGAAGGAAAGGCAGCAGCAGTTACAGCAGGAGAAAGAAAGACTGGAGCAGGAGAAAGAAGCATTTACGCAGAAACAGTATGAAGCAAAGCTGGCTTTTGAGACTGCCGCCCAGGCCGGACAGTCCCTGCTGGAGGAACTGCCTTTTTCCTCAGAGCGTGAACTGAAACAGCATCTGGAACAGGTGGAACAGGAAAAAGCCGGACTGGAGAGAGAAAAATCTCAGGCTGAAAAATCTTTGCAGAAGCTGCAGCAGGAATTGGCCCGGAATCAGGGAATCCTGACGGAGCAGCAGAAAAATCTGGAACAGTTAAAACAACAGTCAGAAGGAAAGGAACCGGTGGATACTGCTCCTGTGCTGGAACGGGAACAGCAGTTAAAGAAGCAGGCTCAGAAACTGGAGCAGGAAAAATTGCAGCTTGTTTCTTTCATAAGCCGGAACAGCCAGGCCAGGCAGCAGCTTGGCAGACTGGAACACCAGCGAAAATCTTTAAAAGAACAGTATGAGCTTGTCAGCAATCTGGATAAAACGGCCAACGGCAATCTGGCACAGCATATCCGGATGGATTTTCAGACCTATGTGCAGCGCCGCTATTTTCATTCCATTATCAGGGAGGCCAACCGGCGGCTGGTGAAGATAAACGGCAGTCAGTTTATTCTGCGGTGCCGGGAGCTGGAGAACCTTGGCAGACAGGGAGAAGCCGGGCTGGATTTAGATGTGTACGATCTGGTAACGGACCGGGTGCGGGACGTAAAAACCCTTTCCGGGGGAGAGTCATTTCTGGCAGCCCTTTCCATGGCCCTTGGCATGGCGGATGTGATTCGCAATACTGCAGGCCGGGTACACCTGGACACCATGTTTATCGACGAGGGATTCGGTTCCCTGGATGAAGAAGCCAGACGCAGAGCCATCGGAATTCTGAATGAGCTGGCAGGAGATACCCGTCTGGTAGGTATTATTTCCCATGTGACAGAGTTGAAAGAGCAGATGGAGAGGAAACTGGTAATCAGTAAAAGCCAGAAGGGCAGTCATGCCAGATGGGTACCGGATGGACAGACGTATTTCAGATAGTGGCATTGCGTTACTTTTTATAACAGAGAGGAACAGCAGGAGATACTCAGAACGGATATGGCAATTTTGTCAGATGGTGAAGTGCAGGGGATTATTGAATTTTGCAGTATACCCAGAAGCCGGAGTGAAATTGCCAGGTACCTTCGCATAAAAACCATTTATTACGTGATGTCTCATTACGTGAATCCGCTTCTGGAAACGGGACAGCTGAAAATGACCATACCGGATAAGCCCAGAAGTAAAAATCAGAAGTATTACAGCGATGCGCCGGAGGAACTGAACAGATAAAATGTAAAAGGGAAAGAATAAAAGGAGTCTGTCATGAAAATATATTTCATCCGCCACGGAGCCACCAGAGGCAACCGGGAACATCGGTATGTGGGACGCACCGACGAGGGAATTCTGGAATCCGAAAAAGAACGGCTGAGAGAGAGAGGCAGATTGCTGCCTGAGCCGGAAGGAATGTTTGTCAGTCCAAGCCGCCGCTGTCTGGAAACCGCGCGGGCATTGTTTCCGGAGGTATTCAGCCAGAAGGGGCGGGTCATTGCGGAAACGGATTTGCGGGAAATGGACTTTGGAGAATTTGAATATAAAAATTATCAGGAACTAAATGGAAATCCTGCATACCAGAAATTTCTTGACAGCGGCGGGCAGACAGGATTTCCGGGAGGAGAGGAGCCGGATGCATTCCGGCGCCGGTGCCGGGAAGCCTTTTTCCGGTGTATCCGTACCGCACAGGAACATCAATGGGAAACCGTGGGGTTTACAGTCCATGGCGGGACGATTATGTCCATTATGGAAGGATTTGCAGAGCCGCCCGGAGGGTATTTTGAATACCAGGTACGGAATGGCTGCGGATATATCACAGAGCTTGCCATGAAAGCCAGTGATAATCCGGAAAACGCCGCAGAGTTTCCCATGAAAGCCAGTGATAATCCGGAAAACGCCGCAGAGTTTCCCATGAAAGCCAGTGATAATCCGGAAAATGCCCCAGAGTTTCCTGTAAAAGCCGGCAATAAACCGGACGGTTCCGCAGGGGAAATTTCAGAATCGCAAAAAGAATGGTTTTCAATCAAACTAACCATAGAGGAGGAAATAAAATGAAGATTATATTTTTGGATGCAAAGACAATTGGAGAAGACATGGACTTATCCGGATACGAAGCATTGGGAGAAGTGGTAAAATATGACTTTTCCACACCTGAAGAAGCCGGTCAGCGGGTAAGGGACGCGGATGTTATTATTGTAAACAAGGTTCCGGTAAATGAACAGACCATCGGGAATGCCAAAAATCTGAAACTGGTATGTGTGGCGGCAACCGGTACTAATAATCTGGACAAAGATTATCTGGATAAACGGGGAATTGCATGGCGCAATGTGGCAGGCTATTCCACCGAATGCGTGACCCAGCATACCTTTGCACTGCTGTTTTACCTGCTGGAACATCTGCCCTATTACGACAAGTATGTAAAATCGGAAAAATACGTGGGAGACCGGATTTTTACTCATTTTGATAAAAAATTTACAGAGCTGGACGGGAAGACATGGGGAATTATCGGCATGGGCGCCATCGGCAGAAGGGTGGCGGAAGCAGCAAAAATTTTTGGCTGCAATGTGATTTACTATTCCACCTCCGGAAAAAATAATCAGCCGGGATACCAGCGGGTGGAACTGGACGAACTGCTGGCAAAATCTGACATAGTATCCGTTCATGCCCCGCTGACGCCGGAAACAGAAGGGCTGATGGATAAAAAGGCTTTTGAAAAAATGAAAAAGTCTGCCATTTTCCTGAACCTGGGGAGAGGCCCCATTGTGGCAGAACAGGATCTGGCAGACGCTTTGAAAAACGGAGAAATTATGGCGGCCGGACTGGATGTGCTTTGTGTGGAACCCATGAGTCCGGAAAATCCCCTGAAAGAAATCAAAGACAGCGGAAAACTGCTGATTACGCCTCATATTGCCTGGGCCAGCGTAGAGGCCAGAACCCGGCTTGTAAATACCATACTGGGCCAGATTCAGGATTTTTTTGTCTTATAGAAAAAAACTATATTGCTGTGAAGCGTTAAAATATGTGGAATTCCAAATTTAACTGGGTATTCCCGCATCCAGACCGCTGTGGTAGGAGTTATTTCCAAGGCTTTTTGACAGCCTGTGAATCCCAAGGGTCTCCGCGGGGGTGAAAGGCCGTTCCTGAAACAGTGCATACAAAGCAGTGAGCGTTTCCCTGTACCGTTCTCCGGCAGCTTCCATCAAATCCGGAAAGGAAGCGTCGGAGAACAGGGAGGGGGCCCAGGGATTGTTCCACAGGCAGTGGCGCAGATTCAGAGGGTCTTTGTGGACAGAAGGTTTTTCATCCGGAATCATGGTGGAAAACAGCGGGTATCCCAGAATCCACTGCTCCAGTTTGCTGATGACAGGCTTTTTCCATCCGGCAGGGTCGTGAAAAAATCTGGTACCAAGCTGAATGGAGCGGATGGCGGCGTGCATGGTAAGACGATGTACAGCAATATGTGGATAAGTCTGAGTGTATACATTATACAGTATCCTGGAAATGGTGCGTATTTCCGCAGGTGAAAGGGAAATTACCCGGTTCTGACGGAAAGCGGCAGGCGGACAGCGTCGGTATAATGCCAGCAGCGTTGTGTCGATTTCTGTTTCCAGGCTCATATGGCGGCCATGGTATCGGTTATTCTTTTCCTGGAATCCGGTTTTCCAGTAGACATAGGGGTGACAGTGGGTATCCAGCAGGTAATGGCCCAGAAAGCCCGCAATATAGGCTTCGGCAATCTGCCGTTCTTTTTTGTCGGAAAACAGCCTGCGGCTGTTCAGCAGATGATGGAGAAAGGAGTTTGTCTGCTCCGTATGGGCCACGGAGCCAATATTGTTTTTATGGATAAGATAGGAAGGCAGGAAATAAAAAAACAGATCGGGCCCCTGCAGCCCCAGGCTGAAAGCAGCATGATTCTGGCGTATGGTCTGTTTCAGAGAATTGGGAGCCATCTGCTTCCAGGTGTTCAGGCCAAACAGATAATGAGTGGTAAATCCAGGCATGGTATTGTCCTCCAAATGTGCACTCGTGCGATACGTATTTTCATGTATCAACTGAGACAGGTACAGTTTCTATTATATACAATTTGCCGGGAAAATTACAGACCTGTCATAAGAAACGAAAAAGGGGCGCTCCGTTCATAGCCTGTATTCTGTGCACATACATCCGAGCATGATTCACCTGTCTTACAGGCTATGGCCGGGTGGTTGCTGGTTTTTTATTAAAATCGCAATAATTTATTTACAAAAAACATATAATCCTGTACAATAATAACAATAGGTTATTCCGCTATTTGCCAGAAAAGGAAAATTGTTGGAAAATGTCATGTTATGTGGTTATCAGCTATGGCATATTTGTACAAATCATCCGGAAGCCGGACGTATAAGAGACAGATATGTGCATGTTGAGATAATAATTAACAGGAAAAGGAGAGAAAAAATGGGTAAAGAAATGATTGCAATGCTTCTTGCCGGTGGTCAGGGTTCCCGCCTTTATGCACTGACCCAGAAGCTGGCAAAACCTGCAGTTCCCTTTGGCGGGAAATATCGTATAATTGATTTTCCACTGTCAAACTGTGTGAACTCCGGAATTGATACGGTAGGTATTCTGACACAGTACCAGCCGCTGATTTTGAACGAGTATATTGGAAATGGACAGCCCTGGGACCTGGACCGTCTGTACGGAGGCGTACACGTACTTCCGCCCTATCAGCAGGCATCCGGCTCTGACTGGTATAAAGGAACTGCAAACGCAATATATCAGAATATTTCTTTTATTGACCGCTATGACCCGGAATATGTCATTATTCTTTCCGGTGACCAGATCTGCAAACAGGATTACAGCGATTTCCTTCGGTTCCATAAGGAAAAAGGGGCAGAATTCTCAGTAGCTGTTATGGAGGTACCCTGGGAGGAGGCCTCCAGGTTCGGTCTGATGGTGGCAGATGAGGATGACAAAATTACAGAGTTTCAGGAAAAGCCCAAAGAGCCTAAATCCAATCTGGCTTCTATGGGAATTTATATTTTCAACTGGGATATTCTCAGGAAATATCTTATCGAGGATGAGGAAGACCCCGCTTCGGAAAATGATTTCGGCAATAACATTATCCCCAACCTGCTGAAGGACGGGCGGAAAATGTACGCATATCACTTTAACGGCTACTGGAAAGACGTGGGAACCATTTCTTCCCTCTGGGAAGCAAATATGGAGGTTCTGGACCCGGAACACAGCGGCATTAACCTTTTCGATGAAAAGTGGAAGATTTACAGCCGCAACAGCGGTATGACCGGACATAAAATCAATACGGGCGCCCATGTGGAAAATTCCATGATTACAGACGGGTGCAATATTTCAGGAAATGTGAAGCATTCCATCCTCTTTGCAGGTGTGAAGGTGGAGGAAGGCGCTTATGTGGAAGACGCAGTGGTAATGGGCAATACCATTATCAAAGCAGGCGCTCAGGTAAAACACTGCATCATAGCAGAAAATGTAATTATCGGACAGAATGCTATGGTGGGACAGATGCCGGAAGGCGACGAAGCAGGCGTGGCAACCGTTGGGCCTGGCGTTTATGTAGGCGACGATGCTGTCATCGGACCCAATGCCATGGTCAGTGATAATGTAAAGGATGGTGATAAACAATGACAAATTCCAATAACACAAATGCACTGGGCATTATTTTCCCCAATGCCTATGATGAGCTTGTACCAGAACTGACCAGCGAGCGTCTGATGGCTTCCATTCCTTTTGCAGGACGTTACCGTATGATAGATTTCGTACTGTCCAGTATGGTGAACTGCGGTATTGATAATATTACCGTGCTGGTGCGTGAAAATTATTTCTCATTGCTGGACCACCTCGGTTCCGGACGTGAATGGGATTTGTCCCGTAAGAACGGCGGACTGAATATTTTCCCGCCCTTTGCTCAGAAAAATATGGGTGTTTACACTGGTCGGGTAGGCATGATTGCCAGTATTGTTGGATTTCTGAAATCTCAGAAAGAAAAATATGTGGTGATGTCAGATACCAATATCGCATTTAATTTTGATTTTAAAGCATTGCTGGACGCTCATATTGCAAGTGAGGCGGACGTTACGATTGCATATACGAAGGAAAATCTGCCGGAAAGCATTCTCAAAGCGGACGAACTGAATAAGGGCATGTATTATACCCTTGATTTGGAAGGCGACCGTGTAAAGAGGATACATATCAATTCCCAGGAAACCGGTGTGAAGAATTTCTCCATGAATGTATATGTATTTGAGCGTGAGTATCTGATTAACCTTATCAGCGAAGCATTTAAGAGGGGCAGTACTTATCTGGAGCGTGATATTCTGGTTCCACATCTGGATGAAATGAAAGTAATGGGATATGAGTACAAAGAATATGCTGCACGGATTGACTGTCTGAAAGGTTATTTCGATGCAAATATGAAACTTCTGGATAATGAAAATCTGGAAGCACTGTTTGGCGAGAGCCCCATTTATACAAAAATACGTGACGATAACCCCACCCGCTATGTAAACGGTGCTTCTGCACGGAACGTTATGGTGGCTGACGGTTGCGTTATCGAAGGAGAAATTGAAAACTGCATTCTGTTCCGTGGAGTGAAGATCGGCAAGGGCGCCAAAGTTAAAAATGCAGTCCTGATGCAGGATACTGTCATTGAAGAAGGCGTTCAGGCAGAATACATTATTACAGATAAGAAAGTAAGGGTTTCCGAAGGCAAAGAGCTGAAGGGTACCGATACTTTTCCGATTTTTGTGGCCAAGAAACAGGTAGTTTAAGATTAGATAACAAATGAATGAACCCTGCTGAGTTCCGGAGTGAGATGGAAAATCAGCAGGGTTCTTCTGTTTTGTTACGTTTGTTTGTAACTATTCAGCCTGCAACTGCGCATTTGCTGCGCAGTTAGCAGCCAGTAGTGTAAAACTGCAAGGAATCCGGCCCTTTGCTGAAAGCAAACTTTAAATGGGTCGGATTCCATAACTATGAAGCCGGAAGGCTGAATAGTTACGTTTGTTTCCCAATCTTTGCAGAAATCCTTTACGCGGGGGAATAACAGGGGTATAATTGTATAAAAATAATCATATAATTATTTTTATATGACAAAAGAGGCCATATACATTATGAGAAATGGGAAGGAGATCTGGTCCTTATGCTTGCAGATGCCTTTGGGTAATAATTATAAATGAAGATTTTAGCAGAATGTTGGATAAATGTAAAAAAATTGCAAATGGCGGGAGATTTATTGAATTACGTGTGAATAATTAAAACAGAGAGTGAAATTGACTGAGGGAAGAGTAATATGGAAATACTTTGGAGAAAAAAGTTGGATACAGAAGAATATTCAGCAAGAAAAATAACGATATCAGGTACATTTGGAGTTCACTATGATAAAATACTTTGTTACGAAAGAAATTATGAAACACTTGATAAAGATCAAATAATAGAGTTATTAAAAGACGCCAGGGAGAACAAATGGGATTCTTTAGATCTGTCTAATTGTGGATTGAAAGAATTGCCTGATGAGTTATGGAATTTGCATTCTTTAAAAGTTTTATATTTGGGAAACAGAGCTGAAAAAAATGATCATATAAATACATATCTTGAAATCTCGGAAAAAATAGGAGAGTTAACAAATTTAGAAGCTTTGTCTATTTGCAATATTACCGATGTCCGGATACCTAAAGCATTAAAACAATTACCGCAATTGAGGTATTTAGATTGTTTTGGATGTTGCTTTACAAGTATACCCAATAATTTAATTAATAAAAATATCAGGGCAATTGGTATTGAATGCTCGAATACGAATGAGTTGTCAAAAATTTGCAAAATGAAAAAGTTAGAAGAAATTTTTTTATCAGGCTCTAAAGTTAAAAGTTTACCAATTGAGATGGGAAATTTGACTTCACTTAAAGGATTACATTTGGTAAGGTCGGAAGTTGAAATGATTCCAGAGTCGTTATTGAATTTGAAAGAGCTGAAATTTTTTAATATTGCCATGACTCCTCTTGCAGCTAGCATCCCTGAAGAAATGAAGAAGCAATCGCCTTATAATTTAATATCGTTTATTTGCAGGCAACAAAATCAACAAGAAACGTATTTCTTTAATGAATCTAAAATGATTATTGTAGGGCAGGGGAATGTTGGAAAAAGTTGTTTGCTGGATAGGATTACAAATAATATTTATAAAGAAAAAAAGGATTCAACAGAAGGCATAGATGTAAAAAGATGGGTATATAATAAAAACAAGAAGGAATATACATTAAATATATGGGATTTTGGTGGTCAGGAGATTTATCACTCTACGCATCAGTTTTTTCTAACAAAACGGTCTCTTTATATTTTTGTATGGGATGCCAGAGCAGAAGAAGAATACGGAAGAATAGATTATTGGTTGAAAACGATAGAGAGTTTTGCGGAAGATAGTCCAATAATTATCTGTATAAATAAGTGTGATAAAAATACTACCAGGATTAATAGAATAGATTTTAAGGAATATAAAGAAAAATATCCACAGATACAGGCGATTTTAGATATAAGTTGTAAAGATAATATTAATATAAAAAGATTGAGGACATATATAGTTAAGCATGCAAGTGCTTTGCAGATTACAAAAGAAAAGTGGTTGAAGTCATGGTATGATGTTCGTGAGGAGATAGAGAAAATAAGTGATAAGAAATATATTACATATGATGAGTATAAAAAAATATGTTTTAAGCATAATGTCGGTGTAGAAGAAGGAAAAAGTTTGAGCCAATATTTGCATGATTTAGGCGTTATTTTGCATTATCAGAATGATACCTTTCTAAAAGGTATTGTAATATTGTCGCCAGAGTGGGCAACTTCAGCCGTTTACAAGATATTGGATTCACAGGAAAATGTTCTTCGAAATAGAAATGGTGTTTTAAAAATAAGTGATTTGCCATTAATATGGAAGGATTTTGAATTATACCCTGAAGATAAGCATATTTTTTTATTAAAGATTATGGAAAAATTTCAATTATGTTATGAACTAAATAAGGAGAGTTATTTAGTGGCTGAACTTTTGGAAAATACTTCAATTGAGTGTCCAGATGGATGGGATTTTAATAATACCTCCTGTATTAGAATACAATATAGTTATGATTTTATACCAGCTGGTATTATGACCAGATTTATAGTCAATATTAATGAATATATTGCAATTATTAATGGCAAATCCATGTGTTGGCGAAAAGGCGTATATTTAATACACAAAACAGCATATGCAAGTGTTATAATGAGAGATTCAATAGCAGAAAAGAAAATTGAAATAAAAGTAAATGCCAGAGAAAATTCCGTTCATGCAAGAGAACTGCTTTATACTATAAGAAAAACTATAGATGAGATTAATTGTGATTTTAAAAAGATTAATGTAGAGGAGTTTGTTCCCTGTAATTGTGAACCGGAATGTCAATATACATTTGCTTATAGTAAGTTATGTAAAGCTCTGGATAAGAAAGTAGAAACTATGCAATGCTATGAGAGTTTTAAACAGGTAAATGTGCTTAAGTTATTGGAAGGAATAGACATAATGAAACCAGAGGAAACAGGTCCTTATTCATATATAAACCATATTACAGTTAAACCTGTTTTTACGAATAATGTTTCTTCGGAAAGTAGTGCAACTCAATCGAATGTTGTTAATATACAGCAGATTAGAAATATTATTATGGAGATACAGGGGGATATTGTTGAAATACAAGAAGATATTTTAGATATAGTGTCTGAAAATGGGCAGGAAGATATAAAAAAGCAGTTTGAAAAAATTAATATGGATTTGGAAAGTATCAGTGAGATAAAAACGCCAGAGGGTATAGTCAAATCGGGAAAACTGAATAAGTTGAAACGTTGGTTGACGGAGTTTTCTGATGAAGGAAGTGAAATAAGAAAAGCATTGTCTGGAGCAAAAAATGTCCTTATGATGGTAAAAGAATTAGCAGTTAAAGTTAATGGATTGTTAGAAAAACTGGGGATTAGTTTATTGCCGCCATTTTAAAATAAGAGTAGAAAGAAAGGATAAATTACCATGGCATTTGTAATAAAAGAAGACTATCAGAGAGAAGTGGAAAAACAGAAAAAGGAAGTGCGGGAAATTGTAATAGCGGGTTTGAGGCAGATAAAAAAAGGACAGACAAAAGATTTTAATGTTGTGTGTGATCGTCTGGAGAAGAAATACAGTAATGGGACAATATCAAATTAAGATTACGGAGCTGGCGGAGAAAGATATGGAAGATATTGGCGATTACATTGCCTGTGAACTGGGAAATTCGTCTGCTGCTGAAAATACAATAAGGGGGATTCGCACAAAAATAAATTCTCTGGTGAATTTTCCAGAAAGAAATGAACTGGATGAAGATGAATTGTTGGCAGAATTGGGTGTTCGGAAAGAATACTATCGTAATTATAAAATTTATTATGTAACAGAGAAAAGTATCATTTACATAGTCAGAATTTTACATACGCTGGTTGATAGTAAATCGTGGCTATACCGTACATTTGGAATTAAAATAATATGAAGCAGCAAAGGCAGGCAACCTATGATTGAGAAAAAACTGGTAAAAGAACTGTGCGGAAAAAATGTATGTTACACCAGAGGGCAGGAGCTTCTGCGGCTTGGCTCCGTGAAATCCATCCGATGTGAAACAAAAAACGATGAGGGCCGGGAACTGGTGGGGATTCAGGCAAAAGTTCAGGGCAGCGGTATCAATCAGTATCAGGTACTGGCCAGTGTGGATGAAGAACAGTCGGAAATTACCCATATCACCTGCACCTGTCCGGCTTTTTACAGTTATGAAGGAATCTGCAAGCACTGCGCGGCAGTTTTACTGCAGTACATTCAGAACAGGGACAGTAAAAATATATCCGCCGAATCTTCTGCCGGTAAAGGAATCATGCCGGGACGGAGCAGCAGCTACGGGCTGTCCCATCTGCTGAACCAGTATAAAGAGAGAGAACGTCTGGCATACAGGCAGATGGAAATGAACGGGACCGTGGAGCTGGAGCCTCGGCTGTCCGTGTCATACGGACAGATTTATGCGGAATTCAGAATTGGAAATAAAAGGAAATATGTACTGAAAAATATCATTTCCTTTACCGACGCTTTGCGCCGGGGAGAACGGGCTTCCTACGGAAAAGAACTGGAATTCTACCATACGCCGGAGGCCTTTACGGAAACGGGCAGAGCGCTGGCGGAGTTCCTTATGCTGGAAGTAGAGAATCAGAACCGGGGAAGACAGATACGCAATTATTATGACAAAAATGCGAACCGTTTTGTTCCCCTTCACAGCGGCAATATGGACCGCTTTTTTCAGGCGGTGGGAACGGAACCCTTTGCAGTGGAACTGAATTACATCCAGGGAGAGAACTGGCAGCTTTCCGATGAGCCTTATCAGCCCAGGCTGACGGTGCAGGGCCAGCCGGACGGGGCGCTGCTGGAGGCGGAGGAAGTATTTTATACGTATGGAAGCGATTATGCCTATCTGTGGAAAGACGGAGTGATTTACCGGGATTCCATGGAACATGTTCGGGATATCCGGCCTTTCTGGGAGTATATGAGCAGCTATAAATATGAAAGTTTTTTTATATCCAAAGGGGAGCTGCCTGCTTTTTGCCGGAATCTTCTGCCAGTGCTGGAGGAGCACTGTCAGGTGAACAGGCAGAGCTTTCAGGAAAAAATGTACCTGCCGCCAGAGCCGGAATATGAAATCTACCTGGATGCGCCGGACAGGCAGACCGTAATATGTGAGATGTATGTGCTGTATGATGAGTTAAAATATAATATTCTGGATAAACCACGTGTGATAGAGAACCGGGACGAGCTGGCGGAACTGAAGCAGAAAGAACAGGTGCGTCTCTGGTTTCAGAATACGGACGTCCATAAAAAGCAGATGATTCTGTCCGGAGACGATGAAAAACTGTATGCACTCCTGACCGAGGGCCTGGAGGAACTGGCCCGGTTGGGGACAGTCTATGTCAGCGACGGGCTGAAATCCATTCAGGTAAATCCGGCTCCGGCAGTCTCTGTGGGCGTGTCCCTGAAAGGTGAACTGCTGGAACTGACGCTGAACAGTGAAGAAATGCCCCTGTCCGAACTGCTGGAAATCCTCTCTTCCTACCAGAAAAAGCGCAGATTTGTCCGGCTGAAAAGCGGAGATTTTCTGAGTATGGAAGACGATGGGCTGGCCGTGCTGTCCAATATACAGAAAGGTCTTTCTGTTTCTGCCGGAGCCTGGGAACAGGGAAACATTTCGGTACCCAGATACAGGGCCCTTTATCTGGACGCAGAGCTGAAGGACAGGAATGGTTTTCATGCGGTTAAAAACAGAGATTTTAAGGCACTGGTACGAAATATGAAAACGGTGGAGGACAATGATTTTGAAGTTCCCCACTCTCTGGAAAAAGTGCTGCGGGAATATCAGAAACAGGGGTTTCTGTGGCTGAAAACCTTAAAGGCCAACGGGTTCGGCGGAATCCTGGCAGACGATATGGGCCTTGGAAAAACTCTGCAGGTGATGGCATTTCTGCTGTCAGAACAACAGGAAATGGAGGAAACGGAAAAAGAGCGGCAGGAACCGGGGGTATTCCGAAATTTCGCCCTGATTGTCTGTCCGGCCTCTCTTGTGTACAACTGGAAAAATGAAATCCAAAAGTTTGCACCGGAGCTTCATGCAGTGGCTCTGACCGGAACCGCAAAAGAACGGGAACATCTCCTTGCGGCAGCCAAAGAGAAGGATATTCTGATTACCTCCTACGATTTGCTCCGGCGGGATGTGGAGCTGTATGAGAATCACCGGTTCGGCTATGAAATTCTGGACGAAGCTCAGTATATCAAAAATCACAACACCAAAGCGGCCAGAGGGGTAAAGGGAATCCGGGCGGGCTTTAAGGCGGCCCTCACCGGAACGCCCGTGGAAAACAGGCTCAGCGAACTGTGGAGTATTTTTGATTATCTGATGCCGGGATTTCTGTACAGTTACAGCCGGTTCCGGGAAGAAATTGAAATTCCCCTGGTATCGAATCAGGAAGAAGAAGCGGCAGAACGTCTGCGCAGCATGATTCGTCCTTTCGTGCTGCGGCGTCTGAAAAAGGATGTGTTGAAAGACCTGCCGGCCAAAATGGAGGAGGCAGTATTTGCCCGGATGGAAGGGGAACAGGACAGGCTGTACGCCGCCCACGTACAGCGTATGAAACTGATGCTGGACAGCCAGACCGAGGAAGAATTTTCCGCACAGAAAATCCGGATTCTGGCAGAACTTACAAGGCTGCGTCAGCTCTGCTGCGACCCGTCTCTGATTTACGAGAATTATCATGGAGAATCGGCCAAGCTGCTGATGTGTATGGATTTGATTAAAAATGCCATGGACGGCGGTCATCGTATCCTGATTTTTTCTCAGTTTACCTCCATGCTGGCCAGAATACAGGAGCAACTGAAGAAAGAGGGGATTTCTTACCTGAGCCTGACCGGGGCCACCGGCAAAGAACGTCGGGCAGAACTGGTGGAGCGGTTTCAGGAAGGAAACATACCGGTATTCTGTATTTCTCTGAAGGCCGGAGGAACCGGGCTGAATCTGACTGCGGCGGATATTGTCATTCATTATGACCCCTGGTGGAATGTGGCAGTTCAGAATCAGGCCACGGACCGCGCCCACCGGATTGGGCAGAAAAATCCTGTCACGGTGTATAAGCTGATTGTCCAGGGAACCATTGAAGAAAATATTTTAAAGTTGCAGGAAAAAAAGAATGAGCTGGCGGAACAGCTTCTGGGACAGGAAGGATTTGAAGGCGTGAAATTTACCAGAGAGGAAATGATGAAGCTGCTGGAAGGCGCAGTCTGACGGAATACAGACGGAAGAAATATTGAGGCTGCCGGACAGGATACAGATGAGGAGAGATACCATGGAATTACTGTATGGAACATCCAACGAGGGAAAGTTGCTGCTTATGAGGCGGATTCTGCAGCCTCTGAATCTTACCATAAAAGGATTACAGGACAGAAAAGAGACTGTTCCGGAGCCGGAGGAGACAGGGAAGACGCTGCTGGAAAATGCCCGAATCAAAGCGGAGGCATATTATGAAGCATTCCGGGTTCCGGTGTTTTCCTGTGATACCGGGCTTTATTTTGACGGTCTTCCGGAAGAACTGCAGCCGGGGCTCTGTGTGAGAAGGATTCAGGGCCACGCAGCTACGGATAAGGAGCTGACGGATTACTTCAGCAGTCTGGCAGGGCGGTTCGGCGGCCTGAAAGGCCAGTACCGCAGCGCAGTCTGCTTTTATCTTGGCAGACAGGAGATTTATGAGAGTGAAGACAGCAGTTTGTGGGGCCTGCCTTTTCACATTACCCACAGGCCTCATCCCCGGACTCAGGAAGGATTTCCCATTGACCGATTATCCGTTCAGATTTCCAGCGGAAATTATTATTATGACCTGCCGGGTAATGCCCAGGATGAACTTGCCGCGTCAGCGGAAGGGGTCAGGGAATTTTTCCGGCGCATTCCTGGAATGAACGGATAACCAATTTCACTGGCTCAGCGTCACCACGAAAACAGCTCCGCCTCCTGCGGCATCCTCCACCCGGATGCTGCCTTTGTGTATATGAATAATTTCTTTTGCAATGCAGAGGCCCAGTCCGAAATGGGCCTTGTCTTTATGGGATTTATCGCAGCGGTAGAAACGGTCGAATACCGCTTCTTTTTCCGTATCCGGAATGCCGGGGCCGTTGTCTGCCACCCGGAAAATCAGTTTGCCGGAATATGTTTCCAGTGACAGGGCAATGGTTCCCTGAGGCGGAGTGTAGCTCAGGGCATTGTCCAGCAGAATGGAAAAAACCTGTTCCATGCGTTCTTTATCACAGCAGCAGGGCGGAATCAGTGCTTCCGGCAGGGTGATGTGCAGAGAAATGGATTTTTTCCGGGCCAGAGGTTCAAATTTTTCATAAACGGACAATAGCAGAGTATCCATTTCCACAGGGGCCTTATGAATGGAAAACCGGGAACTGTCAGCCCCGGAAAGTGTCAGCATATCATCAATCAGGCGGCTCATGCGTTTTCCTTCCAGACGGATAGTTTCCGAAAACCGTTCTCTGTCTCCGTCAGAAGCATGTTTCATGGCGGACAGGGAGGAGAGCATGACAGTCAGGGGTGAGCGCAGTTCATGGGAGGCGGAGGCGATAAATTCCGTCTGTTTCCGGTTGCTGATTATCAGGGGCTGCATCATGTGCCAGGTAAAGAACCAGAAAAACAGGGCCAGCAGCAGAATGCCCCCTGCGTCTGCGCACAGGAAAAGAATCTGGCGAAACCGGAGCGTCTGGTATAAGCCGGTGAGGGGATAGAGGACCGCAACATTCAGCACACCGCTGTTTTTGGGAATGATAAGAACAGCGGCATAGTAATTCTGACCGTTCCGGGTCAGTTCAAACTCCGCATGTGTGGAAAGGACGGAATCTGCGGAAACCGCTTCTTCCAGGACCATATGGTCCTCTCTGGCCATCTGTCTTGCCAGTGCAAACAAATCCTCATCAATAGAAAGGGGATTCAGATGTTCAAATATCAGTCCGGAGCCGTTGTCCCGGATATCTATTTCAAAATGCGTGTCTGCCGTGACCTGGGAGAGCCAGTCGTGGGAAAGAATGGTCTGGCTTTCCAGATGGTTTTTCAACATACTGATATTAATCTGAAAATCTGCAAAATGGCTGTTCCGGGACTCCGTTTCAGAAAAAGAAAGGCAGAACAGGGACATGATAACCAGAATCAGCCCGCAGATAAAGGTACAGAACATGGTAAGGCGCAGGTGCAGTTTTCTATACATGAGAGACCTCCAGCTGGTAACCGATACCCCGGACTGTTTTCAGGTGTATGGTGCTTTTGACACTTTTCAGCCTGCGGCGCAGAAAATAAATATAATTATCCAGATTTCCGTCTTCCACTTCCGCATCCGGACCCCAGACTCTGGCCAGGAGAGAGCCTCTTGGAATGGTCTGTCCCGGATTGCGCAGGAAAAATTCCAGCAAATCTCCTTCTCTGGCAGAAAGAGAGCAGGAAAGGCTGCCGCAGTACAGTTTTTTCTGTTTTGCATCGTAAGAAATATCTTCAAAATTCAGAGGCCTGCCGCCCTCCCATTTGGAGGGACGTCGTAAAATACATCGGATACGGGCCAGCAATTCTTCAAAATCAAAGGGTTTCACCAGATAATCGTCCGCCCCGCAGTCCAGCCCTGTAATTTTTTCATTCAGAGCCCCCAGAGCCGTAACAAAAATAACAGGGGTGGAAATATTTTTTTCGCGGGTAATTTTTAATACGGAAATTCCGTCCAGCACAGGAAGCATACGGTCTAAAAGAATCAGATCATGGGACTGCTGTTCGATAAAGTGCAGTCCTTCTTCCCCGTCATAACATACGTCTGTTTCAAAATGATTGTGCTCTAACTGGAAACGAAGAGTTTCCGCCAGAGATTTGTCGTCTTCTATAATCAGTATTCGCATAAGGCCAGCCTCCGTTGATTGTCTGCAGGCGTTCGTTTCTGGTATTGTTTACAGACAGTTTACCACATCTGTCTCTAATTTATCTCTAAAAAATTTAAAAGGATTTAGAGAAAGATTAGAGGTTGCTGTGTTATCCTTGTTTCCAGATTCCCAAACAGATTGACATAAAGGAGGAAAAAGATGAAGAAGTATCGCAGATTAAAACGGATGGCAGGATTCTTATTAACAGCCTTGCTGATTCTGGGGAGCCTTTCCGGATGCAGCAAAAAAGAAAACGGAGGAATTGGGCAGGAAGCAGCGGAAGGAAGCGGCACGGGAGACGGAAATGGGGGAGATACTGCCATGGGCCGCTTTCTGGAAGAAGAAGTGACGCTGCCCACGGAATTTTCCAATATTTATGATATGAAAAAACTGGAAGACGGAACCATCCGTTTCATCGGAAGTGACGGAAATGGCCTGAAAAATGCCTGGGATTCCAGAGACTTTGGCGCAACCTGGGAGAAGGCTTTCGACTTTCCGGAGGAATTACAGGATGAGGGAACGGGATATATCGACTATGCCGCCCTGTCTTCTGACGGACAGACTGCATGTGTTTTTAATGAGATTGTGGAAGGAAGCGGGATAAAGCCCGCCGTGTATCTTCTGGATAAAACAGGAAAGGGAGGCAGACTTTCCTTTGAATTACCGGAAATGAAAGAAGGCAATGGCTCTGCTCACACCTTTGTATACAGCGGCGATATCGAAAATCCGGAGAACGAAGACAGCCCTGAGAACGAAAACAGTCCGGAAAGCGAAGGCAGTCCGGAAAGCGAAAACAGCCCGGAAAGCGAAAGCAGTCCGGAGAACGAAGACAGTCCGGAAAGCGAAAGCAGTCCGGAGAACGAAGACAGTCCGGAAAGCGAAAGCAATCCGGAAAATGGAGAAACAGGCGGTATGAATATCGGAAACATGGCCCTGGATTTAAAGTTTCTGGGCAATGACCAGCTTCTGATTAAAGATATACAGGATAACATTTATCAGGTCAGCACAGCAGACGGAAGCGTGGCACAGACCTGGGAATTTGACGGAACCATGGAATCTCATCAGTGTTTTGTGGCCGGAAAAACCATGGTGATTCAGACCAGTACGGAAACCCTTCTTTACGACACGGAAACAGGAGAACAGAAACAGACGGAGGAAGCATTACAGAAGGTAATTTCCGAAAACGGAACATTTACGGTGATTGACACCACAGACAATGGGGAGAGCATTTACGGCCTGTCCAGGGGCGGGCTGTATCACTATAAATTCGGCGGCAGCGTACTGGAGCAGTTAATTGACGGAACCATGAATTCCCTGGGCGGGCCATCTTTTTATGCAGGTGCTCTGACCATGCTGGATGAGCAGAATCTGCTGGTGGCAGCCAATGACACCAGTTCCGGTTCATCGGGAGGTATGGTAATGCTGAAATACACCTGGTCCCCGGATACGCCCGCAAAGCCTGATAAAGAGCTGAAAGTATATTCTCTTTATAACAATAAGGAGCTGCGCCAGGCAATCAGCAGTTTTCAGAAAGACCATACGGACGTTTACATTAATTACGAAGCGGCAATGTCGGGGAACAGCGGTATGACCACCTCTGACGCACTGAAAACACTGACTACGGAGATTATGGCGGGCAAAGGCCCGGATGTACTGGTACTGGACGGAATGCCCGTGGAAACTTATATCGAAAAGGGAATACTGAAAGATATTTCTTCCGTGGTTACGGAGGGAAATTATTTTGAAAGTATTCTGAAAGCATATGAGGATGAGCAGGGACAGAACTGTGCCCTTCCGGCCCGGTTTCAAATACCGGTGCTTCAGGCGTCCGGCGCATATTTTACAGAGGATTTTGACGAACTGACCGGCCAGGCAGGCTGCCTTTCCAATCAGCAGCCGGATGAGATTATCCGGAAATTCTGGTATACCTGCGGAGCAGCCTGGAGAAAAGACGATAAAACGCTGGACGAAGGAAAAATTACGGAATTTCTGACGAAACTGAAAAATGCTTATGGAGAATATGACAGCAGCCTGGACGACATACAAATGGATGTGGCCATGATGGAAGAAGGAACAGACACAGAGATGATGGACCATGACAGTATCAGCCAGGGAGTCTTTGACGTGGCTTTTGGAGATATCAAAGTGAATGTGGGCCTGCTGGGCGGCTATGATATGGATTTTATTCTGGCGGCCAATAAAAAACTGGGGGACGGAGACTACGGACGTATGCCGGGACAGGCGGAACATGTCTTTGTTCCCGCTATGATTATGGGAATCAGCAGCAAGAGTACTCAGCAGGAGACAGCAGAACAGTTCGTGAAGTTCCTGTTTACCCCTCAGGCACAGAAATTTTCTCAGGGCGGCGGATTTGCAGTGGAAAAAGACGCCTTCCGCACCACCAACGACGGGCACGAGTATGAAGGGAAAGATGGACTGGTGGGCGTCGGCGGAGCCGATATGGATAAAAGACTGGACTATGAACTGCGGCCCAGAACCGAAGAAGAGATGAAGAAATTTACAGAGCTGGCGGAATCTCTTGCCACTCCTTCCCTGCAGGATGAAGTGATTCGGGATGCAGTGGTGGAAGAGGGGACAAAAGTGTTGAAAGGGGAACTGAGCCCTGAAGAAGCCACCGGCGCCATAATGCAGAAAGTCAATATTTATCTGGCTGAATAGAAAGCGTGAGGACAGGAATGATACGCAGGAACAGAAGATACAAAAGCAACAGGGACAGAACCGGAACATACGTGAGAAAATGGCGGGGCCTGCTGTGGATTCTGCCTGGTTTTTCCGGGGTGCTTATCTTTTATCTTCTGCCATTCGGAGACGTGGTGCGCCGCTCTTTTCTGGGAGCGGTAGACAACCGTTTTGCAGGAATTGACAATTACCGTACCATACTGGAAAACGGGGCGTTTCTGCTGGCAGTGAAAAATACCCTGAAGTTTACAGTAATCTGTATTCCGGTTCTGATTCTCACAGCCCTGGTGTGCGCGGTGGTATTATACCGGAGCAGATACGGCGGAATTATCAAGAGCGCCTTTCTCATGCCCATGGCGCTGCCCGCCGTATCTGTGGCGGTGATGTGGCGGCTTCTGTTTCACAGTCAGGGTCTGGTAAATCAGTGGCTCAGCCACCTGGGCGTCATTGGAAAGGACTGGATGAATACGGAGCAGGCCTTCTGGGTACTGGTGCTCAGTTATATCTGGAAGAACCTTGGCTATGATATCGTGCTGTGGATGGCCGGACTGGCCGGAATTTCAGAAAATATTTATGAGGCGGCCAGGGTGGACGGAGCCGGGGACTGGCAGTGTTTCCGGAACATTACTCTGCCCAATCTGAAATCCTCCCTGTATACCATAACGGTGCTGTCCTTCCTGAATTCCTTTAAGGTATTCCGGGAGGCATACCTGGTGGCAGGGGATTATCCTCACGAAAGTATTTATATGATGCAGCATTTGTTCAACAACTGGTTTCGTACCTTTTCCTTCGATAAGATGGCAGCAGCGGCAGTACTGGAAAGCATTGTGCTTCTGGGCCTGATTCTGCTTTTGCAGAAGGCCTGGGACAGTAAGGAAAAATACTGATATTACGGAGGACGGAATGTTAATGCAAAGAAATTCAGACAGGAAAAGAGAACAGAGAAAGAACTTTCACGCAGGACAGAAACTGCTGTGGGGACTACTGGCACTCCTTGCCCTTGCGACACTGTATCCGGTGATTTTTCTGATTGCAGGCTCTTTTATGGGGCAGGATGAACTGGGGACGTATCTGGGTGCAGTCATTGCAGGAAGGGAAGGATATGCGGATTTTCCGCTGCTGCCTCACTATCCCACGCTGCGGCATTATGTGGAAATCCTTCTGGATTCCCCGGAATTTTTCGTCATGTTCTGGAATTCCGTCCGGATTACCTTTGGAGTGCTGGCAGGACAGCTTGTGGTGGGAACCATGGCGGCCTGGGGATTTGCAAAATATGAATTTCCCTGGAAAAAAGGATTTTTCCTGATTTACATGATACTGATGCTGATGCCCTTTCAGGTGCTGATGCTGTCGGACTATCTGATACTGGATAAACTGATGCTGACGAATCATCTGTGGGGAATTATACTGCCCGGAATCTTTTCCACCTTTCCGGTGTTTATCATTTACCGATTTTTTACGGAAATTCCCGACAGTCTGCTGGAGTCCGCCAGGCTGGACGGGGCCAGAGAGTGGCAGTTGTTTTACCATATCGGACTGCCGATGGGTTCCTCCGGCGTGATTGCCGCCATGGTGCTGGGATTTCTGGAATACTGGAGCCTGATTGAGCAGCCCCTGACGTTTCTGAAGGAAAAAAGCCTTTTCCCCCTGTCGGTGTTTCTGCCGGATATTACGTCGGTCCGCCAGTCCGGTATGGCATTTGCGGCATCGGTTATCACCTTTCTTCCGGCGTTGCTGGTATTTCTGGGAGGGCAGGATTATCTGGAAAAAGGAATTATGGCAGGTGCGGTAAAAGAATAAAAACGGTATTTTGAAAGGAACAGACCATGGACAGAAAGAAAATATTTGGAATATTCGGCGGGTTTCTGGCAGTGATGCTTGGATTTACCATCCTGTCCAGAGGGGTGAGCGGAGCATCCATGGCCAGAGTGGAAACCGTAAAGATTTCCACGGGAACCATTGACCATACGGTAACGGGCAGCGGCAAAGTGGAAGCAGGAAAAGAAATGGCGGTTTATACGGAAAGCGGGCAGCGTGTGAAGGAAATCTGCGTCCGTGAAGGCCAGACTGTGGAGGAAGGAGAACTGCTGTTTACCATAGATATGGAGGAACTGGAAGAACAGATTCTGGCGGCCAGACAGGAGATGGAGAAGGCCAGACTGCAGAATCAGGATGCTCAGAGTGCCGGCAGTGTGGAGCAAAGGGAGCGGGAACTGAGAAAAAACCGGGCCCAGGAAGATTACAGCCAGGCCGTTTCCCAGGGAGATGCGGATGTGGCCGCCGCAAAAGCAGCATTGGATGAGGCACAGCGGGCGCTGGAAGACTTTTTAAACAATCCTGTGCCGGAAGCGGAAAAGGATAACTCCCAGGAAGATATGGAAGACAGCCGGCAGCAGGATGGAAGCGGTTCCGAGGATAAAGAGGATGGAGAAGGAGCAGAAAATCCAGGACAGCCACGGACAGATGAGGAAGATCAGGAGCCGGAGCCGGAACAGGATACGTCTCAGTGGGAATCAGAAAAAGCCCGTCTGGAACAGGCGGTATCGGAAGCGCAGGCCGCTTATGAATCGGCCCTTTCCTCGCGGGCAGAGCATGTGAAAACTGCAGCCAGGGAGCTGGAGGACGCTTCTTTGCAGAAAGCTGCGGACAGTACCTCGAAACAGAATGAGATTACCCGGCAGCAGCAGGAACTGGCCCTGGATAAACTGCTGGCCCTGCAGGAGGCGGAAGGGAAGATTACAGCTCCGGTTCGGGGCATGATAACAGATATTTCCATTGTCACCGGAGACTTTACCACAGAAGGAACCGCCATGCGGCTTGCTGATACCTCCCAGGGCGGACGCCTTACGGTGTCCGTGGACAAATTCAACGAGGAATATGTCAGCAAGGGAAGTCCGGTTATTATTACCCCTTCCGGCAGCAAAGAGAAACTCGGCGGTTATACCGTTACGGCCGTAACGGAAAACGAAGAAGATGACAGTCTGCTGGATGTGACTGTGGATTTACCGGAGGGCGTGCTGGAAGCTGGCACAGCAGCAGAAGTGGAAATCACGCAGAAATCAGAAAATTACAGTACGGTACTGCCCGTTCAGGCGCTGCGGGAAGAAGAGAGAGGATATTATGTGCTGGTGGTGCAGGAAGAACAGGGCGTGCTGGGCTCAGAACTGGTGGTGAGACGCCTGGACGTGAAGGTCAGGGATAAGAACAATGTCAAAGCGGCACTGGAGGACGGGGTTCTCACCGGAGACCAGGAAGTGGTCAGCGCATCCAGCCGGGCCCTGGAAGAAGGCAGCCGGGTCAGAAAGAAGGAATCCTGATGAGAAACAAAATCCGAACATACCTGCTTATGACAGCAGTTTCCGGAATAACCGGAGTGCTGCTGTACCTGTCAGCTCTGGGCCAGGGCAGTCTGCTCTCTGCCGGGGACAGTGTGAAATTTTATCTGAAACAGCCGGTAACCGTTGCGGAAGCCCTGGCAGCGGCAGAGCAGAATCAGCAGATAAAAGAAGAAGTGCAACAGGGAAAAACAGAACAGGGGCAGCCTATGGATTTCTGTATCTGGGGCCGGCAGGAAGATGTGCCGGTGGCCAACGAAAATCTTTCCAGACAGGCAAAAGCAGACGTTGTCTTTCTCTGCGGCAATCCGGAGCTGCTGTTTGCAGATTCCCGGATTCCCGCACAGGAAGACACGGAAGGATGTCTGATAGATGAAAAAACAGCCTGGGAACTGTTCGGCAGCACTCAGGTGGCGGGAAAAGAAGTTACCTGCCAGAAAACCAGTTATACAATAAGAGA